>Ga0154739_1069_pt1 | contig 21529 bp, 13 predicted proteins | sample Rifle2008BG16ft_FD_105747 | JGI IMG/M metagenome (GOLD analysis project Ga0154739, IMG submission 105747) | Candidatus Eisenbacteria bacterium RBG_16_71_46 | reverse complement strand
GAACAGCACCTGTAACGCCGCGGGGCAGACCTGCGACGGCAGCCCGACGTGCACCTCGGGTCAGCCGGGCGCCGGTCCGTTCACCTGCACCCACTTCACCGTGGACGGCACGCCCACATGCAGTGGCGTTCCGACCTGCAAGAACACCTGCGACCAGTGGTACACCTGCCACTTCAGCGATCCGGGCTGCGCCCCGACCCCGAGCAAGAAGACCTCGTGGGGATCGGTGAAGGAGGCGTATCGCAAGTAGCTGACGCGAGGCCATCCGGCCTCGTCGAACCGCGGGGAGGACTGAAGGCAAGCTTCAGCCCTCCCCGACTTTTGGGGGTGGGGGCGTGAGGACGGTGACCGCGAGCGCGTGGCTGCTCTTCGCCACGCTGCTCGGGCTCGGCGAATGCGGGCATCTCTACGCCGGGCTCGGGGCCTTGCTCTCGGCACTCGCGGCGGCCGCCTATCTCTCGACCCTTCGTCCGTCCCGCCCGGCGCCCTCGCGCGCGCGGCTGCTCGTCGCGGGCGGCTTCCTCCTCGCTGCCGCGCTCTCCGCACGGCTGGGCGAGACCGGCGTGCTCGCGGCCCTCGCCCTGATCGTCGCCGCGGCCGCGGTCGCGGCGGGGCAGGCGTCCGCGCAGGCGGCGATCGCGCGCAGCCACCTGCTGGCGCTCGCGGCATTCGCGCTGCTCTGGCCGCTCTATCGCCTGGGCGGGGCGTTCTGGAGCACTCTCGAACGCCTCTCGCTCGCCTACTCGGGCGCGGTCGGAAACCTGGTGGGCAACCAGTACGTCCTGAGCGCCACGGCGATCGCGCTGCCGGGGTTGGTCCTGGCGGCGCTGTTCGTCGTCGCGCGCGCGATGCTGGCCGCCCGTCGCTCCTGGGCGTGGGCGCTGCGCGCGCTCGGCATCCTGCTCGCGGCCCACCTGATCGGGCTGGCGGCGCTCGAGCCGTTCGCGATCGGCGTGCAGCGCTGGGCGCCCTGGCTCGACTACCTGCTGCTCAATCCCCAGGCCCTGCTGGTGCTGTTCATGATCGCGGGGCTGGCCGTGGCCGAGCGCGGCGCGCCGCCGGCCGCCGCGGCCGCCCCGGTGGCAGCGGGTGCCGCCGCGCGGGCGGCCCTCGCGGTCCTGGCGGGAGCGCTGGTCTGGGCGTTCGTCGTCGGCTGGTCGCCGCCGGTCCGGCCGGTGGCGGGCCGCGTGCTGCTGTACGACCGCGGCTTCCTGGACTGGAAGCTGCCGCAGTTTGGGCGCTACGGGCAGAGGAGCGGCGGGATGTTCGGCCTGCTCCCGGTCGTGCTGCGCGGCTGGGGCTACCAGCCGACGATCTCCGCCGACTCGCTGATCGAGCGCCACCTGTCGGACTACCAGTGCGTGGTGCTGATCAACGTCAACACTTCGTTCTCGGCGCGCGAGCTCGAGGACCTGCGGCGCTTCGTCGAGCGCGGCGGGTCGCTGCTGGTGCTGGGCGATCACACCGGGGTGGTGGGCATCCGCGGGCCCTATAACGAGCTGCTGCGGCCCTTCGGCATCCGCTACCAGTTCGACTGCGCCAGCTTCCCGGGCAACAGCTGGGAGTACGCCATGGCGCCGATCACGCACCCGCTGCGCGCCGGCCTGACGCACGACGACGAGCCGCAGATCTGGGTCGGCGCCTCGCTCGAGGCCGATCCCCCGGCGCGCCCGGTGCTGCTCGCCCGCTACGGGTTCTCCGACTTCGGCGAGCCGACGCAATACGAGATGTCCTATCTCGGCGACCGGAAGTTCAACCCCGGCGAGCGGCTCGACGACCTGGTGCTGGCGGCCGAGCGGCGCTACGGGCGGGGGAGGGTGCTGGTGTTCGGCGACACGTCTCCGTTCCAGAGTGGGGCGCTGGTCAAGAGCCAGCGCTTCGTGGCGCGGGTCTTCGGCTACCTGCTGGGGCGGCCCGCGGCATGGCCGCGCGTGCTCACCGCGCTCCTCGCCGTGGTCGGACTCGCGGTGATTGCCGTCGCCCTGGGCCGGCCGCGCGCGGCACCCGCGACGGCGCTGGCGGCGGTGCCGCTGGGGGTGGCACTCGGGGCCGCGCTCGCGCTCGCGCCCCACGCCCGCGCGGAGACTCCCTGGCCGCAGGCGGCGGTAGCGCTGATCGATCACTCGCACGTCGAGCGCTTCGACGAGCTGTCGTGGTTCGACGACTGCGTCGGGGGCCTGGAGTACAACCTGCTCCGAAACGAGTACCTGCCGCGCTGGGTGGAGCGCGGTCTCGCACGCGAGTTGGAGCGCGCCTCGGTGCTGTTCGTGATCGCCCCGGCGCGCCGCTTCGGCGCCGCGGAGGTCGCCGCGGTGGACCGCTTCGTGGAGCGCGGCGGCTGGCTCTTCCTCTCGGTGGGATACGAGGAGCGCGAGGGGTCGAAGAACCTGCTCGACCATTTCGGCTTCGACGTCGGCCCCACCCCGCTCACCCAGTTCGAGGAGCGCGTCGGACCCCTCGAAGTCCGCTTCCACAAGGGCTGGCCGCTGGTCGCGCTCGCGAAGGACGCCCGGGTGTTGGCGAGTCATCTCGAGCGCCCGGTGGTCGCGGCGCGCCGGATCGGCCGCGGCGGCGTGGTCGTGGTCGGGGACTCCTGGTTCTTTCTCAACCGCAACCTGGAAGGCGAGAATGGGGCGTACGAGGGCAACGTGCAGTTCGTCCGCCAGCTGCTGGACCTCGCCCGCGAAGGGAAGCCGGCGTCATGAACGCAGCCTGGATCGCGCTCTGGCTGCTGGCCGGCGCCTGGCTTGCAGCACTCGACGCGTTCAAGCCGTTCCAGCGGCCGAACCCGTGGTGGATGTTCGCGGCGGTCGTGGTGGGGGTCTGGGCCCTGCGCCGCGAAGCACCCGTTCCGCGGCGCGGGTGGGCGCTGGTCGGCGGGCTGACCGCCCTCCTCGCGGCGCTGATCCTGCCGGCCCCGTTCCGCGACGGTTTTGCGCTGGCGGCAGCGGGGGCCGCGCTGCATCTCATCGCCGCCGGGCGCTGGCGCGCGGTCGAGCGCGTGGCGATGGCGCTCGCGGGGCTCGGCATCGTCTGGGCGCTCCAGGCGGCGCTGGTCCCGTTCTTCTACCACCTGGCGGCGCGCTATCACGACATCGGCGCCCTGACGCCGCTGATCTACGTGCTGCTCGAGCCGTTCTTCCATCCGATGGCGCTCAGCGGTGGGGATCTCTTCATCCCGCGCGCGGCGCACGTCTATCAGTGCGCAACCACCTGGGAGCGCCTCGGGCTCTTGCCCGCGATGCTGATCGGCGGGGGGGGCGTGGCAGCGCTGCTGTTCGCGCGCGCCGGTGCGCGGCGCGTGCTCTGGTTCCTGCTGGGCCTGGCACTCTACCTGCCGGTCCGCTACGCCGTCATGGTGGGCATCGAGGTCAGCACCGCGAGTGCCGTGCACTACTGGGACACGCTCTACCTCGCGCTCTCGTTCCTGCCGTTCGCGCTGATCGCGCAGGTCGCCTTTCCGCTGGCGCCGGCGCCGGGGGCGGAGGCGGCACCCTCGGCCACCGCACGGCCGCGCTCGCCGCGCGCCGCGGCGGCCACCGCGCTGTACGCCCTGGCCGGCGCCGCGCTGCTGGTCGCCGGCGTCGCCTACCACGACCCCGGCGCGCGCAAGCAGGGGCGGGTGCTGATCGACGAGCTGCACAGCGACTGGGAGTGGACCACCGAGGCCTTCGATACCCGTTGGTACGGCCAGCGCGCGGGCTACAACTACTATTCGATGGGACAGTTCCTCCGCTACTACTACGACGTCGAGACCCTGCGCGAGCCGATCACTCCCGAGCGGCTGGCGCGCTGCGACGTGCTGTTCATCAAGACCCCGACCTCGCCCTTCGCGCCGGAGGAGATCGACGCCATCGAGCGCTTCGTGCGCGGCGGCGGCGGCCTGCTGCTGATCGGCGACCACACCAACGTGTTCGGCACCAGCACCTACCTGAACGCCATCGCGCGGCGCTTCGGGATGCGCTTCCGCTACGACTCCACCTACGACCTCGCCAGCATGGCGCTCTCGCTCTACCGCCCGCCCGCGGTATTCCGCCATCCGGTCGTGCTCCACCTGCCGCCCTACCTGTTCGCGACCTCCTGCTCGTTGACCCTGCCGTTCTTCTCCGAGGGCTCGATCCTGGGCTACGGGCTCAAGAGCATGGACGCCGACTACTCGCAGGTGTCCTACTTTCCCGAGGACAAGGCCTCGACCCATTACCGCTTCGGCGTCTTCGTGCAGGCCGGCGGGGTGCGTTGCGGCAGGGGCCGGGTGCTGGGCTACACCGACAGCACCTGCTTCTCGAACTTCTTCATGTTCGTTCCCGGCAAGCCCGAGCTGATCCTGGGGATGCTGGACTGGGTCAACCGTTCGAACCGGCGCCGCGGAGTCAACGGCCTGCTGCTGGTCCTGGGCGCCGTTCTGCTGGCGCTTGCACTCCGGCGCGGCGGGCGCGCGGGGCTGTCGGGGGCGCTCGCCCTCGCGGTCGGCGCCACCTGGGGATTCCTGGCGGCGACCGGGGCGTGCGCCGCGCTGGACCGGCGGGGCTATCCCGAGCCGGCGCCGCACTCGAAGGTCCCGGTCGTGGCCTTCGAGTGGGAGCACTCGCGCTTCGACCTACCGATCTTCTCGCTCACGCCCGTCGCCGAACGGAGCCTCCAGACGTTCTACGTCTGGACGCAGCGGCTCGACCTGGTGCCGAAGCTCCTGCCGACGCTCGCCGAGGCGCTGCACGCGGGGGGGCCGGTGGTGCTGGTGAACCCCGGCAGATCCTTCACGCTCGCCGAGCTGGACTCGATCACCTACTTCGTCCGGCAGGGCGGCCGGCTGCTGGTCCTCGACGATCCGCGCAACGTGGAGTCATCCACCGACCAGGTGCTGGGCGTGTTCAACATGCGGCGCGACACAGTGGTCGTCGGGCCGACCCCGATCCGCGACCGGAGCGGCGCGATCGTGGGATCGTCGCGCTGGGCCGGTGGCGTGAAAGGGGGCGAGCCGCTGCTGTTCGTGAAGGACTCGGTCGCGGTCGCGGCGGAGCAGACCCTGGAGCGGGGGCGGGTGACCGTGTTCATGAACAGTTTCGCCTTCTCCGACCAGGTGATGGGCGCCACCGGTGTGAGTCCCGACCCGATCCAGCAGCAGATCTACGCGCTGGAGTTCTGGCTGCTGCGCCGGCTGACGGCGCCGGATCCCGACGCGGTGCGCCTGGCGGCGATCGCGCCCCCGCCCGCGGCGCGCGGGAGACGCTGAGCCGATTTCATCGCCGGCTCGCGCGGGACGGCCGGCGTGGTCAGCTCTTCTTGGAGGTGACGGCGAAGAACGGCGTGACCTTGCGCCGCACGTGGCGGCTCTCGCAGCTCGGACACTTGAAGGACTTCTTCTTCTCGTACTCCGAGATGTGCAGGGTCAGGCTGAAGCTCTTCTTGCAGTCGGCGCAGACGAATTCGTAGATGGGCACGGCTTCACTTCCCTTTCTGCGCGGCCTCGCGGCGGCGGCGACACGGTGGGGGACCCTGGCGACAGGTCACACTCGAAGCTAAACCCGGCAGCCGGCGGGAGCAAGCGCGCGGCGGCGCCGCGCGGCGGTTTCCCGGCACCGGCCGCTCCCGCGCCCCGGAGCCCGATCGTTGGTTGCTCGGGCCTATCTGAGCAGCGTGAGCTTCCTTGCGGCCTCGAAGCCGTCCTCGGGATAGAGCGCCTGGGTGAAGTAGACGCCGCGCGGGGCGCGCGCGCCGCGGTCGTCGCGGCCGTCCCACACCACGGTGTGCTCGCCGGCCTCGAAGCGGCGGTTGGCCAGGGTGCGCACCCGGCGGCCGGCGAGGTCGAAGACCTTGATCTCCACCCACCCGGCGCGGGCGAGCCCGAAGCGCACCACGGCGTCGTTCGCGATCACCGGGTTGTTGAGCAGGCGCATGAAATTGACGTAGGCGGCCGCACCTCCGCCGCCCGGGACGTCGAGCGTCGGCAGCGAAGCGTTGAGCTGGCTGCAGACGTCGGCGAAGGCGGTGAGCAGCGTGAAGTAGAAGTAGGCGTTGCGGCCGTTGGAGGACCCGCCGAAGCGGCCGCGGAGGTCCTGGATGCGGAAGCCGTTGAGCAGCGCGATCCAGGGCCGCGCCGTGACCGCGGGCTTGAAGGTGGCGGCGATGTAGGGGGCGCCGGCGCCGACATCCTGGTAGGTGGAGGCCACCGTGGCCTCCGGCACGCCGGAGTTGAGGTTCAGCACGTCGAGGGTCGCGAGGCAGGAGTTGCGCACGCCGTAGATGTCGCCGTTGGGGTTGACGCTGGTCGTGGTGACGAGGTCCGGGAACGGGACCCCGCCGCTGGAGGAGAGCGCCAAGTAGCCCGGCGCGACCAACGTGGCGCCCAGGTAGTTCGTCATGAACGTGAACTGGGGCGAGCCGGCGAGCGTCCCATCGCAGTACTCCGCGAACCCGTCGCCCTGGACCATGATGCCGCGCTCCGCGCCGGGCGTGGCGCCGAGCAGGAAGTTCCGGATCATGCCGGTGTCGTCCGCGCTGCGGTCGGTGAACGGTCCGAGGATGCCGGAGTTGAGGTCGCCCGTGAGCACCACGAGGAGGCGGTAATAGGCCTCGAGCATCTCGAGCGTCGGCGAGTTCCGGGTGGTCTTGCCCGCCAGCAGATTCGGGAGCACCGGCACGAATCCCAGTCGGGCGCCGATGGTGTTGGCCGGCGCCGTCAGGGACTCCGCCGCCTTCACGCCGTAGAGATCCCAAAGGCTCCCGGGCTGCGCGTTACGGTCGGGGATGAAGTAGGTCGGATCGTTGGGGTCGGCCCCCGGGGGCACCCCGCCGTAGCCGTCGGCGCTCCCGATCCGTGCTCCCTGCGTGAGCCCAATGGTGTCGGCGACCGCCTTCCAGATGCGCTCGTCGCCGCGCCGGTCGGCGTTGTCCACCACCAGCATGCAGGCCATGCCGAGCCCGCCCTGGCCGAACGCGGGGTCCTTCCAGCGGTCGGGCAGCACGCCGAACTGCTGCCAGCGGTGGCCGTCGAGATTGTCCTCGCTCGGCTGCGGGACCACGACGCCGGTGTCGGGACAGAGCGAGAACGCCGTGGAGGGCCCGCCGATCTTCTGCCGGCGGAAGAAGTACTGCACGTGGGCGCCGGGAGTGAGCAGCCCGTCGGGAATCACCTTGGTGCCCTGCCAGGTCTGCGGCTGCCCGTTGTAGCCCACCGCCGTGGGATTGCCGGTCACCCACCCTGGCACCGAGCTGCAGGTGAGGTTGGCGGCGACGGGCGCACCGGCCGGATCGACCATGAAGCAGCGGTTGCGCGGGTTCGCCAGCGACGCGCGCGGACCGGTCGAGACTCCCAGCACCCCGACCTCGGATTCGTGATAAGTCGAGGCCCACAGGCCACCGGACGTCGGATTGCCGATGCCCAGGCCCTGCACGGGGAACAGGTTGGTGTAGACGGTGTCGATGCGCGCGCTGTTCCACGCCAGCGCGCTCCAGCCGCCCGGCGCCGCGGCGTGCATCGCCGCGGCCCCCGGGCTGGCGAACGCGCCGGGATCAGCCGCGTAGACGCTCCAGAACGAGCCGTCGCCGGGCGTGACCGTCGCCGGGCTGGTGGGCACGCGGCGCAGGCCGCTCGAGGGATCGCCGACCGTCACGTAGTTGCCGACGCCGGGCCGAATCCTGAACACCATGTCGACGCGCACGCTGTCGCCGACCGCGGTCACCACCACCGAATCGCCGGGCACGGAGGGGCGATTCTGGGTGCCCTCGGTCTGGGCGATGTTGAGCCCGGTCTTCATCAGGGCCGAGGTGGTGTCGAAGGCCGCGGTGCCGGGCAGCCCCGCGGTCTCGTTGGCGGGGAAGGCGTCGTTGAGCCAGTGCCAGATGTCCACGAACATCGGCGCCTGGGCCGGCTTGTTGACGATCATGAGGGCCAGGTTGTCGACGTAGGCGCCGGCCGTGGTTTCGCAGCCGCTCGAGATGCCGAAGCGGTAGCACTGCGACACGACGCTCAGGTAGATCCGCAGCGAGTCGGGCCGATTCGAGGGATTGGAGGTGGTAATCACCCCCCAGCCGTAGCCCGGCTCGTAGTCCTGGAAGCACTGGATGTCGGGGTTGAAGAAGTAGCAGCCGGGCGCGGTCATCTCGCCCCACCCAGGCACACCATTGGCCTGGTTCGCCGGGTAGGACTGGAAGCCGTACTGCCACATCTTGCCCGTGGTGAAGACGTCGAAGATCCCGCTGTACATCTCGTAGTAGATGTAGAAGTCCTCGGTGGCGGCCGCCATGTCGCCGGTCAAGTCCCAGCCGTTGGGCGTCGAGGGCCCCGCGGTGCGGAGGTTGATGGTGGGCGAGATGATCGCCCACTCGCCCGAGTCCTCGGTCGAGCCGGCGGCGCCGGCCACGGCCTCGTTGCGGTCGTGGTTGCCCATCGAGATCATCGCGCCGCCCATGTTGCAGATGCGATTCGGACCGCCGACCGGGCCGCACAGGTCCTGGTAGGGCAGCGAGGCGAGGTCGTGCGCGTGGAACTGGATCGCCGGCGGCTTGCCGGTGGACTTCCAGGCGTCGGTGGCCGCGATCGCGGTGTCGTTGTCGATGGCGAGCGTCGACTCGAAGCTGCCCCACGATCCGGTCAGCTCGTAGGTTCCGTCGTTGTTCGTGTCCACCTCGACGTCGTCCACCTGGACGGCTCCCATGCCGTTCGAGGAATACGACGGGCCCTCGTCGTCGAAGCCGCGATTGGTGTGGACGCGGAACACGAGTCGCAGCCGGCCGCCGCCCGCGGCGCGGAACAGGTCGGCATCGGCGGCGCTCAACGTCACGGTTTTCGTTCCGCTGGCGCCCCCCGCGTTGCCGTGGAGCTGGCGCACCCGGTCGCGCTGGATCGCCTCGCCGAACCACAGGCGCTGCGGATCGTAGATCGCGCGCAGGCCGTCGACGTCGCCCTCGGGGTCCGAGGGGTAGAGGGAGCTCTTGAATCTTCCCCCCACGGTCGGCGCGCCCATGTAGACCTCGAAGGAGTCCACCGGGGCCAGGGAGTTCGCCGGGCTGCCGGCCTCGGCGCTGATGAAGTTGCCGGCCGTCACCTGGTTCTGGCTCAGCGGGTCGAAGACGTGCCATCCGGTGCGGGTTTGCTGAGTCTGATCCTTGCTCGTGGACATGCGGGTGCGGTACGTGAACCGCACGGTCACCGCACTCCCCGCCGGCACGCCGCTCATGTCGATGTCGCGGTAGAGCATCTGGTCCATCTGCGAGCCGTAGCCCGGGAAGGACCGGCTGTTCACGTTCGAGGACGCGCTGCGGCGCTGGTTGTAGTCGATGACCGCGGAGTTGAAGGCGGTGCCGGTGATCGGATCGGCCACGGTGAGGTCGCCGTGGGCGCGCAGCCCCATCCACGCCGAGTAGCTGCCGCCGAGCGGCGTCCACGACGGCGCGATCGGGGCGGTGCCGGGGATGGTCGAGGTCATGGTGTTGCCGGGGTCGCGGTGCCACACGCCGATCACGCCGAAGGTGCGGTTACCCGGAGCGGTCGGGTCCGAGAGGTCGCGGCGCTCGTTGATGACGTAGTTGGCCTGGTTGCCGAGCTCGATCGCCCACCACGGGCGCTGTTCGTCGGTACGTATGGCGCCGCTGGCATTGCGGTGGGGCCCGCGCACCGGCCACCAGCCCATCAGCGAGTCGCCGTGCACCGGGGTGTCGAACGTCCACATGCCGTTCGAGTCGTAGCCCGGCCGGCCGGGGCCGACGCCGATGCTCCAGTAGTTCCCCGTCTGCCCCGCGCGGTAGCCCACCCAGGTGGTCTCTGCGGGCGCCGCGGAGACCCCCAGGCGCGCCGAGCGCTCGTGCAGCATGCGGGCGAGGTCGGCGTTGAGCAGGTGCATGCACTGGTCGGGCTGCGGGAACTCGTCGGCGAGCGCGCAGGCCGCCGAGAGCGCGAGAAGCATGATCACAAACGCGGGAGCACGAGACGCTGGGATCGTCCGCACGGGGCACCTCGTTGACTTCGGCGGCCGTGAGTGCCGGGGGCGTTGGGGGTGAACGGACGCCACGACCGGCCTACGACATCGTTCGGCGGCAAGGCCGCGGCCCACGAAACGGTTCACCGCATGTGAACCCGGTAGGCCCGTGCCCGGCCACCTTACGAATACAGAGCCTACCATCGTATTCGACGGATGGGTGAGCGGATATTCGCTTCGATACAGGCAGACTGGAATGCGCGGAGGGATCAGCCTGGAGCGAAGTGACAACATGGCCGGCCGCAACCGGATCGGCCGATCGGGCTGGAGTAGCCGCTGGCGCTACTGCGCGCGGAGCGAATCACAGACCGCGCAGCCCTTGTCGAACACCACGCGCCAGCGCCCGTCGCGCTCGAGCCGCCAGACCGAGTTGAAGGTCGCGATCCGGCGTCCCGTGGGATCGAGCACCGGTCCGCTGCTGTGCGCCAGCTTCCCGGAGTCCAGAACCTCCACCTGCTCGGGCTTCCACGAGAAGGGCGGCTCGACGCCCTCGAAGAAGGGCTTCCAGCCCTCGACGATCGCCGCCTTCCCCCGCAGCACTCCCCGGCCGCCGAAGAACACCGCATCGACGGCCACGAACGAGGCGAACGTCTTCACGTCTCGATCGGCCATCGTGCGGGCGAAGAGGCTCTCGGCCTCGAAGACTCCACGGGCGAGGGGCGACTCCGCGCGACCCGGGGAGGCCAGGGTCGTGAGAGCGATCACGAGTGCGATGAGCGAAGACCTGCAGGTGTGCATGCGTCACCTCGGTTCTGGCCATGTCCCGCTCGGTTGCCGGTCGTGCACGGCGTCCACCCGGCCGCGCCCCGCAGCCATCCGGACACCCGCCGAGCGTACGCCACCGCCACTCCCGGGCGCCACGGTTGGCCTCGAGGCCCTCTGGCGCGAGCGCTCCCCGCGCCCTGCACACGGAGCGCCCGCGCGCTCTACGGCACCAGCACGATCTTGCCGAAGTGCTGGCGCGCCTCGATCCGCTCGTGCGCCCGGCGCGCCTCGGCGAGCGGCAGCACGGAGTCCACCACCGGCACGAGCCGGCCGTCGCGCACGAAGCGCAGCGCCTCGACCAGCTCGGAGCGGCGGCCCATCCACGAGCCCATGACCCTGAGTTGGCGGCCGAAGAGCTGATTCACGTCGAGCCGGGCCTCGCGCCCGAGCGTGGCGCCACAGGTGACCAGCCGCCCGCCGCGCGCGAGCGAGGCGATCGCCTGCTCCAGCACCGGCCCGCCGGCGTGCTCGAAGGCGACCTCGACGCCTTTCCTGGCGGTGAGGCGCCGCGCCTCGGCGGCGATCTCGTGCGTCGCGTGGTTCACCACCTCGTGGGCGCCGAGCGAGCGCGCCCGCTCGAGCTTGGCGTCGCTGCCGGCGGTGGCGATGACGCGCGCCCCGAGCAGTCGCGCGATCTGGATCGCGGCACTCCCCACCCCGCTGCCGGCGCCGATCACCAGGCAGTCCTCGCCCGGACGCAGCCCGGCGAGGCCCACCAGCATGTGCCACGCGGTGAGGAACACCAGCGGCACCGCGGCGGCCTGCTCCCACCTCAGATCGCCGGGATAGGCGAGGCAATTGGCTCCCGGCACCGCGACCTGCTCGGCGTAGCCGCCGTCGCGGCGGCGGCCGAGCACGTCATGGTCGCGGCACAGGTTGTCGTCGCCGGCGAGGCAGCTCGCGCAGGCGCCGCACGAGAGCGTCGGCAGCACCAGCACGCGATCTCCCGGCTGGACGTGCCGCACCACGCTCCCGACTGCGGCTGCGTTCCCGACGACGTCGCTGCCCAGGATGTGCGGCAGCGCGAGATCGAGCCCGGGAAGCCCCTGGCGCACCCACAGGTCGAGGTGGTTCACCGCGCAGGCGCGGACCTCGATCAGCACCTCGTCGGGCGCGATCCGCGGATCGGGCGCCTCGCGGTACTCGAGCACCTCGGGACCGCCGTGGCGGTCGAAGACCACCGCCTTCACGCGCGCCCCGTGCCAGGCGCGGCGCGCCCGCCGCCGTCGCGGCCGGGCACGACCTTCCGCACCGGCCTTCCGGCCCGCGCCGGAGCGGGACCGCGCCCGCAGCCGCCGCGCGAGCCCCCGCACGGCGGCGCGCCAGCTCGCACCGGGGCCCCGCCGCTCCCGCGGCGCGCGCGCATCATTCGTCGAACAGCACGGTGGGCTCCTCGTAGAAGCGCACCTGGCGGTCGTTGAAGCGCTGCTTGAGCCAGCCCGCGAGCCACCGGTTCTTCTCCTCCAGCGACTGCGTGCGGTCGGTCATGCGCTCCATCGGCACGTTGACCCTGAGCGCCCGCCAGCGGATGACGTGGCGCGTGATGCCGGCCGGCAGCCGCGCTCCGTTCTCGGCGAGCTCCTGCACTTCGGCGGGGGCGAAGTGGGGAAAGATCACCAGCCCGGTGACGTCGGGGTGCCGCTCGCGGGCGACCTCGAACGACTCGGTGGACATGCGGTAGAAGGGTTGGCGCTCGCGATACGTATCCACGATCGCGTTGAGCAGCTCGCTGCGGCGTCCCAGCGTGTCCCCGCCGCCGAAGGTGATCACCTCGCCGCCGGCGTGCAACGCATAGGCCAACACCTCGCGCCGGGCGAGCTGCGCCTGCGCGTGGAGCAACGGCTGGGGGACGCACTCGAGCCCCGCGATCGCGCGGCAGGCGGCGTCGAACTCGGCGGCACGCATCGCGCTCAGGCCATGGTGCCAGGTCGAGAGCTGCACCGACGGCTCCCCGTAGGGCGTGACCTGCACCACCATGTGCAGCAGTCCCGCAGCCTGACCCGCGGTCGCGCGGTTGGCGCCGTCGAGCACCATGTAGCGTGGGCTCCCGTCCGCGGAGTCGGCGATGGGTGCGACGACGGGCGGGTTCCTCAGCACCGCTTCCTCGCGGAACTTCTCCACCAGCGCCCCGAGGCGCTGGTCGTCGTGCCGCTCGTGGGGGACGAGGGACTCGACCGGGACGAAGCGCAGGTCGGGCGGGCGGAAGTCGTCGGGCTGGGCGGGACGCATGGCGGGGGAATCTACACCATGCCCGGCGGGCGCGTCGCGGCCGCCGGCACTCGGTCGCCCCGCCCGCGCCTGTCCTCCGCGGTCAATGCCGATCGCGCGCCCTCGCCTGGTGGGGCTCGCCGGGCCTCGCCGGCTAAGACTCGGGCTCTTCCGCTCCGCCGCGCGGCCGCCGCTGGTAGGCGTAGGACACCGCGAGCATCGCCACCCCGACCACGATCGCGGTCACGAAGCGCCAGAAGACGTCCACGGTCTGCAGGTCGTAGAGCAGGAACTTGAGCACGGTGAGCCCGAACAGCAGCAGCCCCGCCCAGCGCAGGAATGCCGAACGGCGCGTCCAGCCAAAGGCGAGCAGCGCCAACGCCTGGACCAGCCACGCGGCGCTGGTGAACGCCGCTCCGAAGGTCCGCACCCGCGCCAGCACCTCGGGTGCCAGGGCGGGCGCCACGCGCGCGGCCGCCCCCGGCACGCCCGCGAACGCGCGCGCGAAGTGGTCGGCCTCGCGCGCCGACCACGCGAGCAGCAGCAGGCTGGCGCCGGCAACCCAAGCCTCCGCCGCGCGCCGATCGAGCCGCGCGAGGTCCTCGCGGCGTTCGGCGAGGCTCAGCGCCACCGCCACCGCCAGCGTGAGCGTGGCCAGCTCGAGCATGCCCACCGGATGGAACACCGGGAGCTGATCGCTGCTCCAGCCGTCCCGGCCGAGGAGCCCGCCGAGGAGCGCCATCGCGCCCACCACGCCGACCGCGTAGCCGCAGGCGCGCAGGAACCCGCGGCCGGGACGGTGCCCCAATCCGACCAGCACCGCCGCCTGCGCCATCCAGGCGGCGCCGTCGAGCGCCACCGCCATCGCGCCCACGCGCAGGCGCTGGGGCGGGGCGGCGATCTCGGCACCGCGCGCCAGCCGGCCGGCGCCGCCCTCGAGCGCGACCGCGAGGTGCGCCGCCTCGCGGCCGCTCCAGAGCACGAGCAGGAGGTTGCCCGCGCCGGTCCACAGCTCGGGCATCACCCGCTCGGCCGCCGAGAGCCGCTCTCGCCGGCGCGCCAGCAGCCCGCCCACCACCAGCAGCGTCGCCAGGCAGACCAGGTCGCGCACCGCGTCGGGGTGCAACAGCGGCGGCCGATCGGCGCTCCAGGTCGCGGGCGCGAGCAGCATGCCCAGGGTCCAGATCCCGCCGAGTGCCGCGACGACGTAACCGCAGAGCCTGAGCCATCCCGCGCGCGGCCGGGTTCCGAGCGCCACGAGCAGCGCCCCCTCGACGCACCAGGCCATCGGCGTGCTGTCGGTGCCCAGGGCGCGCTGCAGGGCCACGGTGAGGAACAGCACCGCCGCGCCGGTGAGCGGCAGCCACAGGTCGCGCTCGGGGCGGCGCGCGTCCACCCAGAGTGCTGCGAGCAGGTAGACGAGCGCGAGCGCGAACAGGAGGAACGCGACGGACAGGTCCTGCGCCCGCATGAGGAACGGCACGGTGGCGCCGATGAAGCCGAGCGGTGCGGCCGCCAAGACCAGGAGGTCGAGCGCGCGCACGGCGCCCGCCGCGCGCACCAGGCGCGGCAGCGGCGCGAGCCCGAGCAGGGTGAAGAGTGCCGCGAGCCCGATCTCGACGCCCCAGCCCCAGGAGGCCCCGGGGATCGCCGCCGCCCAGGTCACCGCGGTGAGCGCGAGTGCCGCGAAGTCGAGGCCGCTCCAGCCCGCGCGCGCCGCGAGCGCGAAGACGATCACGTTCACGACCGCCAGGTAGCCGAGCAGCGCGTAGGGGGTCATGGAGAAGCCGCGCAGTGGCAGCAGGGCCGCGAGGAGCTGCGGCACGAACGCGCCCAGCACGCCGAGGGCGGCGATGGTCTGCACCTGGTAGCGCAGCCCGGCGCCGATGGTGAGGAACGAGACCGCGCCGAGCAGGACGAACGCGGGCCACGGCGCGAGCACGTGCAGCGTGTAGTGGCCGAGGTAGAGCGCGAGGTAGACGATGCCGAGGCCGGTGCCGATCAGCGCGTGGCCGAGCGCCGGCACCGAGCGCGCGAGGCGGTCGCCGCGCCACGACAGCGCGAGCCCGAGTGCGACGCCCGCCGCCACCAGCACGCCGGGTCCGAATCGTCCGGTGGTGTAGCCCCAGAGGATCAGGAAGAAGACGCTGAGCAGCACCAGCACCGCGCCCGCGTTCTGAAGCCAGACGCTGCCCACGAGCTGCTCGAGCCCGCCGCGCTCGGGGGCTCCGGGGCTCGGGGCGGCCGCGGCCGGCGGGCCCGGCGGCGGCCCGGCGGGAGGTGCGGTCGGGGTGGGCCCCGCGCCGGCGGCGGCTCCGCGCTCCTCCTCGCGCGGCGGCAGCGCGCTCGCGATCGGAATCGGCTCGGGCGGCGGACCCTGCGCCGTGGCGTCGCCGGGCTTCGGCACCGCCTCGAGCGGCGGGGCGCCGGCGAACCCCTCGAGCCGCTCCATGCGCTGGCGCAGCGCCTGCAGCTCGCGGCGCTGGCGGTAGACGACCGCGATCGCCCACCACGGGGCGATCAGCACCGCCAACGCCAGCGCCACTCCCACCACCCACATCATGCGGCCTCCGATGTCCGGCGCGTCGCCCCCGCAGGGAGCACCGGCGCCAGACTAGAGAAAGGTGGCGATTTCCGTGAGGGGTTTCTTGCCGATGTCGGGCACGCGCGCGTCCGCCGCGGGATGGCCCACCACCAGCAGCAGATAGGGCCGCTCGTTGGCGGGGCGGTCCAGGATCCGGTTCAGGAACCCCATCGGGCTCGGGGTGTGGGTGAGGGTCGCGAGCCCGGCGTGGTGGAGTGCCGTCACCAGGATGCCGGTCGCGATGCCCACGGACTCCGCGACGTAGTAGTGGTGGACGGGTCGGCCGTCGGGGAGTGCCCCGGTGCGCTGAGCGAAGATCGCGATCAGCCAGGGGGCGGTCTCGAGGAACGGCTTGTGCTCGTCGGTGCCGAGCGGGGCCAGGGCGTCCAGCCATTCCCGGGGCGCGCGCGCGCGGTAGAAGCGGCGTTCCTCCTCCTCGGCCTCCACGCGGATCCGGCGCTTGAGATCTGGGTCGGCCACGGCGACGAAGTGCCATGGCTGGAGGTTGGCGCCGCTCGGCGCGGTGCCCGCCGCGCGCAGCGCGTGCTCGATGATCTCGCGCGGCACCGCGCGCTCCGAGAACTGGCGCACGCTGCGGCGGCGCCGCACGTCGTCGTAGAACTCGGCCGCGCGCCGTCGCATCTCGTCGGGCGGCAGCTCGCGGTAGGTGGTCAGGGGCACGAACCGGGGTTCCGTCATGTGGCGCTCCTCGTGCCCCGCGCGCAACGGCCGCGCGGGAGCGTGGCGATCAGAGTTCGTTGCGCTCGATGATCTCGGCCAGCCAGCGCGCGCTCTGACGCACGGTGCGCTGCTGCGTCTTGAAGTCCACGCCGACGAGCCCGAAACGCGCGCGATAGCCGTCGGCCCACTCGAAATTATCGAGCAATGACCAGTAGAGGTAGCCGGCGACCGGGACGCCCTCGCTCAGCGCCCGCGCCACCTGCCACAGGTGCATGAAGATGAAGATCCAGCGGTCGCCGTCGCGCGCGGCGGAGGTGCCGTTTTCGGTGATGAGGATGGGCAGCTCGTACTTGGCGTAGGCCCCGAGGAATCGGGCGAACCCCTCGGGGTAGACCTCCCAGCCGAGATCGTTGCGCTTGCCGATCCGCTGGTGGTGCTCGAGGGTGCAGACGCTGCCCACGAGGCCGGGGATGTCGAGCCCCATGTTCTTCACGAAATCCCGCGTGTAGTAGTTGAGCCCGATGAAGTCCAGCGTGCGTCCCGCGGGGAGCCGCTCCCAGAACAGGCCCGGCACCCGCAGGCTGCCCTTGTGCAGCGCGTCGAGGAACATGAAGTTGAACAGGTAGCTCCGGGTCCAGGCCGACAAGCGGTCCCTCCGGCTGCGCGGGTCGCACGGGGTCACGCCGAGCGCGTGTTTGGCCACGCTCACCTTGGCGAGCGGCTGGCGCTGGTGGATCGCGTGGTAGGCCTTGATGTGCGCGCGCAGCATGTGGCGCACCACCCTGAAAGCCGCCGGGTAGTCACGCTTGCCGGGAGGCCACTGGCCGTAGATGTAGCTCTTGAACGTGTGCACCACCGGCTCGTTGAGCGTGATCCACCACGTCGCGAGGTCGCGGTACTCTGCGACGACGCGCGAGACGTAGCGCTCGAAGTGGTCCTCGATCGCGTCGCTCTCCCAGCCTCCCTTCGCCGCGAGCCAGCGCGGCAGCGTGTAGTGGTGGATGGTGACCACCGGCTCGATGCGCCGCTCGCGGAGCGCCTCGAGCACCTCGCGGTAGTGCGCGATGCCTTCGGCGGAGAAACGGCCTTCCTCGGGCTCGATCCGGCTCCACTCGAGCGAGAAGCGGTGGGCGTTGTGCCGGAGCGACTGGGCGAGGTCGAAGTCCTCGCGGAAACGATGGAAGTGGTCGCACGCGTCGCCCGCGGGGGTGGCGACCCTGCCCGCCTGCTCCCAGTCATGCCAGTCGTTGTCGGTGCAATGACCCTCGACCTGGTAGGCGGACGTCGCCGCGCCCCAGAGAAAGCCGGGCGGGAAGTGGAAGTTGGAGGAGTGGATTCCCGGCGCCTCGGACGCCGCGTCTCCGTGGACGTGGGGCGGGGGCGTCTCGTGCGGGGTCACCGGTGACGGTCCTCCGTGGGGAGTACGCGCAAGGTGGCCTCGCGGGCCGCCCCCACCGGCTACTTGTTGCCGGCGCCCTGCTTCGCGCGGCCGACCTCGTGGTATGCCTGCTTCAGGCGCTTCATCAGGTCGGCACGGCGGTCGTAGAGGCGGCGCTGGCGGCGCGGCGCGTGGCGGGCGAGCGCGTAGGCCGTCAGCAGCGGCAGCGCGATGGTCGAATCGCAGTAGCAGATCACCGTGTCGGGCAGCTTGTCGGGGTCGATCTTGCCCCAGCTCACGGCCTCGGCGGGTGTGGCACCCGAGAGGCCGCCGGTGTCGGGACGTGCGTCGGTCACGGCCATGAAGTAGTCGTGGCCCTTCTCGGCGATGCCGAGCACTTCCTGGATCTGCGGCTCGGTCTGGAGCAGGAAGTTCTTCGGGCTGCCGCCGCCGAGCACCCAGACCGCGCTCTTTCCGCCGCCGGCCTTGGCGTCCCACACGATCGCGGCGGTCTCGTTGACGTCGGCGTTGATGTCGAACTGGAGCCGGTTGCCCTCGAGCGCCTTGGCGGCGACGTTCATGCCGATCGAGGAATCACCCGGCGACGAGGTGTAGATCGGCACCCCGAACTCGTACGCCGCGGCCAGCAGCGACCGCCGCCCGATCCCCAACGCCTCCTCGCGGGCGCGGACGAACTTGCCGCACAGGTAGTGGAACTCCGCCGTGCTCATGGTGCGCTGGAACTCGGGGCCGGCGATGACCTCGCGGAAGAAGGCGTCGGTGTCGAGCAGCACGCTGTAATCGAAGAACACGTCGTAGATGCGCACCACGCCCTGTTCGCGCAAGGCGACGTCGTCCGCCTGGAAGTGTCCGCGGTGCATCGACAGGCCGATGCCGAAATGGGTGTCGTGGTAGAGATTCGCGCCGGTCGAGACGATCCAATCCACGAAACCCGCCTCGATCAGCGGGATCAGCGCGCTCATCCCGAGCCCGGCCGGCGTGAGCGCGCCGGTGATCGAGAGTGCGACGGTGACGTCTTCCTCGAGCATGCGCTCGGTGAGCAGCCGCGCCGCCTCGCGCAGGCGCGCTCCGTTGTAGGCGAGGAAGGCCTGGTCCACGAGATCGGCCGCAGTCTCGCGGCCGGTGATCGCAGGGGGCGAGATCGCCGGCCCGGAGATGTGGGGATTGCTCTTGCGCGAGCGGTTCATCGTCGTCCTCGGGTGCGGAGCAGCCGGAGATCCGGCGCGCCGGAAGATAGCGGTCCCAGCGGCCGCACGCCACCGCCGGGGCGCGATGGAGCGAACGCCTGCGGGCGCCCCGCGCGGGGCGCCCGCCCTGCTCATCGCCGGGGTGGCGCCGCGCCGATCACTCCTCGACGCTCACCACCGGGCCGGTCTGCGGCGGCTCGCCCCAGCCGGAACGGATCTCGTAGGCGTAGTTCCCTGCGAAGCCGGTGGCGCTGTTCCAGCCCGAGCCCGTGCTGCCGGCGACCACGATCTCGCGCGACTCGAACGGGGACTCGAACGGGAAATAGACGGTGTAGGTCCTGCCGTCCGTCGCCACCCAGCGCAGCCGGTCCGCGTGCCGCCGGATCCGGACTTCCATCTGCGAGACGTAGCCGTTCGAGATCTCGACCGTTTTCTCCGCGCCTGCGGGAGCCGGTGCAGCGGGAAGCGGCGCCGGAGCGGGGCGCGCCGGGGCCTGCCGCGGCGCCTTCGGCCTGGCCGCGGGCTTGCGCTTGGCGGCCTTCTTCGGCCGCGCCGCGGGCTTGCGCTTGACGGCCTTCTTCCGCCGCGCCGCGGGCTTGCGCCGGGCGGCCTTCTTCCGCCGCGCCGCGGGCTTGCGCTTGGCGGCCTTCTTCCGCCGCGCCGCGGGCTTGCGCTTGGCGGCCTTCTTGCGCCGTGCGGCCGGCTTGCGCCTGGCGGTCTTCTTCCGCGCCGCTTTCCCTCTTCCGGAGCGCGACTTTGCACCTCGCGACTTGCCCTTCATGCGCGACCTCCTCTGGGTTCGTGCAGCATGCTCGAGTTGCCCTCACACCCGCCGGCTGCGCGGGACGCATCCCGGCGCGGGTCGCGAGGACCTGCGCTGGAACTCATGCCCCCGCGGCTCGCCGCGCGCGTTCCTCCCCGACGCCGCCGGCCCTAATCGCGCTCCAGGCGCGACCGAGGCCGCTGCCTCCGGACTTCGTCGATCTTTTTCGGATCGTCCGGGAACAAGCCGACGCCGGCCAGGCGCGGAATCAGCTCCACCCAGCGCTTTTCGCGCGCGAAGACGGACCGGAAGAGCTTGAGCGCCTCGGCCTCGCGCCCGTTCGTGTACATCGAGACCGCCGCCCAGAACCGCAGCTCTTGGTTTTCGGGGGCGAGGCGCATGGCCTCCTCGTAGGCCTTCATGGCCTCTTCGGGCTTCTTCTCGGCGATGAAGGTGTCGCCCCGGTCCTCGAACTCGTAGGCCCGGCGCAGCTTCACCAGGCGGCGCAGCTCCTTCAACGGATCCGGATGGTCCTCGACGCGCAGGTCCATGACCCGGTCGGCCCACGGCTTGCCGCTCGATCGCGCCTTGACGATCAGGATCGCCGCCGACTGGCGCCCGCGGATGTCGCCGCCGGCCTTCTCCGCCGCCTCCAACGCCTGGAGCATGCGCTCGGCGAGGTCGCCCTCCGCCTTCTCGTAGGCCTCCGCCATCGCCGGCCACACGCGGTCGTTCTCCATCAGGTTCGCCTGCACCGAATACTGCGCGCCGGTGTGATGGCCGGCCGCGGGAATGCACTTGGGGCCGGTGTAGGCGGCGATGCCGCCGCGGGCATCCACCATCGCCACTTGGCGCCCCTCGTTGTGCGGGTCCGCCCGCACCAGGGAATCGAGGGCCTGCCGCGCGGTGAGGCCCTGCCGCATGAGGTCGAGCCCGTTCGGCCCGTAGTCCACCAGCACCAGCGACTGGGTCGCGATGGCACCCACTCCGGCCTCGGCCCACGGGACCACCGGGCCGACCGAGAAATAGTGGGACTGCACCGCGACGCCCATCTCCCCGGTGGCCGAGTCGCGCGCCACGATCGAGTAGGTATGGACCAACGGCGACGGCGGGCCGCCGCCCGCAAGCGTGGCGAGGATCATGAGCGGCACGAAGTGGCTCCAGTCCAAGACCGCCTCCTGAGGGTGAGCGTGAATCCCCTATTCCCGCGGCAGGCTACCAGCGGTCGCGGGCTTCGCGGCAGAGAAATGTGAAGGTCCCGCTCCCGAGCGCCCGGGATCCGGCGCGGGAGAGCCCCCGCGGCAGTGCCCCGCGGGCGGCCGGAGGTGGCTCGACCCCGCGTAAAGAGCGCCCGGAACGCGGGTCCACGTGGCTGCGGCCCGCCTCCGCACGGGTCGCCTGCCCGTGGCGACCTCCGCGCTGCCCGCCTCGCCTGGGGCCGCCTCCGCGCCGGTCGCCCCGCGCGCCCACCTCCGCGCGGCGCCTCTCTGTGCGGCCCGCCTCGGCCCTGTTGGCTCACCGCCCTTGCCTCGGTCGGGGTCGGAGGCGGAAACTGGGGCAGGTCCCTCTTAGTGGCGTTTTCCCCCGGGCAGGAGGGCCCATGAAGCGTCTGCTGATCACCGCACTCCTCAGTCTCCTGCTGCTGGGCATCACGCCGCGCTCCGCCGCGGGTCTCGTCCGCGAGCGGGTCGCGGCGACCCGGATCTCGGAGCCGATCCGCGTCGACGGCATCCTCGACGAGGCCGCCTGGCAGGACGCCGCGCCGATCTCCGCCTTCCGGCTCATCTTCGTGGCGGAAGGCGCCCAGCCGTCCGAATCCACCGCGGTGCGCGTGCTGTTCGACGACGAGCACGTCTACTTCGGCGTCTGGTGCGGGAACCGGAACCCCGGCGCGGTGCGCGCGAGCCTCGCCCCCCGTGACCAGGCGCTCGACGACGACCAGATCGTGGTCCACCTCGACACCTACCA
>Ga0154739_1008_pt1 | contig 21943 bp, 20 predicted proteins | sample Rifle2008BG16ft_FD_105747 | JGI IMG/M metagenome (GOLD analysis project Ga0154739, IMG submission 105747) | Candidatus Eisenbacteria bacterium RBG_16_71_46 | reverse complement strand
GAACGAGGACGACTAAAGGTCGCAAACCACGAGAATCGAAATGACGTGACCAAGCGCAGAGGTTGACATCGGGGGCCGCTTCATAGAAGACCTCTCGTGGATCTTGCGCGCCCCGGGGGCCGGGGTTTACGCTCGGCGCTCGCCTCCGGCAGGACGCCGGAGCCCGCACGGGAGGGATCCATGAAACGCCTGCTGCTCCTCGCCCTTGTTGCCGCGGCCGCCTGGTACGGCTGGAAGCACTACCCCGAGTTCGTCAATCGCCGCCCCGGGCACGAGGCCGTCGTCGTGAACCAGTCCGGCCACACGCTGGAGCGCGTGCGGCTTTCCGTCGGCGGGCAGACCTTCGTCAAGGAGAGCCTGCCCGACGGCGAGCGCGCGGTCTTCCCCTTCAAGGTGGCGGATGACGCCACGTTCGCGTTGAGCTGGCAGTTCGCCGACATGATGGGAGAGCGCTCGTGGAGGGGTGGAATGGTGCCGCGCGGCCCGATGCTCCAGCGCCATATCTTCACGATCGACACGGAGTCCGAGGTCATCTACCAGACCGAGAACAAGTAGGCTCCGTCGGCAAACGCTCGCGGGCTGCGTTGCGGGGTCGGCGACTCAGTCGACTTGGTCGAGATACAGCTCGCGGTCGTCGGGGCTGTAACCCAGAAGCTCGGTGTAGCGCCCCCAGTCGACCACCGTCTTGAGCAGCGCCTCGCCGTTCTCCGCCGGAAGGTGGAGGGCGAAGATCTCGAGGAACGCGTCCTCGTCCGCGCGACCGTTCTCGGTGCGCTGCAGCGCATCGAGGACCGTTCGGAACAGCGGCAGCTTCCGCATCTGGACCTTGAGCAGCTTCTTGCGGGCCTTGACTCGGCCGCGCAGCAGCGCGCTGCCGGTGCCGGTGAGCACGACATCCGCGCCCGGGGTCACCACCAGCTCGAGCATCTCCGCGGCCTTGATCACCTGGAGGATCTCGCCGAGCTCGTAGTTGATGTCGCGCGCGAGCCGGAAGACGTCGTAGCGGCCGCCGGCGTCGTCGAGCACTTCGAGCAGGCCGAGGACGCGGCTGATGCCGACCTGGGGAACGGGATCGATCGCCATGGCGGGCCTCGCGTCAGGCTGCCGCGCGCGCCCCGGGTGGGCGGCCCCACGGCGACGCGATTCGGCCCCGCCGCGCTCCCGGGTCGAAAGAGATCGCCCGCCGGCGGGCGGGCGGGTCATGCGGTGAGCGCGGCCTGCCTGGCCGCCGTCGAGGCCGGGACTCGCGCGCATCGATCGCGCGCTGAACGACGGCAGAAGGCGGTAACCCAGCCAGCGGCGGTTCATTCACGGCGCCGACCCTAGCACCCGTGTCAAAGCTCGGTCAACAACCGGAAGGCGGCTCCGCCGGAGGATCGGCGCGGAGCCGCGCGACCACGAAATGCGCGAGCGGGTCGCGCGGATCGGACAGCAGCCGGTCGGCCAGCTCGAACAACGGCTGGAGGACGATGTAGAGCGCGCGCACCGGAAGCTCGGTGAGGACGCGCGTCGGTCCGCGATTGAGGCGCTTGAGCGCCGCAATCGTCGCATGGCCCATGCGCGCCCACAGCCCGCCGACGGGAATGAACTCGAGCGGCTCGAACCCGGCGCGCTCGAGCAGCCACGCGGCGCCGTAGCGGGTGAAGCGGAAGTAGTCGTGTGGCTCGTCGTGCAGCGGGGCCATCTGAGTGAATTCCACGATCGCCACCCCGCCCGGGCGCAGCACGCGCCGGGACTCCTCGAGCATACGCAAGGGCTCGGGCAAGTAGGTCAGCATCGAGACGGCGAGCACCGTGTCCACCGAGCCGGCGCGGAAGGGCAGCGCCTCGGCGCGCGCGAACGCGTCGAGCCGGGCCCGCCCGAGATAGGGCGATGCGGCGAGGTCGGTGCCCAGGTAGCGCGTGACCCGTCCCGCGAACAGCGGGGCAAAGGGCTTCGAGCCGCAACCCACGTCGAGCAGCACGCCGTGCGCGTGCTCCCGTGCGCGCTCGAGCGCGCGGACCAGCTTGCGATGGAGCAGCCAGTTGTACTTCCACACCGACCAGCGCCCGATCGGACCGGCGGTGATCGCGCTCCAGACGTCGTTCATGCGCGGCTCCATTCGAGCAGGTGCTCGCCGACGTCGAAGCGTCCGGTGACCCGCCCGTCCGCCACGGTCACGTCGGCTTCCCGGCCGGCGGGAGCCTCGCCCACCGCCACGCGCTCGACGCCCATCGGCGCCGAAAACGCGATCGGCTGGCGCGGCTCACCATAGTAGCGGAGCAGCGCCCGCCGCGCTCCGATCGGGCGCAGCGACCAGTCGCGCTCGACCAGCGCGCGGACCTCGGCGTCGGTGAGGAAGACCGCGCGGTCCGCCGCGAGCGCGGCCAGCAGCTCACGCAGGGCGGCCAGCCCGGACGCCGCCCAGCCCGGGTCGAGGTGCGCGTAGTTCACGCGGTGGGTGCTGACGACGGCCGGGCGCCGCGCCGCCCATGCCGCGCGCACCGCGCGCCGGGTGGTCGCGACACCCAGCCGCTCCGAGCGGCCCTCGGCCTGCATCGGCTCGAACGCGATGCGCGGCGGGAGCGCGAAGCGCGCGCCCTCGAATCGCGGCCAGCGCGCGGCGAGGAGCATCCGGCGAAGCCGGGGGAGTGCCGCGCCGGCGGCTTCGGCGCGGCCCTGAAACGTCACCAGGCCGAGCGACTCGGCCTCGGCGTCGAGCGCGGGATCCCAGTGGTAGTCCGGCGGGCAGAAGGAGCCGGGCGTGCGCCCGAACAGGCGCCGGAACCGCTCGACCGCACGGCGCAGGTTGCCCACCCGCAGCGCCCGGGGCTCCGCGGCCGCGTACTCGCCGCTCGCCTCGACCGAGCGGCAGATCGGCGACTGCTGGGCGAAGGCGCGGCGCGCGTCGTCGTCACCGCGGCGGAGCGCCGCGAGCCACGCCGCCTCGGGCAGGTGATGAAGGCCGTGCAGCTCGGGCCACCACACCCCCTCCTCGACCAGGCGGTCCACCGCCTCGCGCAGCCCGCGGCGCGACCAGCGCGATGGAGTGTCGGGAAAGTCCACCAGCGGCAGCTCCTCCGTGTGGAAACGCGGCGGCGCGAGTCGGGCGTAGTCCGGCGCCGCCACCACGGTGTTCGCTTGCCACACCGGCGCCAGGCCGTCGCCGCCGCGGACCTCCCGGAGCGCCGCGCCGAGCGAGGCCAGGTGCGCGGCGCTTTCGAGGGTGGAGCCGCCGTACCGGATTCCCGCCGGGCTGCGCCAGGCGGGGGTGTCGAGCAGCAGCCGGCGCGCCTCCTCGTCGGGGGACCAGGCGCACAACCCCCAGTCGTCGCTCTCGATCACCACGGCCCTGAGTCGGCGCCAGTCCAGCTCCACGCGCGGCCCTCCCCGGTCAAAGGAACCGCGGACTATAGCACAGCGTTTTGGGCCGCCGGCCGCCGCGCACGGACGGCCGGCGCCCCACCGCGGCCGCGCGCGGGGCTCCCGAGCGGCGCGTGCTAGAGTGCCGCGCCGTGTCCCCATCCACCGCATCGAGCGCCCGGCCGTGGGCCCTGGGCGCGCTGGTCTTCGCGACGATCTACTGGATCGTCGTGCTCGCCGTGCTGCGGGCCGGGACCCCCGACGTGCTCGACGACACCTGGGAGTACGCGGTGGTGGCGCGGCACCTGCTGCACGGCCACGGCTTCGTCACCAGCGTGATCCACCCGCCGCTGTGGGGGCTGCACGACGCCGCGCTGCGCGTCCCGGTGCTGGTCCACGGACCGCTCATCCCGGCGCTGCTGGCGCCCGCGATCGCGCTGTTCGGCCCCGCCGCCGCGGACCAGGTCGCCTGGCTCGCCGCCGCCTTCGCCGTGCTCGCGGCCTGGCTCGCGTACCGCCTCGGCGCCCGGCTCGCGGCCCCACCGGTCGGCGCCGCCGCCGCCGGACTGTTCACGCTCTCGCCGCTCACGCTCGAGGCCGTGAACCACGATCTGGCGCTGCTCATCGGCGCGGCGTTGCTCCTGGCGGCGCTCGAGCTGGTCACGCGGCCGCGCCCCGCGCCGTTCGCGGCGGGGCTGGCCCTTGGACTCGCGTACCTCGTGCGTCCCGAGATGCTCGTCGCCGCGCCGGTGGTCGCGGCCTTCGAGTGGCGCCGCCTGGCGCCGTTCGCTGCCGGATTCCTCGCCTGCGCGCTGCCCTGGTGGGGGCACCACGCGCTGGCCGTCGGATCGCCGTGGTTCAATCTCTCGAACTACCTCCTGCTCGGCTACTGGGGCGCGCATCCGGACATGACCGTGCTCCGCGACTTCCGGCTCACGCCGGCCGCATGGCCGCAGGCGTTGTTCGAGGCTCGCGGCACGCTGCTGCCCAAGTGGATCGAGTTCTTCCCCCACGCGATGAAGCGTGCTCTGATGGTGCCGACCGACGCCACCGGATGGCTGGCGCTGACCGGGCTCGCGGCCGCCGGGGCACGGCGCACCACGCGGGGGTTCGCGCTGCGCGTGCTGCTGCTCACCTGCATTCCGGTGGCGGTGATGACCACGACCACCTACAGCACTCGCTACCTGGTGCCGTTCCTGCCGCTGTGGGCGCTGGGCGCGGCGCTCGGCGCGTGCACGCTGGCGCAGGTGCTGCCGCCCTGGGGCCGCCGGCCCCGCGCCTGGATCGGACTCCTGGTCCTGATGGCGCTTCCCTCCGTGGGCCCCGCGCTGCGCGAGGCACCGCGCGCGGGGCGCGAGCACCGGGAGCGTCTCGCGCGGGATCGCGCGGGCCTCGACGCGCTCGCCGGGCGCGAGCGCGGGTTGCTCTTCTCCGACACGCCCGATCACGCCGCCTGGATCACGGGCCGCCCCACGGTGTGGGTGACGCGGCGCGAGTACGATCGGCTGCCTGCGTGCGCGGGGAGTGGCGCGGGGATGAACCCCGGCGCGGGTGCGGGCGCGGGGAAGGAGGCGGGCGCGGGTGCGGCGGCGAGTGCCATGCCCGGTGCGAAGCCCGGCGCGGGCGCGGGTGCGGCGGTGAGTGCCATGCCCGGTGCGAGCCCCGGCGCGGGCGCGGGCGCGATGAAGGGGGCGGGCGCGCGTGTGGATTCGGGCGCCACGCCCGGCGCGAGTCCCGGCGCCGGCCCGACGGATGCGGCCGGCGTGCCGCTTCCCTGCCGCGCCGAGGGGCAGGAGACGTGGTTCCACTCGTGAGCGGCGCGAGCGGGCCCCGGCCGCCGCGCGATCTCGTGCTGCCGGCACTGCTGGCGCTCAGCCTCGCGCTGCGCCTGGTCGCGGCGCTGCGGCCGCTGCCCGCGCTCGACGACCTCGCGATCCCGGACGACGCCTACCTCTCGCTGACCATCGCGCGCAGCCTCGCGCACGGCCTCGGGCCCTTCTACGGGCTGGCCCCGACCAGCGGCTTCCAGCCGCTTTACGTGCTGTTCATGGCGCCGGTGTTCGCGCTCGTGCCGCACGACCCGATCACCCCGGTGCGCGTCGCCCAGGCCATGCTCGCGCTGTGCGACACGGCGGCGCTCTTCTTCATCTACCGCATCGTCGCGCGGGCGAGCGTGGCGCGCGCCACGCCCGCGCTCGTGGGCCTCGCCTGGGCATTCAACCCCTACGCGATCCAGACCTCGCTCAACGCGCTCGAGACCTCGCTGGCCTTCCTGCTCCTGGTCGTGGTGTTCGACGCCGTGGACCGCCTGCGACGCGCGGGACCCGCGGCGGCAGTCCCACGCCGCCTCGCCGGCGTCGGGGCGCTGGTCGGCCTCGCCATGCTGGCGCGCATCGACGCCGTCTTCCTGCTTCCCGCCGTCGGGTGGCCGATCCTCGCGGACCACGCCCGCGCCGGTCTGCCGCTCCGGCGCGCGGCCGCGGCGCTGGCGGCGTGCGCGCTCGCGGCAGCGGCGGTGTACGCGCCGTGGCTCGCCTGGTCGTTCGCCGCGACCGGCGATCTCCTTCCGGTGAGCGGGAGCGCGGTGCGCTACATGTGCCTCTCCTCGGTGCACCACCAACCGACGGTGGCGAATACCTACCTGCCGATGCTCCTCGACGCGCTCGGGGTGATCGCGCGAAAGAACGCGCCCGCGATCGCGCTCGCCGGCGCACTCGTGGTACTGCTCGCGGCGGTCGGGGGGCGACGCGCACTCCGCGACTTGCGCGCGGCCCTCCGGCCGCACGACCCGGTGGGCCTATTCGGCGCCTGCATCCTCACCGCGTACGCGTTCTGGGTGTTCGGGCCGTGGCACTTCCCGCGCTACCTCTTCCCCCTCGCGCTCGCGTTCGCGCTCGTTGCGGCCGCCGCCATGGACCTCCTGCTCGCGCGCATCGGCGACCCCGCGCGGCGACGGCTGGCGGTCGCGGCGTTCGCGGTGGCGATCCTGGCCGCGAGCGCGGCGCACCCCGCCTTCCGGCGGCTCTACGCGCCGGGGACGCCCGAGCCCTGGGGCTACATGCGCATCGGGCTCTGGGCCCGCGACCATTTCGCGCCGGGGACGGTGATCGGCGGCTCGCAAACCGGCGCGCTCGGCTATTTCGCGGACAAGCTCACGGTCGTGAACCTCGACGGCGTGGTCAACAAGGCCTGCCTCGAGGCGATGCGCCAGAAGCGCGCGATGGACTACCTGCGCGAGTCGGGCGTCGAGTTCCTGGTCTGGCAGGATGACATCGACTTCCTGGCCCGCGAGTCGCGCCGGACCTCCCCCGGTGACCTGGTGCCGCTTGGCGAAGTCGAAGGAATGCGGACCTGGGGCGAGCCCTGGCACGTCTATCAGGTGCGGCGGTGAGCGCGCCGAGCGCGGCCCCACCGGCGATCCGACAACCCGCGGGCCGCCCCGCGAGCGCGCCGCTCCCGGGACGGCTTTGCGGGCAGGCGACTCCCGGGTACAATCACCCGTCGCGGCCGCAATTTGGGGGACAACGCATGTCGCGCAAACGCGCAGCGCTGGCGATCACGCTCCTCTTGCTCGGCTCCGCGGTTGCAGCGCTCGCGGCTCCACTCCCCTCGCCCCGCCGCCTCCACGATGCCCGCCGTGTCCCCGACACCCGCGGCATCGCCGCCCATCCCGCGGCCCCTCAGGACGCGACCGGCTGGTCGGTGCGCTGCGGGGCGAGCCTCGAGGCGGTAACCGACGTCATCCGCGACCACCTCGCCCGTCCACTGAGCGTGCCGCTGCCCACCCCGCACTCGGCCGACATCGACGGGATCGCGGTGCTCGAGGACGACGGCAGGTTCTTCTTCAAGACCAAGGACAACAACACGGTCGCGGACATCAACGCGATCTCGCGCGCCTTCTACCGCACCCACGGCGACGACTACGAGTGGCTCGGCATCTACCTCTCCGGCGGGCTCAACACCTGGCTCGGCTCGCCCGGGGCGCTCGCCGCCTCCTTCGTGGTGCGCAACGACACCCAGGGGCTCGGGCTGGAGCTCTTCGACCTCGGATCGCACTTCGGCAGCGCGGCGCGGCTGCAGAACATCCTGAGCATGAACGGCCTCCACCGCTACCGTGACGACCCGAACGAGGAGGACGAGTACTCGTTCACGCCGCTCGACTACCTGGCGCACGAGATGGGTCACCGCTGGCTCTCCTACTGCTTCCTCGACTCCGCGGGTGTGGCCGTGCCGGCGCTCCTCGGCCGCGCCTACGAGCACTGGAACTTCTTCTTCGACAACGGCGCCTCGATCGAGGAGGGATGCGCTTGGGCTCCAGCGGGGCCCGATTCGTTCCGCACCACCGCGATCATCGAGGGATTCGGCCCGCTCGACCAGTACCTCATGGGCCTGCGCTCGAAGGCCGAGATGGATTCGTTCTTCGTCGTGAACGACCCCACGGACTACGTCCCTTCCGGCAGCTACGAGCCGCAGTCGGTACCCATCGTCGGGCTCGGCTGCCGCGGGCAGGCGACCTGGTGGACGGTGGACGACATCGAGGCGGCCGAGGGGCCGCGCGTGCCGGACGCGGCCTCGGCGCCGCACGACTTCCGCATGGCGCTGGTGCTGGTGACCGCGCGCGGGCAGGACCCCACGGCGGCGGACCTCCAGAAGCTGGGCGGCTACCGCGCCGCGTTTCCCGGTTATTTCTCGACGGCCACCGACGGGCGTGGCACCGTGGACCTCACGCTCGACTCCCACGCCGGGCAGGTGTCCATCGCGCACGATCCGCTCCCGGACACCGAGGACGAAAGCAACCCGCGCCCGATCGCGGCCCAGGTCACGATCGCGCAGGCGGGGATCCCGCTCGCGGTCGACCCCGCCTCGGTGCGCGCGTTCTGGCGCCCGGGGACCAGCGGCGGATTCACGCCCGTGCCGATGTCCCCGGCGGCGAGCGATACGTTCGTCGCCGACCTGCCGGCGTTGCCGGGTGGGGGCACGGCGCAGTACTACCTCTACGCCGCGAGCGACTCGAGCGGCATCGACGCGTTCGATCCTCCGGCGGGGCCGACGGAGCCGCACGCCTACGTCGTGGGACCCGACGCCACCCCGCCCGCGATCGCGCACGTGCCGGTCGGCCAGCAGGGCGCCGCGCGCCTGCCGCAGACCCTGCTCGCGCGCGTGGCGGACAACGCCGCGCTGGACTCGGTGTGGGTGGAATACTCGGTGGACGGAGGCGCCTCCGCCGCGCTCGCCGCCACGCCGGTGGGACACGACTCGTTCACGGTGGCCCTGGGCGCCGGGCTCCAAGGCGGCCAGGTCCTCCACTACGATTTCCGAGCCCGCGATGTGGCCGGCAATCCCGGCGGCGGCGTGCCCCTCCAGATCACGGTGCGGCGCAGCTGGCTCAACGACTTCGAGAACGGAAGCGAGGGCTACACCCACGGCATCCAATACTATTCCTACCGTGATGCCTGGCACCTGACGCAGGAGGACTCCTGGCCCGCGGGAGGCACGTCCTGGAAATGCGGAGCCGAGGGACCGGAGGACTACCTGCCCCACCTCGATGCGGTGCTCGTCATTCCCCAGATCGACACCGTCGAGGCCGGTACGGTGCTGCGCTTCGACCATCGCTACGACCTCGAGAACTTGGACGGCACCTACGCCTGGGACGGCGCGCGGATCGAGACGAAGGTGGGCGCCGCCGAGTGGCAGGCGGTGCTGCCGAACGCCGGCTACAGCCACTTGTTCTTCTCCAACTCCAAGCCGTTCGTGCACGACTCGCCGTGCTGGAGCGGCTCTTCCGGCGGCTGGCGCGAGGAGACCGTGGACCTCTCGGCGTTCGCCCCCGGACCGGTCAAGGTCCGCTTCCGCATGATCACCGACGACTACCTCGGTTTCACGGGGTGGTTCGTGGATCACGTGCGGATCGAGTACCCGACGGACGTGACCGCGGTCGCGGGCGCGGTGCAGGTCGCGCAGGCGCCCTGGCCCAATCCGGCAAGCACCATGCTCCACCAGCGGATCTCGCTCGCCGCCGCCGGGCGGGTGGAATGGTCGCTCTACGACCTCGCCGGACGGCGCGTGGCGAGGCTGTGGCGCGGCCCCGCGGGGGCCGGGCCGCTCCAGCTCTCCGCCCGCATCCCGGCGGACCTCCCGAGCGGGCTGTATTTCCTGCGTCTCGAGATCGACGGGCGGCCGCGGAGCAGCTCGCGAGTGGCGCTGCTGCAATGACGAGGGCGACCCCACCTCGCCCGACACACCGACCCCGATCTTCCACGCCTGGAGGGATGAAGCCATGCGAGTTCAGATCCACACCGATCGCCACCTCGAAGCCCCCGACGAGATGGCCCGCCAGTTCGTGGCGGTCGTCGAGGCCGCCATGAGTCGCTTCGGCGACCAGATCACACGGGTGGAAGTCCACCTCAGCGACGTCAACGGCAACAAGTCCGGCGGCGACGACAAGCGCTGTCTGCTCGAGGCTCGCCTCGCCGGCCTGCGGCCCATCGCGGTGAGCCACCAGGCGGCGACGCTGGCACTGGCCGTCGATGGCGCCACCGAGAAGCTGGAGAGGTCGCTCGACAGCACCCTCGGGCGGCTGGCCAGCCGCTCGCGCGGCGGCACCAGCGACCGAGGGGGCCCGGCGCCGGCGTGAAGTCGTGCAGATTTCGTCCACCTGCCGGCGATGCGTCGCCCGGCGGCGGAGCACGAGGTCGTCTCGCCGATTCGCGGGCGCCTCATCCAGGGAGCCTCGAGCATGCGCGGAGCCCACCGGGAAGGACACCGCACCAACCGCATCGGCTGGCTCCGTGCCGCGGTGCTGGGCGCGAACGACGGCATCGTGTCCACCGCGAGCCTGGTGCTGGGGGTGGCCGCGGCGCACGCGACCCACGGCAGCGTCATGGTCGCGGGGGTCGCCGGTCTGGTCGCGGGGGCGATGTCGATGGCGGCCGGCGAGTACGTGTCCGTCCACTCCCAGGCCGACACGGAACAGGCGGATCTCGAGCGCGAACGCGACGAGCTCGAGACCGACGTGTCGGGCGAGCGCAAGGAGCTGGCGGCGATCTACGTCGGCCGCGGCCTCGATCCGGAGCTCGCGAAGCAGGTCGCCGATCAGCTCATGGCCCACGACGCGCTCGGCGCCCATGCCCGTGACGAACTCGGGATCTCGGAGAGGCTCAGCGCGCGCCCGATCCAGGCCGCCTTCGTCTCCGCCGCGAGCTTCGCGCTCGGAGCGGCGCTGCCGCTCCTGGTCACCGCCCTGACGCCTCAGACACGCCTGATCCCCGTCGTCGCCGCGACCTCGCTCGTGTTCCTGGCACTCCTCGGCGGGGTGGCCGCGCGCACCGGCGGCGCCCGCGTGGCGGTCGGCGCGATGCGGGTCACGTTCTGGGGCGCGCTGGCCATGGGTTTGACCGCCGGCGTCGGGGCCCTGTTCGCAACGGTGTCATGAGGGACGCCCGGGGGCCGCTGCACCCGGGGATCGGGCTCGCACGCGCGCGGGGCGGCCGGAAGCGCCGCGACGACGACCGCGTGTTCCGTACCAGGGACGAGCGCGAGCGGCTCGGCATCCCCGAGACGCGGCAGGCGCTGGAGCGGCTTGCGGCCGCCACCGACTCACCCCATCATGCCGGCGTGCCGAACCTCTCCGAACCCGACACCGTGAACGAACGCGCGCGCGCGCGCCAGTCCAGCATCGTCCGCATGCTGTGGGTGATCCTGGGGCTCAACCTGCTGGTGGCGGTGGCCAAGCTCCTCTACGGTTACCGCTCCGGGGCGATCGCCATCAACGCCGACGGCATTCACTCCCTGCTCGACTCCTCCTCGAACGTGATCGGGATCGTGGGCATCGCCATCGCGCGCCGCCCCCCCGACGAGAACCACCCCTACGGCCACCGCAAGTACGAGACCTTCGCCGCCCTCGGGGTGGCGGCGATGCTGCTGTTCGGCTGCCAGGAGATCCTCGGCGCCGCCCTCGACCGCTTCCAGCACCCGCGCGTTCCGCAAATCGACGCGCTCGGCTTCGTGGTGCTGGGCGTGACCATCCTCATCAACCTCGGCGTGACCTGGGCCGAGCGCCGCGAGGGCCGGCGGCTGAGCAGCGAACTGCTGCTCTCGGACGCGGCGCACACCCGCAGCGACGTGTTCGCCAGCCTGCTGGTGCTCGCGAGCTTCGCAGCGGCGAAGTTCAACATCCTGTGGGCCGACCTCGCGGCCGCGGGCGTGATCGTGGTGCTGATCCTCCACGCGGGGATCTCGATCCTGCGCGGCACCCTCTCGACGCTTTCCGACGAGCGGCGCCTGCCGCCCGACGAGATCGAGACCGCGGCCCTCGCCGAGCCGGGGGTGCTCGAAGCGCACAACGTGCGATCGCGCGGGCCGGAAGACGACATCCACCTCGATCTCCACATCCTGGTGGACCCCGAAAGCACGCTGGCCGACGCCCATCTGCTGGGACACCGCGTCGAGCGCCGGCTGCGCGCGCACTGGCCGGGGGTCACCGACGTCGTCGTCCACGTGGAGCCCGCGCTCGACAGCGAGCGCGCGCGGAGCCGGCAGGGGGGCGGACTCCAGGCGAAGGACTGAGCCGCTGCGACGCGGCCACGGGCGCCCGGCGGCACGCCCGGACGTCAGGCCGACGCGTCGCGCGCGGCGCCGGCGAGCGCCGCGGTCAGGGCCGCCCCCAGGTCCCGGAGTCTTCGGTCGAAGAAGTGGGTCGCGCCCTCGATGCGGACCAGCGTCTTGGGCTCGGCCCAGGCGGGGAACTCCGCCTCGAGCGCGGCAAGCGGGCAGACGTCGTCGCGAGTCCCCTGCACCACCAGCTTCGGCACCGCGACCGACTTGAGGAAGCCGAAGCCCGAGGCACCCACCGGCGGGGCGATGAGCACCAGTCGCCCGACCGCGGGCTCGGCCGCCGCGAGCCGGGCGGCGATCCACGAGCCGAATGAGAATCCCGCCACCCAGAGCCGGGCCCGCGGATGGCGGGCACGCAGCCACCCGAACGCCGCGCGCGCGTCCTCCAGCTCGCCCGCCCCGCGGTCGAACGTGCCCTCGCTGCGGCCGGCACCGCGGAAGTTGAAGCGCAGCACCGCGGCCCCGAGGCCATGGAGCACGGTCGCGCAGCGGTGGACCACCTTGTTGTGCATCGTGCCCCCGTAGCGCGGGTGCGGGTGACAGATCAGCGCCGCGAGGCGCGGCTCCCGCCCGGCGTCTTCCTGGAGCAGCGCATCGAGCGACCCCGCCGGGCCCTCGAGCATCAGCGGGGTGAGGCGCGAGGATTTCCCCGACCCGGCCGATCTCAGGCGAGGTGGCGAAGGCACCGGGGAAGGAGCTGCCGCGGGGTCACGGAGCGCCGGCTAGCCGCGTATCGGCTTGAAGCGCGAGCGCAGCCGCTCCACCAGGCTGGCGTCGAGCGTGGCGTAGTTGAGGCCGTTGCCGTCGCCGAGCGCGAGCAGGCAGCCGGTGTCGATCATCCACTCTTCCAGGCCGAGAGGCGTGCCCTCGGTGAAGTCGAGCAGGTCGCTGGTGATGCGGCCGGGGAAGGACTCGAACTCGTCGTTCCACTCGGCACAGAGGTACAGCTCGTCGTTGCCCGCGAACATGCCGACCGAGGAAAACTGGTCCAGCTCGCCCGGCGGCAGCAGCAGCGCGCCACGGTGCTGGTCGGCGCGGATGCCCTCGGCGCGCAGGCGGCGGCGAACGGCCGGCCACTCGCCCGGGCGCTCCGCGTTGTCGAGCACCGGGATCGCGGCGAGCTCGAAGTCGGGCAGCAGGTCGATCCCGGCATCCACGACTTCGCCCACCGTGGCGGCGAGGCGGCCGTGGAACAGACGCTCGGTCACGCGGACTCCGGACGGGCGCCGCATCGATCGGGGAAAACGGCAGAAAGGCTCACGGGCGCGCATCATAGGACCGGCGAGGCGGGCCGCCAAGTCCGCCCGGGCCGGCGCGGCCGGACCCGCCCCACCGGCGGCCGGAGCCCCCGCGCGCGCTCAGGCTCCGCCGCGCTCGCGCTGGGGGATGGTCAGCACCGGGCAGCGCACGCGGTGGCGCAGCGCCGACGTGGTCGCCCCGTAGAGCAGGTCTTGCAGCATGCGGTGGCCGTGCGAGCCGGTGATGAGCAGATCGGCGCCTTCCTCGTTGACCATGCGCGCCAGCTCGCTCTTGGCGTCGCCGTGGCCCAGCAGGATGCGAGCCGGCACCCCGCGCCCCCGGAACTCGTCGGCGATCGCCTCGAGCATCGCCTCGTCCTCGCGCGTCTCGCGGTCCGATGCTTCCGGTCCGAGATAACGCCCGGCCGCGCTCTCCACCACGTGGAGCAGCAGCAGCTCGGTCCGGGTGGTGAGCTCCTCGCGACGCACGTGCTCGAGCACCGCCGCGTCCGCCGGGCCCAGCTCGAGCGCGAGCGCGACGCGGCGCGCCGGCTCGCCCACATCCGCGGGCCTGACCCGGGCTCCACCGGTGGCGACTCTCCCCCCCGGCACCGCCACGCTCTCCGCGATGCGCGCCATGAGCGCCGGCGCCAGCCGCTCGAAGATCGGAGCCAGCACCAGGTAGACGACGATCAGTCCGAGCGCCCCCACCAGCGGCACCACCAGGAACCGCACCCACAGGCCGGCGGCGCCGGGCGCCTGCAGCCAGCCGCTCAACTCCTGCAGCACCAGGTTGGCGTTGAGCCCGAGAATGATCGCGGACACCAGAATCGCGAGCACCATCACCCAGGGCGGATTCGCGAACTCGCCCATCTTGCGGCGGTCTCCGGTGAAGGTGACCAGGGGGATCACCGCGAACGAGAGCTGCAGGCTCAGGATCACCTGCGAGAACACCAGCAGCTCGTCCACCGCATCGGCGCCCTTCCAGGCGATGAAGATCACCGCCGGGATGATGGCCAGTCCACGGCTGATCAGCCGGCGCAGCCAGGGGCGGATCCGGATGCGGAGGAAGCCCTCCATCACGATCTGCCCCGCGAGCGTCCCGGTGATGGTGCTCGATTGCCCCGAGGCCAGCAGCGCGACCGCGAACAGCACCGAGGCCAGCGTGGTCCCGAGCAGGGGCGCGAGCAGCCGGTGCGCGTCTTCGATGCGCGCCACGTCCTGGTGCCCGGAGTAGTGGAAGGTGGCCGCGGCGAGCACCAGGATCCCGGCGTTGACGAAGAAGGCGGCGTTGAGTGCCACCGCCGAATCCACCAGGTTCATGCGGCAGGCCTGCCGCTTGCCCTCGGTCGACTGCTCCACCGCGCGGCTCTGCACCAGCGAGCTGTGAAGGTAGAGGTTGTGGGGCATGACGGTGGCGCCGAGGATGCCGATCGCGATGTACAGCGAGTCGCCGTGGAGCCCGAGCACCGAGACGCCGCCGCCGGCGACGCGGGCGAACAGGTGGAACGAGCCGTCCGCGCCGCGCGGGATGAAGCCGCCGAACAGGGCCGCGAGGTCGGGGCGCGAGAGCACCATCTCGATCGCGAAGCAGATGCCGATGGTGACGACGAGGGAGACGATGAACGCCTCCATGCGGCGCATGCCGAGGCGCGAGAGGGCGAGCAGGATGAGCACGTCGAGGGCGGTGATGATCACGCCCCAGATGAGCGGGATGCCGAAGAGCAGGTTGAGCCCGATCGCGGCCCCCAGCACCTCGGCCAGGTCGCAGGCCACGATCGCCACCTCGCACAGCACCCACAGCGGAATCGCCAGCACCGGCGGGTAGTAGTCGCGGCAGGCCTGGGCCAGGTCCTTGCCGGTCACGACGCCGAGCCGCGCGGCCAGCGTCTGCAGCAGCACCGCCATGAGGTTGCTCATGAGCAGCACCCAGACGAGCTGGTAGCCGAAGCGCGCCCCGCCCTGGAGGTCCGTGGCCCAGTTCCCGGGGTCCATGTAGCCGACGCTGACCAGATAGGCGGGACCGGCGAAGGCGAACATGCGCCTCAGCCAATTGCCGCTCGTCGGCACCGGGACGCTGCGGTGGACCTCGGAGAGCGAGGGCAGGTCGTGCGGTGGCTTCACGCGCGGGCTCCGCGCCGCGCGTCCACCAGGACGCCTTCGAGCCCCTCGCGCCCGATCACCAGCGGCCGGCCGGCGATCTCGAGCTCGAACACGCCGTCCGCCGCGCGCACCTCGCGCACCCGCACCACGGCACCCGGCACCAGCCCGATCTCCTTCCAGCGCGCCATGCGATGCTGGTCGGCGTCGCGGATCTCGCGCACCGTGGCGCTCGCGCCGCGCGGAAGTGCGGCGAGCGGTCGGAGCGCGCGGGGCCGCACCCGGCCGTGGCGGTCGGGGATGAGGTGCCCGTGCGGATCCTCGGCCGGGTGGCCGACCAGCCGGTCGATGGCCTCGAGCACCCGGTCGCTGATGTGGTGCTCCAGCACCTCGGCGTCGTCGTGCACCTCCGACCAGTCGAGCCCGAGCACGCGCACCAGAAACGTCTCGAGGATGCGGTGCCGGCGCACGATCTCCAGCGCGCGCCGCCGCCCTTCGGCGCTGAGGCGCGCCCCGGCGCCGAGCGAGTGGATCACCAGGCGCTCGCCCGCGAGCAGGCCGAGCATGTGCGTGACCGAGGGCGCCGAGACCCCGAGCCGCCGCGCGAGGCGCGAGGTGGTGATCGTCCCCCCCGCGGTGCTCAGCGCGTAGAGCGCCTTGAGGTAGTCCTGGCGCGAGCGGGTGAGGGCGGGCACGACGCCCACCCGTACCTCGCCGGCCGCGGCGCGCGGCCGGCGGCGCCGGGGCGCGACGCGGCCGCCGCCCGTGGTTCGCGTGGCGCCGCCACGCCCGTGCACTGCATGACGCGGGCACATCTCCTGGAGTGTCCCTCCCGGCGTTGACCGGCGGCGGCGAGCCCGGGCCACCTCCTGCCCGCCGCGTTCGAGGTTAGTCTAGACTAATCTTCTGATTTGACAAGACTAATGGACGGTGTCGGCCGACCGAGCGCGCGGGCCGGGACCGGGGCCGCGTCCCCGCGCCGCCCCGCGCGGCGACCCGCGCCCGGCCGCGCGGCTTCCGGTTGCCCGCGTTCGGGGCTTCCGCTACTCTGCGCGTTCCTTCATCGGGAGGGGTCGAGCCCATGCCGCAGATGACCATGGTGCAGGCCATCCAGGACGCGTTGCGCGTCGCGCTGCGGGAGGATCCGCGCGTGGTGGTGCTGGGCGAGGACGTGGGCCGCAACGGCGGCGTGTTTCGCGTCACCGAAGGACTGCAGGCCGAGTTCGGCGCCGAGCGCGTGGCCGACACCCCGCTCGCCGAGAACGGCATCGTCGGCGGGGCGATCGGCATGGCGCTCTACGGGATGCGCCCGGTCGCCGAGATCCAGTTCGTGGACTTCATCTACCCCGCCTTCGACCAGATCGTCTCCGAGATGGCGAAGTTGCGCTGGCGCTCGGCGGGCCAGTACAGCTGCCCGGTGATCGTGCGCGCACCTTACGGCGGCGGGATCAAGGGCGGGCTCTACCACTCGCAGAGCCCGGAGGCCTACTTCTGCCACACCGCGGGGCTCACGGTGGTGATTCCCTCCACCCCCGCCGACGCCAAAGGTCTGCTGCTCGCGGCACTCGAAGGCGAGGACCCGGTGATCTTCCTCGAGCCCAAGCGCCTCTACCGCAGCGTGCGCGACGAGGTGCCCGAGGGGCGGCACACCGTCCCGCTGTCCCGCGTGCGCATCGCCCGCGAGGGCGAGCACTGCACGGTCCTCGCTTATGGCGCGATGGTGCCGGTCTCGCTCGAAGCCGCGGCCGAGGCCGAGACGCGCGGCTGGTCGGTCGAGGTCGTGGACCTGCGCACGCTCGTGCCGCTCGACGCCGAGGCGGTGCTGGCGAGCGTGCGCAAGACCGGGCGGGTCGTGATCGTGCACGAGGCCCCGCGCACCTGCGGCTACGGGGCCGAGCTGTCGGCGCTCATCGCCGAGAAGGCGCTGACCTCGCTGCAGGCGCCGGTGCTGCGCGTGACCGGCTACGACACGCCCTTCCCCTACACGCTCGAGCATTCCTACCTGCCCGACGCCCCGCGCGTCGCGCGGGCGCTCGAGCACGTCATGAGCTACTGATGCCCTACGACGTGAAGCTGCCCGACATCGGCGAAGGCGTCGCCGAGGGCGAGATCGTGCGCTGGCTGGTGAAGCCGGGCGAGGCGGTGAAGGAGGACCAGCCGCTGGTCGAGGTGATGACCGACAAGGCGAGCGTCGAGATCCCTTCACCCCGCACCGGCTCGATCGCCGCCCTCCACGCCGAGGAGGGCCAGGTGGTCCCGGTCGGGACGGTGATCGTCTCGATCGCGGTCGCCGGCGAAGAGGCCTCGACCCAGCCCGCGGCGGCAGCCGCGCGTCCGCCGGCTGCGGCCGGTGGCGGCGCCGCGGCGGCGGCGGGCGCTCCGCCATCCGGCGCCGCCCCGGGCTCCGGAGCGGGGCAGGTGCGGGCGACCCCCGCCGTGCGCCAACTGGCGAAGCAGCTCGGCGTGACGCTCGAGCGCCTCGCGGGCAGCGGCCCGGGCGGGACCGTCACCGCGGAGGACGTGCGCCAGGCCGCCGCGGGCGCGCCGGCGGCCGCGCGCGCCGGGGCCCCGGCGGGCGGTCCCTCCCGCGCGGTGGCCGCGATCGGTGCCACCGCGGCGCGCGCGCCGCGACCCGACGAGCCCGAGGAGCGCCAGCCGCTGCGCGGCCTGCGCCGCCGGATCGCCGAGCACATGCGACGCTCGCTCTCGACCGCGGCCCAATTCACCTTCGTCGCCGAGTGCGACATGACCGCCGTGGTCGAGCATCGCGCGCGGCTACGCGAGCGCGCCGAGTACCAGGGCCTGCGGCTCACCTACCTCGCCTACGTGCTCGAGGCCCTGATCCAGCCGCTGCGCGATTTCCCGCTGCTCAACGCCAGCCTCGACGACGCGGCCGGCGAGATCGTGCTCAAGCGTTACTACCACCTCGGCATCGCCACCGAGACCGAGGACGGGCTCACCGTGCCGATCCTCCACCACGCCGACCGCCTTGGCCTGCTCGAGATCGCGCGCGAGATCCAGCGTCTGTCCGAGGCGGCGCGCGCGCACAAGCTCACCGTCGAGGAGCTGCAGGGCGGCACGTTTACCGTCACCAGCACCGGCGCCCGGGGCGGGCTGCTCGCCACGCCGATCCTCCACCATCCCCAGGTCGCGATCCTCGGCGTGCACGAGGTCAAGCCCAAGCCCGCGGTGGTGGACGGCGCGATCGTCGCCCGCGAACTCACCAATCTCTCCCTGTCGCTCGACCACCGCGTGGTGGACGGCGCGGTGGGCGCGGATTTCCTCTACGCGGTCGTGGCCCGTCTCGAGCACCCGGAGACGTGGCTCACCGGGAAGGACACGGCATGAACGCGGCGCCGCTCCAGCTGCTCGATCCCGAAGGCAGGTTGGTGGGCGAGGCTCCCGCGGTGGCGGCCGAGGACCTGCGACGCCTGTTCCGGCACATGGTCCGGATGCGCCTGCTCGACCAGCGCATGCTGTCGCTGCAGCGCCAGGGGCGGATCGGCTTCTACGGCATGGCAACCGGGCAGGAGGCGGCGATCACCGGCTCGGCCTACCCGCTGCGCGACACCGACTGGATCTTCCCCGCGCTGCGCGAGACGGGCGTCTCGCTGTGGCGCGGCACCACCACGCGCGAGATCGTCTGCCAGCTCATGGGCAACAGCGGCGACGTGCTCATCGGCCGCCAGATGCCCTGCCACTTCAGCGACCGCCGGGTGCGCTCGGTGGCGTGGTCGTCGGTCATCGGCACCCAGCTCGTGCACGCGATGGGCGCGGCGTGGGCCGCGCAGCTGCGCAAGGAGGACACGGTGTGCGTGGGCTACCTGGGGGACGGCGCCTCGTCGGCGGCCGACTTCCACGCGGCCGCCAACTTCGCCGGAGTGTTCCGGCTGCCGGTGGTGTTCTTCTGCCAGAACAACCAGTGGGCGATCTCGGTGCCGCTCTCGCGGCAGACCGCCTCGGAGGGGATCGCGATCAAGGCGGTCGCCTACGGCTTCCCCGGCGTGCGCGTGGACGGCAACGACCTGCTGGCGGTGATCGCCGCGATGCGCGAGGCGGTGGACCGGGCGCGTTCCGGCGGCGGTCCGACGCTGGTCGAGGCCGTGACCTTCCGCATGGGCGGCCACTCCTCGAGCGACGATCCCACGCGCTACCGCGATGGACAGCTCGTGGAGCAGTGGGAGCGGCGCGACCCGCTGGGCCGGCTGCGGACGTGGCTCCGCGCCTCAGGCGCGCTCGGCGCGGACGACGAGGAGACCTGGTCCAAGGAGATCCACGAGGAGATCGGCGCCGCGATCACCGAGGCCGAGGCCCTCCCGCCGCCCCCGATCGAGAGCATGTTCGCCGACGTCTACGCGACGATGCCCCCCGGCCTCGCCGAACAGATGCGCTACGCCGTGGCGATGGGCGAAGGGCAGAAAGTCGAGGGTGTCTTCCCGCTATGAAGTCCCTGCTCGCGGTGGCGCTCGGTGGCGCGCTGGGAAGCGCGCTGCGCTGGTGGCTCAGCGGCCTGGTGCAGGACTGGACCGGTTCGGTCTTCCCGTGGGGCACGTTCGCGGTCAACGCGCTCGGCTCGCTGCTGATCGGGTTCGTCGCCGCGCTCGCCTTCGAGCGCGCGCTGGTCTCCCCCCTGGTGCGCGTGTTCGTGATCGTCGGCGTGCTCGGCGGGTTCACCACCTTTTCGGCGTTCTCGTACGAGACCGTATCGCTGTTGCGCGAAGGACAGTGGTTCGCCGCCCTCGGATACGCCGGCGGCTCGCTGGTGATCGGTGTCGTGGGTGCGCTCGCCGGGCTCGCGCTGGGGCTCAGCCTCTGAGCCGCGCCGCGCCGCGCGAGATCGCGCATGCTCGTCCCCTGGAAGGCCGGCGGGGCAACGGGGTGGCCCCGGCGGCCGGTGAGGTCCATCACCCCTCGATCGAACGAGGAGTACCGCCATGCTCATCGTCCGCAACACCTTCACCGCCAGGCCAGGAATGGCCCAGAAGCTCGCCCGGCTCCTCCGGGACACCGAGACGCTGGTCGGAATGACGAACGCCCGCGTGCTCACCGATCTCGCCGGCGACTTCAACACCGTCGTGCTGGAGCACGAGGTCCAGGAACTGTCCGAGTTCGAGAAGCTGATGAAGGACTACGCCGAGCGCCCCGACATCCGCGAGCGGATGAAGGGCTACACCGACTTGTGGCTCACCGGTCGCCGCGAGATCCTGCGGGTCGTCGAATGAGGCACGGCGCGGGCGGCGCCCGGATCGCGGCGCAGCGGGCCGGCGCCCGCGGCGCCCCGCCCCGCCGGCGCCACCGGATCGGGACGGGCCTCGGGAGGAGGACATGAAGCTCACCGGTCAGGGTCTGCTGCTGCGCATCTTCATCGGCGAGAGCGACCGCTGGCAGGGTCGCCCGCTGCACGAGGCGCTGGTATTGCGGGCGCGCGAGGCGGGCCTCGCCGGCGCCACGGTCGTGCGTGGGCTGTCGGGATTCGGCGCCCACAGCCGGCTCCACACCGCCAAGGTGCTGCGGCTGTCCGAGGACCTGCCGCTCGTCATCGAGATCGTGGACCGCGAGGACCGCATCCGGGCGTTCCTGCCGCTGTGCGACGAGATGATCGGCGAGGGCCTGGTGACGCTCGAGCGCGTGGAGGTGCTGAAGTACGAGCCCGGACGCCCGCCGCGCGACGTGGTCTGACGCCGCGCGGCGCTCACGGGGGATGACCGGCCCGCGGGGCCGCGGGGCTAGCGTCGCGCCGGGAGCTTGAGCACCTTGCCCACCTGGATGCGGTCCGAGGTGAGGTTGTTCTCGTACATGATCGCCTCGACCGACGTGCCGTAGGTGCGGGCGAGCGAGCGCAGCGTGTCGCCGGCCTTCACCTTCACCTCGCGGGGTCGGGCGGGCGCCGGCCGCGCCGATGCGGGGCCCACGGAACTCGCCGGCGCCGCCCCGGCCCGTGACGCCGGGGTCGCGCGCTCGGGGGCGGGCGCCGCGGTCTTGGGGGCGGGCGTGACGGCCGGAGGTTCTGCCGCCGCGGGCGTCACCGCCGGCGGCGCAGCGGTCGCGCTGTTGGGCGCGGGCGTGGCCGCCGCAGGTGGCGCAGCCGTGGGCGTTGCCGCCGGCGGCGCGGGGGTCGCGCTCTTGGGCGCGGGCGTCGCCACGGGCGTCGCCGGCGGCGTGGCGGTGGCCTTCGGGCTCACGCGCTCGGCCTTGGCGGCGGGCGTGGTCGGCGGCGGCGCGGCCGCCGGCGCCGGGGCGCGCGATGATGTCGTCGTGGCGGCGGGACGCGGTGCCGCGGATTCGGACGCGCGCGGCACGACGGCGCCCATGCGGCCGGGCAGGAACGAGATGCTCAGCCGGTGCTGGCTCTCGCCGAGGCCGCTGATCAGGTAACCGTAGTCGAACCACGCCGCCCCGACACCCGTCCCCATCCCGAAGCTGGGACCGGAGAGCGCGTCATTCGAAGGCGCTCCCAGCTCCGCCCGGTAACCGGCGCGCAGCGCCACGCGCTCCCGCCACGTCCATTCCGCCCCGCCGCGCACGTCCGAGTAGTAGCGGCGGGGGAAGTTGGCATCCAGGGCCAGGCGCAGGCCGCGACCCGGCACGGCGTACGAGGCGCCGACCCCGACGTTCGCGGGAAACGGATAGAAGGTGCCGTCGTAGCTCAT
>Ga0154739_1053_pt1 | contig 21986 bp, 19 predicted proteins | sample Rifle2008BG16ft_FD_105747 | JGI IMG/M metagenome (GOLD analysis project Ga0154739, IMG submission 105747) | Candidatus Eisenbacteria bacterium RBG_16_71_46 | reverse complement strand
GCACCTTCACCGCGTGAAGGTGCCCGCCTGGTACCGCTCCGCCTCCGGGCGGCGCGGGTGTCGGAACAGCCCGAGCCGCAGGAGCCCCGCCGCGGCTAGTCTCTTGACCTCACCAACCGCGTCGGCTGCGGGAGGGTGCCGTTCAGGAACATGATCGACGACCTCAGCAGCCCCATGATGTACTTCGCGTTGTGGACGCCGTGGCTGCGGTCCTCCCTAGCCACCAGCAGGTTCCACACCGCGCCGGCCGAGTCCGCCGTCGTGGTGACCGACTTCGGGGCCGAGCCGGTCCACAGCCTCGTGGCCGCCAGGCGCGCGCTGAGGTCGGCGACCAGGACGTCCACGCTGTCCTGCACCGAATAGCCGGGACCCACGTCGCTGAAGTCGTCGATCTCGCCGTGGCAATTCTCGCACGCGAAGGTGTTCTGGATCTCACCCGACCCCGGATCATAGGCCATGTTGAACGAATGACCGCCGACGAAGTATCGGCCTTCCGCCCCGTCGAGACCCGACGTCTTCTTGTGGCATTCGATGCACGCGCCGCCCCCGTTCAGGGTCGTGGCCCCACGATGCTGCGTGCTCTCGTAGTTGAACCCGCTGTACTCGTAGCCGTTGGAGCCGATCAGCATGTCGCCCTGCGGGCTGTAGTGCGGCCCCCAACGCGAGCTGAGCGACGTGCTCGCGGTGATGTATGTGTCGACGTTCCTCCGCGCGTGGTGGCAGGCCACGCAGAGGTTGCCGGCGTTGAGGTCGTACGACGCGCCGTTCTCAAGCGTCGCGACGGCTGTCCAGCGGAGACCGAAGTTGCCCTCCGAGTGCGGCGCGTGGCAGGTGAAGCAGTGGATCGCCGTCGGATCCACGACGACGTCGGGAATCGTCGTGCCCGTCGCCCTGGCCACGAATCCCTCGTTCGTGTGGCAGCCCTTGCAGGAGCCATCGTTCTCGTGGAGGGTGCTGCCGCTCGCGTGCTTCGAGTACTCCCACTGTCCCTGGGCGGCCACCAGGAACGTGTTCTGGTCGCTGTGGCACTCGAAGCAGCTCAGGGGCTGTTGAGCGTACTCGACGCGCGTGATCTTCCGCTCGCACGCCGACAGGCCGAACGTCACCGCGGCGATCGCCACCATCGCCATGATTCGCTTGAAGACTACCATCGCCGTATCCTCCTTGGGTCGCGCAGTGGACATGCTTCGTCTCTCAACGCAGGTGTAGGTCGTACGCCAGGTTCACTCGTACCACGTTGGCCGTGTAGTAGCGGTCGAGCAGCACGTAATCGTCGTAGTTGTAGACGTTGTACTTGACTTCGAGACGGTAGTCGTCGAGCAGACGGTAGGCGCCCTCCACGAACACCAGGGACTTCTCGATGTCGAGGTCCTTGGTGAATTTCAGATAGGTCACGCCGCCGGCGAGCTGCAGGTTCTTGATCCGGCCGATCTCGACGCGACCGGTGACGATGTAGCTCTGAGTGTCGAAGCGGCCGACCCGGTCCACGTACTTATCGTTCGAGTAGCTGTAGTCGGCGAAGAGCGCGCCCCAGCCCTCGCGCGTGTAGCGTCCAAAGCCGTTCGCGACGTCACCGTCCACCTTCACGCCGATGCCCGTGAACTCGCGCTGGCGCTTGGAATAGCCGCCGCCCACCGCGACGCCCTCCACGGGCTGCACCTGGAGCTTGCCGCGGACCCGGTAGGACTCGATGTCCTGGAGGAGCGTCAGTTGCTCCTGGTCCTTCTTGACGCGTCCCGCGTAGTCCACCGTCGCGCGCAGTCGCTTGCCCTGATTGAAATCGGTGCCGGCGCGCCAGCTGTGGTAGTAGGTCAACGAGCGGTCGTCATTGGTCTCGTAACCGTACCCGCCGCGCACCCGCCCGTACTTATAGGAGTACGTCGCATCCACGTCGTTCTGGAAGCGGTCGGTCTTCAGTCGAGTCGCCTCGTCGTCGACGCGGCTGGCGTTGAAGTTGTAGCGGAGCTGGAACGCCCCGGTCGGCTCGATCACCGTCGTGTACTCGAAGAGCGAGAGCGTGTGATCGATGCCGCTGTCGGAGAGCTTCTGGATGCCGTAGGCACCGCGGAACAGGTGGGTCCACTTGTCGTAGAAGAGGAACGGGGTGTAGAAGCGCGCCGCGACGACCTGGCCCGTGCGTTTGGCGGCCGTCTCGAGGTCGTTGCTGTAGCTCGAGATGCTGTAGGAGATCCCGCCGCCGTTCCGGCCCCGGTGGACGTCCGCGGCGAGGCGGCCCGATTTGAGCGCGTCATCGTAGCGGGTCCCCAGCGTGCCGGCCGTGCCGAGCGGAAACGCCAGGCGGTCGCCGCCGCGGTTGTAGGCGTTGAAGGACCCCGACAGGGCCAGCCACTTGTGTGGCGTGAACTGCGCGCCGGCCCTCCAGTCCTTGCGATCGGAGTTGACCGCGCCGTCCGGGGAGAAGATCCGGCGATGCTGCACGTACCCCGCGGTGAGCTTCAGCGTTCCGGGCATGCGGTAGAGCAGGTCGCCCTGGCGGGAGTCGAGGTTGATGTCTCGCAGGTCGAGCATGACGTACTGGCGGGGATCCAGCGATCCGTCGAGGCGGATCTGGGACAGGGCGAATCCGTCGTAGACGTCGGAGATCTCCTGGACCGCGGTCCGATCCCCGGTTTGATCGAGGAATACACCGCCCACCTTGACGGTGCCGTCCAGCGACCTCGCCGACGACGCGGGCGCCCCCAGTGTGACGACTGCAGCGGCTAGAAGAGTCGCAATCGCTATCGTTCGCATGAGCTCACCGTCCTAGAACTGGTGACAGCCAACGTTGAAACAGCCTTGGGCCTTGAGGGACTCGCTCAGGAAGAGCTGGCTGACGTACGAGCCGTGGATGTCGGTGTGGCAATCGTTGCAGGGCTTGCCCGCCCAGGCGGTCCCGTGCATCGGGTTGAAGTTGTGTCCCGGCACGACGTGGCATTGCGAGCACAGCTGGAAGTGGGGAGGCTCGTAGGGTTGGCTGAACATCCGCGGCAGACTCGATCCATGCGGATCGTGGCACGTCAGGCACCCTCCCTCCTCGGTCGAGTAGTCCAGCGTCGCCGGGTGCTCGTAGGGAAACGGCCCCGCGAGATCGGCGTGGCACGTGCCGCAGACGTTGGTGCCGTTGTTGGAGAGCGGGCGGCTGGTCCGGTCCAGCGTCATGTGGCACTCGCTGCACTTGACGATGCCGTCGTTCACCGGATGTCGATACGACCTGGCGAACTGCCCCGCCACGTCGCTGTGGCAGCCGAGGCATAGGCCGCTCTCGGCCTGTTTCAGCAGCGACGCCTGCCGGGAGCCGTGGACGCGGTGGCACCCGCTGCAGCTCACGTCGCTCGCGGCATGCACGTTCTTCTCGAGCGTGTTCTGCTGGTGCGAGTTCTGATGGCACGTCGCGCAGATCTGCGCCTCGGCCTTGGCCGTCACCTTCGAAGGATTGGTCATCGGGTAGCTGGTCGGATCCTCCTCCCAGTGGCGATGGTCACCGCGGTGGCAATCGGTGCACGCCGCCCAGGCCTCGGCGCCATCGTGCGGGGCCGTCGACGGCCAGTGTGCCGTCCCCGCCAGCGTCGTGTCCTGGCCGGAGTGACAGTCGAGACACACCGTGCTCGCGCGCGGGTTGTCCTGGGCGGACGAGGCACCGCGGCTGAAGCCGAACACCGCACCCATCAAGGCGATTGCCGTCAGAAACGGAAGCGCAAGTCGGTACGAGATCATTCTGGACATTCGACCTACCCCCGGGTGGTATTCCCCGTTCGTCCGTGAGTCCTGGTGGGTCTTGCCGCTACATGGATGCGCCCGTGCGCCCACGGCCGGATCGTTTCCGTGTTCCCGGGCCGGTCCGGGTCACCGGCCCGGTCGTGCAAGGCCTGGCGTCGGCTGTGATTCCGATCTGGGGGTGGTGTGCGAGGGGGGGCGGCGCCGCGCTCGATGGCGGCACCCGGGTGCCGCATCGGCGATGAGGCGAGCAGCCTCTTCGAGCCGCAGGCGGCACGTTGCAGGTCTCTTCCCTGAACTCTGAACCCCATCGTCGTCCCTGACGGGATCCGGCAGGAGCCGGCCGGACCACCCTTTGAAAACCGAGGACATCGCCCGGAGCTATGCGGACAATCTGCCCGCAAAGCGTGCGCCGGTCAAATGTCTCAAGTCAGGGGGGTGCCCAGAGCCACCCGCATTATCGGCATCTTGGCGGGATTCACCAGCGAAAAAATCAAGGGGGGGCCCCGGCGGGGTGGCCGCCGGGCGTTCGGCTCAGGCGGCCGCGCGGTCGGGGACTTCTGGCCGCGGGGCGCCTCCCGCCGCAGCGGGATCCGCTCCGGAGCGGGCCTCTCCCGTGGTGCCGGCGGCGGGCAGTTCGACGGTGAAGACCGCCCCCCGTCCCGGCCCCGCGCTCTGCGCGTGGATGCGCCCGCCGTGCGCCTCCACCATGGCGGCGGTCTTGGCCAGGTTGAGGGCGGTACCGCGCTGGTGGTGGCCGCTGTCGACGATCGTGAAGGGTCGAAACACCTCGGGGGCCCATTCCGGCGGGAAGCCCTGGCCCCGGTCGGATACCGTCAACGTCACCCGGTCCGCGCGGCGCGCGACCTCCACGCGGACCCAGGCCGCGTCGCCCGAGAATTTCACGGCGTTCGCCACCAGCGTGGAGAGGATCTCGTGCGCCAGGGTGGCCTGGATGCGGGCGGGACACGCCTCGTCGGGGATGCGGAGTTCGAGTTCGATCGTGCGCGAGTCGGTGCCGCGGATTCCCGGCGCGACGGCGCGCACCAGCTCGGCGAGGTCGGTGATCTCGGCCGATTCGGCGCGGTTCGAGGAGAACCACTCGAAATACTCCAGGCCCTTGGCGACGAATTGCTCGAGGCGCTTGTAGCCGCTGCGGATCGCCCCGATCATCTCGTTCTGGTCGCCGGGCTCGGTCGCCCGGTCCAGCAGCTCCACGGCCGAGATGCCGCTGAGCGGCGTGCGAAGCTCGTGGCAGATGAACGTCAGGAAGTCGCTCTTCAGACGGTCGAGAATCTGCAGCCGGCTGTTGGCCTCCGCGAGCGCCGCCGCATGCGCCCGGGTCTCGGCATAGGCACTCAGTAGCCGCGCGCGATTCACCTGATTGTGGATCGCGATGGAAGCGGTGCTGGCGATATGAGACAGCGTCCTGTGGTCGATGCCGCCGACCATCGCGCTCTTCTCCCGGCCGCCGATGCCGATGAAGCCCAGGAACTGATCGCCGGACGCAAGTCCCGCGTAGAGGATCGGCGGCGCCAGGGGAAGCCGCGGATGCTCCGTGCCCGGATCGGGCCAGGGAATCTCGTCGAGCGTCGCCCCGGCCTCCGTGCGGAGGGCGCCGAGCATCCGGCGGGCCTCGGCCTCGGTGAGCGGCAGGACCGGGTAGTCCACCATGTTTCCGGGAAGCCCCACGGCGGCTCGCAGGCGGAGGCCGTCTCCATCGTGAAGCAGTAGGCAGACCTGTGCGCATTCGAGCGTCGAGCGGGCGAACTGCGTCGTGTAGCGCAGGGTCTCCTCGACGTCGTCCATGGCGTTGAGAGCGTTGGAGAGGCCGTAGAGATCGGTGAGGGTGCGCGTCTGCCCTTCGATCGTGCGCTGCATGGCGAAGTTCCGCAGCAGGTGCTGGATGACCACGGTGAAGTCGTGTTCGTTGTCGATCGGCTTGGTCAGGTACTTGTCCAGCAGTCCTTCGTTGATCGCCACGATCGCCGACTCGAGCCCGGCGTGCCCCGTGAGCAGCACGCGGATGCTGCGGGGGGAGATCTCGCGCGCGGCGGCGAGGAACTCGGTGCCCTTCATCTGCGGCATCTTCTGGTCGCTGATCAACATGGCGACCGTCTCGTCCGCCTCGTGAAGCTCCTGGAGGACGGCGAGCGCCTCGCCCGGACCCTGGAAGAAGAGAAAGCGATACCAGATCCCGAGCGGCGCGCCGCGGTTGATGTGCTCCGGAAGGAAGAACTCCAGAGACTTGAGAAACTCGCCGTCGTCGTCCACGCAGAGCACGTGCTGGTCGAGGCGCAGATCCTGGCCTAGATCGCTCATCGTGGCATTCCTCCCTGGCTTCGGCTCACGCGGCCCGGGAATCGGGCAACGTCCCCGCCGGGGCGCCCGGCGAATCGGTCGGGCGGGAAGGCTGCGCCTCGTCTCCGGCAAGTCCGGCCGCCGTGGCCGTCGTGGTCGGCAACGTCACCTCGAAGACGGTGCGTCCCGGGCGGCTATCCACCCGGATCTGGCCGTTGTGCTTCTTGATGATGCCCGAGGCGATGCACAGTCCGAGCCCGGTACCCTTGCCGACATCCTTGGTCGTGAAGAAGGGATCGAAGATCTTGTCGATCTTGTCTTCGGGGATTCCGATCCCGTTGTCCGTGATCCGGACGACGACGCCCGCGGCGCCACGGACCGAGGAGATCGTGATCTTGCTGGGACCGTCGTCGCCCCGGGCTTCGATCGCGTCGCAGGCATTGGTCAGCAGGTTGGTCCAGACCTGGTGGATTTCGCTCGTGCACTGGATCAACGGCAGCTCCGGGTCCAGCGCGACGACGACATCGACGCTGTGCTTGAGCTGGTTCCGGAGCAGCACCAGCGCGGTCTGGATCGAATCGTTGACCTGGATCGGCTCCACCCGGTCCTTGCCCGAGTAGGCGTAGTACTTCAGCGCCCTCACGATCTCGGCGATCTTCTGCGAGCTGGACTCGGAGATCGTCGCCGCCTGCGCCATGCTGGCGAACGATTCCGCCACGGCGAAGAACTCGGGCTGCCGGAAGCACGGGATGTATCGAACGATCTTGTCCGGCGCGGTGAAGTTGAGCTTGCACAGGACGTTGGCCTTCTCCTGGTGGGCGTCGACCCCGTGCTCGCGCAGCAGATCCTCGATGCGCCGACTGGTGCGATACGAGGCGGGAGGATGAGGCGCGCAGGAAGTCTCGATCAGGTCGTTCAGGCAGGAGACCCATTCCTCGGCGCCCACGCCGGGAGTCATCCGGTAGGCCTCGATCTGCTCGGGAAGGGAGCGGATCCGGCGCTCGAGGTTGCGCGACACGTTGAGGATCGCCCCGACCGGCGTGTTGATCTCGTGCGCCACCCCGGCGATCAGGACGCCGAGCGAAGCCATCTTCTCGTTCAGCACCATCTGGCTCTGCGCGCTCTTCAGGTCTTCGTAGGCTTGCTGCAGCTGGGCGGTCGCGTCCCGGACGCGTTCTTCGAGGTGCTTGTTGTAGTTCTCGATCTGCCCCTTCGAGAGCTGGAGGTCGGAGGTCATCCGGTTGAAGGCCTCGGCGAGCTTGCCGATCTCGTCGTGCTGGGAGTCGTCGACCTGGATGTCGTAGTTCCCGGCGGTGATCTGCTGGGTGACCGTGATCAGCCGGCCCAGGCGGAGCAGGATGCTGCGCCGCAGGAGGAAGAACAGCACGAGCGAGACCAGCAGCACCTTGATGCCCATGATCAGCCCGATGCGGCGATCCATCGCGGCGAGGGTCTGCTGGAGGTCCTGGACCGAAACGTCGATCGCGAGGGCGCCGATGATGTGGGTGCCCTGCAGGATCGGCGCGACCGACCGGATACCGAGGTTGTTCCAATCGAGGCGGGTGACCACCAGGCTCGGCTTGGCGCGACGGAGCGCCTCGAAGACCTTGGGGTCGTTGCTGAGCTTGTGGAGTCGATCCGGATTGGACGCGGCGGTCCGGACCCCGCTGGTATCGAAGATCGACATGTTCGTGATGCTGCGATAGTACGTCATGTACTTCGCGACGATCTCCTGGCCGGGATTGGCACCGTGCGTGTCGAGGTCGAACTTGATGTCGTGCAGGATCGACGTGGTGAGGATCTCGGTGGTGGTGATCTTTTGATTGACGATGTTGTTCGTCACCAGCTGACGAATGAAATACGCTGTGGCGGACATCGCCACGAAGAGCGTCAGCACCACCATGAGGATGATCTTGGTGCGGATGGACAGATGCGTGGCGGAGCCGCGTTTGAGCATTTCAGACCGCCTTGCGGAGTCCCGCCCAGTCCTCGCCGAAGAGCGCGCTCAGCCGACCGTCGAGCTGGAAGGTCTGACGATACTTCTGGGTCCAGACCGACACCGGGTTGAGGCCGCTTGGCGGATAGCCGCCCCACGGTTCGAACATGGATTCGACCGATGGATCCTCGTTGACGCAGACGCGTGCGGCCCGCGAATTGGAAGCGAAGGCACGGATGAAGCCCGTGTCCGCGCTCAGGATCGTGTCGCTCAGCGGGAAGCGGTTGGCGCGCATCCAGTCGATCAGGGCGTCCCCGCGGATCGGCTGGATCCACAGCGCGGGACCGAACAGGCCCTGCTGCACCAGAGGATCGTCCACCCGCACGCCCTCCAGGACGGCTGGCCGGAAGTAGGCGCCGTGGACCTCGCCGCCACAGAGCAGGCGACTCTGAACGCCGCCGCGGAGGGCGAGCGCGAGGCTCTGGGCCTGCTTGTGGCTGAACAACGGTCCGACCTGGGTCGCGGGATCGGACGGATCGCCGACGCGGAGCGCGCGGAACGACTCGACGAGCGCGTCTCGCAGCGCGGGATAGGCTCGCTCCGCGACCAGGACGCCGTTGATCGAGGTGCAGGTCTCGCCGTTGAATCGCGTCGCTCCCGAGGTGATCAGCTCCACCGCGACGTCGAGCGGAAACGACTCGTCCATGTAGAGCAGTCCATTCCCCTGGCCGTCGAGCAGGCAGAGCTTCTTGGCTTCGAATGCCTGCACGAACGCGGGCAGCGCGTGCTGGTTGCCGCCGATGTAGTGGATGAGATCGACTCCCTCGGCCGCGCAGCAGGCCTCCATGAAATGGCTCGCCAGGCAGTTGACGACCCGAATCGAATCCTGCGGCGGCTCGCTGCGGTCGATCAGCTCGGCGAGCAGCGCTCCGCTCGGCGCGCACTGGAGCGATGGCCTGACGATCGCCCGGGTCCCGGCGTAGAGCGCGGACGCGACGATGGTGATGGACAGCGCCAGCGAGGCGTTCTGCGGGACGATCGCCGCGACGCAGCGATAGGGGCGGCTGGTGATGCTCATCTCGCGCGAGGACTCCCCGGAATACGAGTGCCGCAGGATCCGCGACGAGGCCGGGTCCTGTTCCCCGACGTACCGCTGGAAGTCGCCGAGGAATTCGATGGACCCGGCGATCATCTCCATGCTGTGGTCGGCGACGAAGCCGGTCTCGAGGATGGTCATCCGCAGGAGCTCGTCGCGGTGCGCCGCCAGCTCGTCCCGGAGCCGGCGAAGGAACGCGAAGACTTCGCCCGCCGGCGCTTCCGGAGGCGGACCGGAGAGCCCCGCCAGGAGGTCGCCGAGCTCATCCGGCGACGCCAGGCGCACGCGCGCCATGGTCTCGCCGGTGACCGGCGAGACCACATCGTGGAACGCCGCGCCTGGCGGCGTGCCGTTCCTGAGAGAGCGCTCGGTCATGCGGTGTTCAGCGCACGCCGATCTGGAATTGGTGTTCGTCCATGATCCCGTACTTCTCGTAGATCTTCCGGAGCTCGCCGGTCTCCCGCAACGTCTGCAGGGCACGATTGACCGCATCGCGAAGCGTCTGGTCCTCGGGGCGGAACGCAACGACGTAACGGCCCTCGGCGAAAGAATGTCCGACGTTCATGAGCTTCGGGTTGGTCGCCCCGTAGGCGACCGCGATCGGCGTGTCGAGCAACACGGCGTCGACCTTGCCTTCCTCGAGATCGCGGTAGCTGTAGATGATCTCGGGACTGATGACCGCACGGATCCCCGGGGTGTGGCGCAGGATGTCCTCGGCGGCGGTGCCCGAGAGCGTGGCGACGTTCTTGCCCCGCAGGTCGTCGAGCGAGGTGATGCCGGAGGTCGTCTTGCGCACGGTGATCTGCTGCGAATAGACGAAGTAGGGATCGGATGAGAGCACGACCCTGCGGCGCTCGGGTGTGTCCTCGATCCCGTTCATGGCCATGTCGAAGGTGCCGCGCTGCAACTCCGGGATCAGCGTGTCCCAGGCCTTGACCACGAGCCGGAGCTTGACGTCCAGCTGCCGGGCGATCGCCTGGGCAATGTCCATCTCGAAGCCGATGTAGCTGCCCGGGTGTTTCGGGTCCTCGTAGACATAGGGAATCCCGCCGATCACGTCGGCGCCCCAGGCGAGCGTGCCCGACTTGCGAACCCGGTCCAGCGAGGAGTCGTGGGCCTGGCCGGTGCCCTTCTGGCCGGATGTTCCGCACCCCAGGGCAAGCAGCAGCGCCAGGGCGGTCGCGACATGGACTTTCAGCGTTCTCACGGTTTCCTCCTTGGACAATTGGCCGGGAGAGCGGCCACGTCACCGCGGCCCCCGGCGCGCTTCGCTGCCGGCCCGCCTACGCCGCCTTCTCTTCGCCTCGATCGAAGGCCACGGTCTCGTGATCCTCCCGCGGAGTTCGCGTGAGGGCGCTCAGGACCAGGTGAACGGTGTTCAGGTAATTCCGGGGGAGGATGGCCAGGAGGCTCGTGATATTGGGTCCGTCGGTCTGGCCGAAGACCTTCCTCAGGAACGGGTACACGCCCGGCGCCGAGGGCCGGTCGGCGAAGAAGTTCTTGATCTGGAGCTTGAGCGCCTCGGAGTCGTGCATGCCGCCATCGCGCAAATGGAGTGCGTGCCGAATCGCGTCGCGCGCGGTCGTCAGGGTCGCTGGCTCGATGCCGTCGAATGCCTCGGCGACCGGAAAACGAACGTCGTAGCGCTTGTTGTAGAAGAAGGCGGAAAAGCGGTTCCCGAAGGCGACCAGCTCGTTCTCCGCGGACTCCCGGTGACCGTCGGAGGAGGTCTGGCGCGGGCGCTCCAGCTCGCTCTCCAGGGCGAGCGCCTTTCGCGGAAGCTCCTGGCGAACGTAGTCCACGTAGCTCACGCCCGGCCGGATCGTGTACTTGCGACAGAAGTTCTCGACGTAGTCGCGGGTGAGGTCGAGGTCGCGTCTCAGGCGGGTGGTGAGGAGCGCCTTGAGCATTCGCGGCGGAAGCGCTTCCAGCAGCCGCCCGGAGAGTTCGCGGCTCAGCCGAAGATCCCCGTACTTGACGATCGCCGGGATCTTCCCGCCGAAGATCTCCTGGGACACGAACTTCGAGATGTTGAGCGTGCCGAGATCCGCGAAGTGGGTCTTGGAAAACGTCTCGGTGTCGATCTGATAGAGGTTCCAGCGGGCCGCGCAGTCGAGCTTCCACGCCAACTTGCCGCGGACCGCGCCCGTCACCTGCCGCATGTCCTTCCCGCACCGCTCGCAGTGGAACGCGACCCAGCCGGCCTCGACGCCGCGAATGTCCGTGGCGTCGATGCAGCGGCACTCGGGGCACTGGACCCGGAAGAGATTGCGGGGGGTGTACTGCTGGCAGTTGGCGGCGAGCCGCTCCTGGATCGCGGCGTAGCCCTCCAGCGTCTGGGCGACGAACGGGGCGTAGAGGCCGGACTGGTAGGCCTGGTACGAGTCGAGCACGACCGGGTGGATGTCGAGCGAGTGGAGTCGCCCGAGCAGCGCCTCGGTGAAATGAAGCGCATAGCTGTCGTGGCAGCCGTAGGGATCGGGGATCTCCGAGATCGGACGGCCGCAGAACGGCTTGAACTTCTCGATCAGCGCCGGATCCTTGTTCACCCCCACCCGGAGCTGGCGCTCGTTGAGCGGGTCGTAGGTGTCGTTGATGAGGTAGAGCACCGATACCCGGCCCCGCTTGAGCATGGTGCGCACCACGAGATCCCCGGCGACGAACTCGCGGAGAGTCCGCTCGTCGCCGAGGAACGCCGTGGTGAAGCCGGTGGCCACGATGTGCGGCGTGAAGCCGAATCCGTTCGGCGCGGACTGATTCATGGGCGCGGGAGCGTCGCTCCTAACGGCTGGCGTTGACCGAGAAGAACCAGGTGCTCGGAATGGCCGTGTCGCCCCGGAAGTCCCGATTGTGCCACGTCGCGAAGTAGGACAGGGATGGCGTGAGGGTCATCGCGCCGAACGGAATCTCGGTCTTGACGTTGAACTCGGCCGACGGAATCCCCGTCGTCTTGTAATAGTGATCCTGGTAGAACAGGTTGGTGCCCACGGTCACGAGCGGGGCGACCTTCCGGCTCAGGCCCAGGGTCGAGTAGCTCCCCAGCCCCGCGTCGAAGTCGTAGTGGACGCTCAGCGTCGGGTTGAACGGGGCGGAGAGTCCGAGTTCCAGGAACACCTCCTGGGAGGGATCCCATGTCGGGCGATTGGGGTAGTCGAGGTGGAGGTAGCCGGCGGCCACGGACAGCAACGCGATGTCGCGGCCGACCTTCAGCGTGAGATCGACCTCGTTGAGCTTCTCGATGTCCGGCTGGTAGTTGAACCAGGCGCCGGCGGAGAACTGCTTGAAGCCGAAGTTGAGGTTGGGCTGCACGACCGTCCTGCCGTCGCTGTAGTCGACGCCCTGAAAGAGGTACTTGGAGGCGATGGTCGCGTCGTAGGCCACCGACACCGGGAGGTTCTGGCCGGCCGTCTCGAGCGCGCCCGCCTCCAGCGGTGGGTCGTGGGGTAGCTGCGCGGCAACCAGCTGGCTCGAATCGGCTGCCGAGGTGGCCGCAGCGGACGGGTCGGGCATCGCGGCGCCCCAGACGACGAGGGCCACGAGCGAGAAGCGCAAAACGGCGTACATGAATCCCCTCCCGAAGGCGGTCGTGGTCGGCGGGCCGGCGAAATGCCATGCGCCGGGTCAGCCATCGCGTTATCGGCGAAGGCGTCCGGGACCTTGACAGCAGAGCATTTGGAGGCCCGGAGGGCGTCCAATCCGCAGCCTGGGCGGCTGCCGGCGGCCTTCAGCCCCGTCGCGGCGAGGCGTGCGTGATGGATGCTACGGGGATGGGTGCCGGGGCCGGCCGGGGAGGCGGCGCGGTGCGGGCGATCCTGGGCAGCGCCCGCCATCCCCACAACGCCCAACCGGCCGCCCAGAGAGCGCCGCTCGCCCCCAACAGCATGGTCGCGACCGCCGGCTGGAAGTCGGCCCAGAGCCGGGCGATGAGCCCGAGGGCGAGCAAGGTCACGACCCCGGGGCCGAGCACCACCGGCTCCGCCGCGATGCCGTGACCACCGTGCGCCACCACCACCCGGGTCGCGATCGCGAACGTGAGCAGCCCGAAGCCCCCGAGGAACACGACGTGGAGCCCGGCCATCGGACGCGCGGGATCGGCCGCCACCCACCACAGCCCCGCGATCACCAGCCATCCCGCGCCCCACATCGCGAAGGACGACAGCGCGCGCCGGCCGGGGAGGCGGAAGAGCTTCCACACCAGCAGTCCCAGCGCGCTGGCGGCGGCGGCGCGTAGCAGCGCACCGGGCACGGCGCGACCGAGGAACTCGGCGGTGAAGGCCGCGACGAAGACCGCGATCAGCGACAGGTAGAGCGCGCGGCGCGGTCCGCGTTCGTGCGGCCCGGCCACTCCGGGGATCACCAGCGGGCCGCGCATCCCGGCGAAGGTCGGCACCAGCAGGCCGCCCACCCCGAGCACCAGCGAGAGCACCATGCCGAGCGACAGCAGCCGCTCGGCGAAGCGCGGCGGGCCCCAGGCGGGCGCGCCGGCGGCCTGCGCCGCGAGCAGTGCCCCGCCCGCGAGCCCCGCCAGCAGGCCGAACGCCACGAACAGCAATTCCTCCGCCGGCCCCGGCGCGCGCCGGCCGAGCCGCCGCGCCGCGGCGACCACCAGCGTCAGGAGCGCGGCCAGGCCGGCGATCTGGGCGCCCAGCAACCAGCCGCCGAAAGCGAAGACCCCGAATGCCGCCATCGCCGCGAAGCCCGCGGCCAGCTCCGCCGGGCGGCAACGCTCGGAGTGGGTGAGGCCGGGGAGTGCCGTGAGCAGGAAGCCGACCACGAACGACTGCTCGAACCCCTGGATCATGAGCGCGCGGTGAAGCGGGCCGGGATAGGGCATCCAGCCCAGTGCGGCGACCGTCCACACCAGCGCGCCGGCGATCGCGTAGGCCACGCCGAGCGGGAACAGCAGGCGGTAGGGCTCCATGCCGATCACCAGTCGCGGCGGCTGAACACGCGCGTCGCGATCGCCAGCGGCAGGACGGTCTCGAGCGCGAGCACCGTGACGCCCACCGCGATGCCGGCGTGGCTGCCGAACATCCCGGCCAGTACCGCGGACGTGGGTCCGAACAGCGCTCCCGAGCCCACCGCGAGCGTGACGAGGATGCGCACCAGGTCCACCGGGTTCAGCAGCAGCGCCGGGAAGAGCACCGCCTGGAGCGGGGCGCCGCGCAGCAGCGCGGTGGTGCCGAGTACGCCGAGGTCGTAGGCCACCACCAGCCCGAGCCACAACAACAGGCCGATGGACATCGCCTGCAGGCGATCGGGCCAGATCGACGCGATGCAGAGCGCGGCGGCCACGGTGAGCCAGCCCAGCACCAGCGAGAGCGCGGTGAGCGCGAGGAATCCGGGGATCTGGCCGAAGCCGGCGTTGAGCGCGATCACCACGCCGCCGCCGCCGAAACCGAGGGCCTGGGCCGCGCTCAGGGCCGCGGCCAGCCCGAGGAATCGGCCGAGCAGCACCTCACCGCGGGTCACGGGCTGGGCCAGCAACAGCGCCAGGGTCTCGCTGCTGCCGGCGATGCTGGTGATCCCCAGCATGAGGCCGGTCAGCGGCACGATCAGCAGCACGAGGTTCATCAGGCTCAGGGTGACGCGGGCGAAGCCCTGGAAGCCGACCTCGCGACCCTGGGCGAGGCCGAAGTACGAGAGCCCGAGCACCAGGACCGCGAACAGCGCGGTGAAACCAAAGAGCCAGCGGGTCTCGAGCGCGCGACGATATTCCTCGCGCGCCACCACCCGAATCCGCCGCCAAGCGCCGTGCGTGAAAGCGTTCATCGGTGTCCTTCCTCCAGATGCGAACCGGTCACGTCCAGACGCCCGGCGGCCCTGCCGTCGAGCAGCCAGGCGAAGTCGTCTCCCGGGCGGTCGGCGAGGAACGACCCGGCCCAGCGCTCCCCGGGCGCGAGCGAGAGGCTGACGCGGTCGTCGTAGCCGGCGAGCGCGAGCCGCACGGTTCGCGCCTCGCCGTTGCGCACCTCCAGCTCGACCCGGTGGTCCTTGGGCACCGCGGCGCGCGGGGGGAGGACCGCGCCGGCCCGCACCTCGATCGCGAGCCTGACGACCGGCACCGCAGCCTGCGCTTTCGCCGGCGGCGGGACGTCGCGTGGCGCGCGCCCGGCCAGCGTCACGCCGACGGCGATCAGCACGATCACGGCGAACAGCGCGAGGTAGGAGCGCCTCATGGCGTCGCCCCCCGCGCCGCGGCGAGGAAGTCGTCGAGCCGCCCGACGGTTCCCTTCGACGTGATCGCCACCTCCCGCGCCGATGCGGCGTCGAGAAACGCCGCGTAGCCGGCACCCATCGGCGAGGGGAACTCGCCGTGGGCAATCCACAGGGAGTCGGCGGCGTGGAGGGTGCCGCTGTCGTAGTCGGCGAGCCAGACGTCCCCGCCGGGGCGCTTCGCCACGTCGCGCATCAGGCACTCGATCGAATCGTACGCGCGCCAGCGGTTGGCGAGGCCGCGCTCGCAGGCGAAGCGCCGGTCGTGGATCTCCATGCCGCAGGTGGCGCAGGCCGAGCCCTCCCGGATCGGGGGAGGCCCCGCGGGCGCGGCACACGCGCCGAGCGCGAGCCCTAGGGCGAGGACGAGGACACGTAGGGGCCTAGTCATCGGTGTCCCTCCGTTCTCCGCGCACCGCGGCCAGGAAGATCTCCTCCAGCGTCGGGCGCTGCTGCTCGAACGACCGTACCCGGACGCCGCCGGCGCGCAGCGCCTCGAGGGCCTCGAGGCCCTGGCCATTCGACGCCTCGAGCCGCAGCGTGCGGTCGTCGAGGCGTTCGGCGGGGTATCCCCGCTGGCGCAGCAGCTCGACCGCGCGGTCCGGCGCCTCGTGCAGCACCGCGATGAGCCGCGTGGCGCTCACCTGGCGTTCGCGCAGCGCCGCGAGGCGCTCGAGGCCGGCGCGGCGCCCGTTCACCAGGATCAGCACCCGGTCCGCCACGCGCTCGACCTCGGCGAGGAGGTGCGAGCACAGCAGGATCGTCTTGCCCTCGCGTCGCAGCTGTTCGAGCAGGGTGCGGAACTCCCAGGTCGCCTCGGGGTCGAGGCTGGCGGTGGGCTCGTCGAGTACCAGCAGTGCGGGGTCGCCGAGCAGCGCCTGTCCCAGCGAGAGCCGCTGGGTGAAGCCGCCCGAGAGTTGGCTGGCCTGACGCGCGGCGTGCCCGTCGAGCCCGACGCGGCGCAACGCGACGCCGACCGCCTCCGGCGGGAGGTCACGCAGCTCGGCGAAGAAGCCGAGCACCTCGGCGACGGTCCTGCCGGGCTGGAACTGCACCCGCTGCGGCACGTAGCCGAGCGCCCGCCGGGCGCGCGGATCGGCGGGGGAGAGCCCCTCCGGGCCGATCGTCACCCTCCCGCCGTCGGAGCGGGCGAGGCCGAGCAGCACCTTGAGCGTGGTGGTCTTGCCGGCGCCGTTGGGCCCGATGATCGAGAACGTCTCGCCGGCCTCGACCTCGAAGGACAGGTCGTCCACCGCGACGATGGCGCCGTAACGCTTGGTCAGCCGCTCGACCCGGATCATGGCGCCCGCCAGCCCCGCAGCAGCCCGAGCAGGCCGAACAGCGCGAGCGCGCCGAAGCCGGCGAGGGTCGCCCACGCCGGGGCGGTGGCGCGCGGGGCGCGCCGAGTGCCGCCGCCGCTCACCGCCACCGGCTCCAGCAGGGGGAAGCGATCCACCGCCTCGCTCGGGCGCATCGCCGGGATCACGCGCTCGGCGACCCCGAGCGCCGCGACGGCGGGACTGCGCGCGAGAATGGCGAGGTCGGGATACTGTTTCGACAGGAACGCGAAGGCGGTGACCGGCGAGTAGGGCACGTCGCTGACGCCGTCGTCATCGAGGTCGTAGGGGGCATTGTCGCTCCAGTAGTTGCCGCGCGCGCCGTCGTCGAAGCGGTTGTTGGTGCGGCGCATGTCCAGGGCCACCGGGTAGTCGTTGTGGATGACGTTGTTCTCCGCGAACTCGTTGCCGTCGCAAGACGAGAACATCAGCAGCCCCCAGCCGTTGTCCTGGATCAGGTTCCCGCGCATCCGGTTACGGTTCGAGTTGTCCATGAAGATCGCCACCGTGTTGTCCACCAGGCGGTTATTGATGAACTCGCCGTCGGAGCAGTCGCGCAGCAGCAGGCCGTAGGTGCGCGGCCCGCGATTGTGGAGGACGTCGTTGCCCTCCACCACCAGGTGGTTGGAGAACATGATCGCCACGCCCGCGACGTTGCGGGTGAACAGATTCTCCACCAGCCGGTTCTGCTGGCAGTACATGGTGTGGAGGCCGTAGCGGGCATTGTCCTGCAGCCGATCGTGGGCCACGAGCGTGTTGTGGGCGAAGGACAGGTAGATGCCATCCTGGAAGTGGTCGATGGTGTTGCCGGCAAGCCGCGCGTCGGGGGTGTACCAGACGTGGATGCCGTTACCCTCGCCGCTCGGGTCTCCCGGCGTCGCGCGGCCGTGAAGGTGGCAGTCCTCGACCACAAGTCCCGTGGCGCGCTCCGCGTAGATGCCGTAGAGCACGTCGTCCAGGCGCACGCGGCGGATGACCACGCCGCCTGCCGCGATCACGTGGATGCCGCTGTCGATCGTGAGCGCGCGGGTCCCGCTGCCGCGCACCGCGAGATCCTCGATCACGACGCCCGGCGCGACGATTTCGAGCACCGTGCCACGGCGCCCGCCGTCCACCACCGATCCGGCCTCGCCGCGGAGCGTCAGCCCGCGCTCGATCCGCAGCGGCCCGTGATGGACGCCCGCCGCCAGCACCAGCGTGTCGCCGGCCGCGGCGCCGGCCACCGCCTGGCGCGCGCCGTCGCCGGCCGGGACGCGGGTCACGCTCGCGCCCGCCGGCGACGCGGCGAGGACGCCCGCCGCCGCCAGCGCCAGCAGCCGCGCCGCGCCGCCGGTCATCTCAACCGGCCTGCCCGGTGTCCCGTCGCCGCGCGCGGCGCTCGAGGTAGAGCACCAGCGGGCCGAACAGCCACGCCACGCCCAGCAGGAGCGTGCCGGCGCCGGGAATGCTCAGCACCTTGAAGTTGGCCATCTTCTGGAAGCCGATGAGCGGCGGCGTGAAGGCTTGCAGCTTGATCGCCGCCCGTGGGTCGAGGTCGTGTCCGTAGTGCCAGAGCCACCTCGCGTAATCGGTGAACATGTAGATCGCGAACCCGGTGAAGACCAACCATCCGACGATCGCGAGCCAGCGCCGGTTGACCAGTCCCGCGAGCAGCGCCAGGACCCCGAACAGCGTCAGCGCCTGCGGCAGGTAGCGAAACTCCTTGAAATCGTCCGCGGTGATCTTGTGCATGCCGACGTAATGATTGAGCGTGTTGATCTTGTCGATATCGCCGGCGATCGTGTTGCTGAAGATCGTCAGGGTGAGCCCCTCCCGGTACTGCGGCGCCCACATCTTCATCTGCCAGATCGGGAGCACCGGCAGGAAGAACACCGGCAACAGCACGAGCGCCGCGAGCAGGATGAGTCGACGCTCGATGGAGCCGAACGTCCCGGTCAGGTATCTCGCCATGCCGATCTCCTCGTGCCGCGGTGGCGGGCCGGCGCGACCGGCCGGCCCGCCCGCGACGGGCTCAGTGCTTGAGCAGCGCGGCGATCTCCGCCACGCGCTCGGGACTCGGTCGCTGAATGGCCGCCACCCGGGTACCGGCGGGCGCCACCTCGATGTAGCCCTGCATCTCCTGGTGCAGCGCGCTGCAGAAGTTCGAGCAGTAGAACGCGTTCACGCCCGGCTTCTCCGCCACCCATCGGATGGTCTTGGTCTCCCCGGGCTCCACCTGCATGTCCTTGCTCGAAAAGAGAATTCCGAAGCCGTGGGTGATGTCCTCGTCCTGCTCGATGTTGGTGACGTGAAAGTAGACCGTGTCGCCCTGCGCGACGCGGATGTTGTCGGGCGTGAAGTGGGTGCGCACCGCCAGCACGTAGGCGTCCACCCGCTTGCCGTGGCGTTCGACGCGCGCGTCCTCGGCCCGCTTCACGGCGTAGGGGTTGCTGTTGTCCGCGAGCGAGTAGATCTTGTCGGGCTTGAGCTTGCTCGCCTCGATGATCTGCGCGTAGTGCGGCTCGGGATAGGTGGGAAAGTCGTAGAGCAGGTCCATCTTCGGGCCGCGCAAGTCGATGAGCTGCGCGCCCTCGGGGTGCGAAGGGCCCACCGGCAGGTAGCGGTCCTTCGACAGTTTGTCGAGCGCCAGCAGGTACTCGCCGGTCGGGTGCCGGGTGTCGCCCTCGGATGCCGCGAGATGGCCGATCGAGTAGTAGACGTCGATCTTGTCCACCACGTCCCACGGCGGTCCCACCTTCCACTTGGCGATCTGCGAATCGAGGAACAGCGAGGTGTAGGCGTAGCCCTTGCCGTCGAACTGGGTGTGGAGGGGACCCAGGCCGACCGGGACCTTGGCCTCCATCACGTCCTCGTAGGCCAGCACCGGGATGCCGCCCTGCTCGCCGTCGAACTTGCCGGCGGCGATCGCGGCCTTGATCTTGTCGATGGTGTAGACGGTGACCTCGGCCTGCAGCTTGCCCGACGCGCAGATGTACTGGCCGCTCGGGTCCACGTCCACGCCGTGCGGGCTCTTCGGCACCGGGAACAGGTAGACGATGCCCTTCACTTCGCGCGGGTCGAGGACGTCGGCGCCCTCCATCTTGTGGCCCTTGCCGGCGTCCACCGCCTTCTGGGCCTCGACCCAGTTGACCGCGGCGATGTAGTCCATCTCGTTCTGAGACGCCTTGATCTCGAGCGAATCGTGCGCTTGTTCGCTGTTGTAGCAGGTGAAGAACTCCCACCCATGGCTCGGGCCCTTGCCGGCGTCGGCGATGTCCCAGTCGAACGGCGGCATCAGGATCTCGAAGCCCAGCGACATGTGCCCGCTCTGGGGATCGACCTTGATCCCGGCGACGATGCCGTGGAAGTCCTTCTGGTAGTCGCTGATCTTGGTGACCTTCGACAACGGATACGGCAGCGAGAACCGGGACGCCGCGAACACGTACTCGGTGTTCGGGGTCAGGAACGGGCTGGCGTGGGCGGCCGACAGGTTCGGAATCGGGCCGAAGATCTCGGCGGTGGTGAAGTCCTTGAGGCTGATGCGCGCGATCCGGGCGTTCGGCATGTCGTTGATGAACAGCCAGCGCCCGTCGTAGTCACCGTCGGTCTCCGACAGCCCCGGGTGATGGGCGTCGCCCCAGGTGAAACCCTTGAGCATCGCCTTCGACTCCTCGTCCACCCCCCAGCCCTTCGCCGGTTCCGGCGTGAACACCGGGATGGTCGTGATGTAGCGGCACGACGGGAGACCATAGACGAACACTTGGCCCGAGTGCCCGCCCGAGAGGAAAGCATAGTACTTGTCGTGCTCCCCGGGCTTGACGTAGACCTTTTCCGCGGCCGATCCGCCGCCCCCGCGGGACGCGCTGCAGCCGGGAAGCTGCGCGGCCAGCCACAGCGCGGCCACGCCCGCCATTACGGCGATCATCCATCGTTTCATCGTGTGTCCTCCTCTCGTGGGTTCCGGGCTACTCGTGCGACGCGGTGGATTCCTGGTCCTTGTGCTTGAAGTACTCGATCACCGCACGCGCTTCCTCGGACGTGAGCCCCTGGTTGGGCATCTGCAGCATGAACTCAGCCAGTAACTGGTGGGAGACGGGGTCCTCCTTGGTCATGATGTCGGGGTGCAGGATCTGCTGCTCGATCCATTTCGCGGTGCGCCGGCGAGCCACGCCCGCGAGGTCGGGACCCGTGAGCTTCTGGCCGAAGGCATGACAGGCGGAGCACCCCTTGTCCTTGAACAGCCGCTCGCCGGTCGCGGCCGCCGCCGCGTCCACGGGCTCGTCGGCGGCGCGCGGACCGGAGTCGTACTTCGATGCCGAGCCGGTTCCGGAGGCGGAGCCGGACGACGAGCCCGACGACGCCTTCTCGCCGGAGGTGCCCCCGCAGCCGCCGGCCGCGAGCAGGCAGGCGCATGCGAGGAGGAAGATCGGGAAGGATCTCATGAGCGTTTTCCTTTCGGCCGGGGCCGGAGCGAGCGGGCGCCGGCCTCGTGGGTTTCATTGGCCGCCAGCCGCCCGGCGATGATTTCGATCTCCTCGGGCCGCAGCACGCGCTCGGCCACGCTGAAGACGACGGCTTCCTCCTTGCGGATGTGAATGCGCAGGAGGTCCGAGAAATCGCGAATCTGGACCTCCAGTTGTTCGTCGCGGGTCGAGCCGTGCTCCGCGTCCAGCAGGTTGAACAGGCCGAGGAGCATGCTGCGCAGCTCGGTGTGCTCGAGCGACAATGGCAGGATGCTGCCGCGCGCCTGCGGCAACGTCTCCATCAGCGCCGGGAAGATGACGTCGTCCTCCGCCTTCATGTGCGTGGCGAACTGGCGCTCGAGCATCCGCAGCACCTCGCGCAGCGCGACCGTGCTGAGCAGGCGCCCGCGTGGACCGCGCCGGGCCGGCGCCGCCGAGGCCTCGAGCCTCGCCATCTCAGCGAGCACCCGGCGGTGATCCTGTCGCATGCGCTGAAAGACCGGTGTCGGAGTCATGTGGACGAGCTTCCGCGAGGGCGGGCCCCCATGGCCCCTCCTCTCGCTCGCGAGAATCGTCCCTGGGGGCGATGCCTCCTATGACCGGCATCAGGTCCCCGGCCGATTCTCGAGACGGCTCCCGCCGACTCAACGGCCATTGCTTTCATCGGGTTGCGGGAATACCCCGGGTCCAGCGTATGATCCACGTCATATGCCTACCCGAAGCGATCATCCGCAGGCGGGTTTGGAGCGGGGTGCGGGCAGGGTGCTGGCCGCGATCCGTTCGCTGCCGGTGTTCCGCGGCCTCACGGTGGACGACCAGCGCCGGGTGGCGGCGCTGGCGACGCTCAAGACCTATCGCCGCGGGGATGTTCTGTGGCGGGAGGGCGATCCGGCGGACGCGCTCACGGTCATCGTGCGCGGCAGCGTGAAGGTCGTGCGCCACGC
>Ga0154739_1067_pt2 | contig 22003 bp, 22 predicted proteins | sample Rifle2008BG16ft_FD_105747 | JGI IMG/M metagenome (GOLD analysis project Ga0154739, IMG submission 105747) | Candidatus Eisenbacteria bacterium RBG_16_71_46 | reverse complement strand
CGCGTCTTCCACCTCGCGGCTGCGGTCGGGGTGCGCTACGTGCTCGAGAATCCGCTGCGCTCGCTGATCACCAACATCCGCGGCACCGAAGTGGTGCTCGAAGCCTGCGACACCCACCGCCGCGAGGTCGTGGTGTTCTCGAGCAGCGAGGTGTATGGCAAGGGCGTGGATGTCCCGTTCTCGGAGAACGACGACCGCCTGATGGGCCCGAGCCACAAGCTGCGCTGGGCGTACGCCTGCGGCAAGGCCGTGGACGAATGCCTGGCCCAGGCCTACTGGCAGCAGCGCGGGCTGCAGGTCTCGGTGGTGCGCTGCTTCAACACCTGCGGTCCGCGCCAGAGCGGCGCCTACGGCATGGTCATTCCGAACATGATCGCCCGCGCGCTGCGCGACGAGCCGATCCTGGTCTTCGGCGACGGCCTGCAGACGCGCTGCTTCTCCGCGGTGGCCGACGTGGTCCGCGGCGTGCTGCTCCTGGCGGATGAGCCGCGCGCCCACGGGGAGATCTTCAACATCGGGACCGACGAAGAGGTCAGCGTGCTGGAGCTGGCCGAGCGCATCCGCCGGATGTGCCGCAGCCGCTCGAGCATCGAGCTGGTTCCCTATGACGAAGCGTACGGGCCGTCCTTCGAGGACATGCGCCGGCGCGTGCCCGACCTGCGCAAGATCGGCGCGCTGGTCGGCTATCGTCCGGAGGTCTCGCTCGACGAGCTGCTCGAGATCACGATCCGTCACATGGCCGAGCCGACCGGGGTTCACGATCCGGCCGGGCTGGCCACGGCCTGATCCACCTCACGGCGTGATGACGAAAGGCTGATCGGGTGGCGCTCGCAGCCGCGTTCGCGGTGTCCTGCCTGCTCTCCCTGGTGCTGATGCCGCTCGGCATCCGGCTGGCCTGGGCCACGGGTTACCTCGACCACCCGGAAGCCCGCAAGCTCCACACCTCGGCCACCGCCCTGCTCGGGGGCGCGGTGGTGTTCCTCGCCGCAGTCGCGGGATGGGCCATCGCCTACGTGACCTCCCATCCGGGGCTTCATCGCGAGGCGCTGCTCCTGCTGTCCGGCTCCCTGCTCGTGCTCGGTCTGGGCCTGGGGGACGACCGTTTCGGCATGCGCCCGGCGCTGAAGCTGCTGGGGCAGTCGGCGGCGGGGGTGCTCCTGCTCGCCGGCTGCGGGGTGCCCGCGCTGGGATTCGGGGCCCCACTCGATGCCGCGCTCACCTTGCTGGCGCTGGTGGCGCTGATGAACGCGGTCAACTTCCTCGACAACATGAACGGCGTGGTCGCGGGGCTCGCCGCCATCGCCTTCGCCGGGTTTGCCTGGACCTCCGCCGCGCGCGGCGCGTTTGGGCTCGCCGCCGCGCAACTCGCCCTCGCCGGCGCCTGCCTGGGGTTCCTGCGCTACAACTTCCCCCGGGCCAGGGTTTTTCTGGGGGACGCCGGAAGCCTGTTCCTGGGGTATAGTCTGGGTGCGTCCGCGGTGCTCGCTTACATGGGCGCCCCGCACGGCTGGGGCCGGCTCGGACCCCTGCTGCTGCTCGCCTATCCCGCGTTCGACATGATTTTCGTGGTGGTCAACCGCCTACGCGAAGGCCGCAAAATCTACGCGGGCGGCAAGGACCACAGCAACCACCGAGTAGCGAGACTGATCCAATGCCAGACGACGACCGTTCTTCTTCTGTGGGCCAATGGGGCCGCCCTCTGCGCAAGCGGAGTCGCGGTCCTGCACCTCAACCGTCCGGGACCGACGCTCCTAGCGTGGGGCCTGTGGACCACCCTCTACCTCCTGGTGGGGCTGAGACTATCGTTCGAGCCGAGCGCCCCGTCCGGGTCGATGCGGACGCCCCTGACGAGCGCCCGGTCCGGGTCGACGCAGACGCCCCTGACGAGCGCCCGGTCCGGGTCGACGCGGACGCCCCTGACGAGCGCCCGGTCCGCGAGGACCGCGAGCGCACCGCCGAGCGCCCGGCCGAGCGGCCCGCACCCGTCCGAAGCGAGGCCGGCGACGAGGATCTGAGGCTCCGCGAGCTGGTGGCCTACATGGCCCGCGGGATGGTGGACCACCCGGATGACGTCCGGGTGGAGGTCCTCGAGCCCGGCGATGACGCCTGTTTCGAGTTGCACGTCCATCCCGACGATCTCGGGCACGTCATCGGCAAGCAGGGCCGAACCGCGCGCTCGCTGCGCCTGGCGCTGTCGGCCGCGGCGCTGCGGGTCGGGCGGCGCGCGGACCTCGAGATCGCCGACTAGGCCGGAAGCCGGACGCGTGTCGCTGGTCCGCATCGGGCGCGTCGGGCGCGCGCACGGCCTGCGCGGCGAGTTGACCCTCGACAGCTGCCCCCTCGAGCCGGGCGAACTGCTGGAGATCCGGGACTTCGTCTGGCGCGGACGCCGCGGCGAGACCCGGACGCTCACCCTGGAGGCCGCGCGGGCCGCGGTGCCGCGCATGCTGGCGCGCTTCGCGGGTGTCGCGGATCGCGAGGGCGCGGTCGCGCTCGCCTCCGGCGAGTTGTGGGTGGAGCGCGAGCGTCTGCCCGATCCGGGGCCGGGCGTCGCGTACACGTTCCAGCTGCTCGGGCTGCGGGTGGAAACCGACGAGGGGCGCATGCTCGGCACGCTCGAGGACATCATCCAGACGGGTGCCCACCCGGTATACGTGGTGCGGGGCGAGCGCGAACTGATGATCCCCGCTGCCCCCGAGGTGCTCAAACGCGTCGACCTCGCGGCCGGCGTGATCACCGTAGTACTCCCGGCGGGACTCGAGGACCTGTGACAGGACGACCACGTTGAAGATCTCGCTGCTCACCATCTTTCCCGACATGTTCCCCCCGGCGCTGGCGGAGGGCATGATCCGCGCCGCGCGCGAGAAGGGAAGACTCACGGTGGACATCGTCCACCTGCGCGAATTCACGGACGACAGCCACCGCAGCACGGACGACTATCCCTTTGGCGGCGGCGTGGGCATGATCATGAAGGTCGAGCCGATCGACCGCGCCCTCCAGTCGCTCGCCGTGGGGGAGCGCGGAGCGCGGCCGCCGGGCGCGCGCGTCGTGCTGCTGTCCCCCCAGGGCCGGCGCATGACGCAGGACGTGGCCCTCGAGTACGCCGCGCTCGAGCACCTGGTGCTGGTCTGCGGGCGCTACAAGGGGGTGGACGAGCGGGTCAGCGAGCACTTGGTGGACGAGGAGCTGTCGATCGGCGACTTCGTGCTGTCAGGCGGGGAGCCCGCCGCGCTGTGCGTGGTGGACGCGGTGGCGCGGCTGCTGCCCGAGGTGGTCGGGAGCTTCGACTCGGTCGAGGGCGATTCCTTCCACTCCGGACTGCTCGACGCCGCGTACTTCACCCGCCCCGCCGAGTACCGCGGCTGGAAGGTGCCGGAGGTGCTGTTGTCGGGCGACCACGCCGCGATCGCGCGGTCGCGCCGCGAGGATGCGCTCCGGCGGACGTCCGAGCGCCGCCCGGAGCTGCTCGAGGGCGCGGACCTGAGCGCCGAGGACCGCGCCTTCCTGCGCCGGCTGGCCGAGGCTGGCCCCGGGCGCGGGTCGCGGCGCTGAGGGCGAAGCGGGTGGGCGCCGGCGTACGATCCGCGAGCGTGCCCCCGCACCCGGTCGCGGGACCCACGCCGGGCTGAGCAGGCGGGCGGCGCGGGGGGCGGATCCGGTCCCCGCCCGCTGCGGCCCGCTGGCGGGCGCCGTCGCACTTGGTGGCGGGACCGGTCTTCGCCTATACTCCCGGGCCGTTTTTGATGCTCCGGCCCCTCGCCGGATGACACGTGAGAAAGGAGCCCGTCCATGGGCCTGATCGAGAAGCTCGACGCCGCCCAGTCCAAGACCGATCGCCCGGGCCTCGCGCCCGGGGACACCGTCGAAGTCTCGGTCCGCGTGATCGAGGGCGACAAGACCCGGCAGCAGAAGTTCCGCGGAGACGTCATCAACGTGCGGGGGAGCGGACTGCGAAAGAGCTTCACCGTGCGCAAGATCAGCGAGGGCGTCGGGGTGGAGCGGACCTTTCCGCTGCACGGGCCGACCATCGGCGAGATCAAGATCCTGAAGCACTCGCGCGTGCGCCGCGCCAAGCTCTTCTACCTGCGGAACAAGACCGGCAAGGCCGCCCGGTTGTCGCAGGTGCGCTCCGCGGGGGAAATCGGGACGAAGTGACCGCGGCCGCCTGGCGCCGGCTGCGGCGCGCCGAGTCCCGCATCGCGGGCGACGCGGTGGCGGTGGCGGGGGTGGACGAAGCCGGGCGCGGCCCGCTCGCGGGCCCGGTGGTCGCCGCCGCCGTGATGCTCGATCGCGCGGGTTGCTGGGATGGACTCAATGACAGCAAGCAGCTCCCGGCCGAGGCGCGGGAGTTGCTCTACGCCCGGGTCACGCAGGAGGCCCGGGCGTTCGCGTGGGCGGTGCTGGGCCCGCGGGCGATCGACCGGATCAACATCCGGCGGGCCAGCCTCGAGGCCATGCGTCGCGCGGTGGCGCGGCTGCGGCTGGTTCCCGATGTCGTGCTGGTCGACGGCGTGGACACGGTGCCGGGGCTGAGCTGCCGCCAGCACGCGGTGATCGGGGGCGACGCGCGCCTGCTCTCGATCGCCGCCGCCTCGATCCTCGCCAAGGTGGTGCGCGATCGGATCATGACGCGCCTCGATCGGGTGTGGCCCGCCTACGGGTTCGCGCGCCACAAGGGCTACGGTACGCCCGAGCACCTCGAGGCGCTCGGGCGGCTCGGTCCCTGCCCGCTCCACCGCTACTCCTTCGCCCCGGTGTGTGTGCCGGGGCTTCCCCTCGGTTAGACTGCCCCAGCGCTCCCGCCGGAACGCCCCCGCGAGGTCACGCGTATGGCAACGACACGCGCTCGAGGGGACGCGGGCGAGCGGCTGGCGGCCGCCTTCCTGGAGCTGGCCGGCATCGAGGTGGTGGCGCGCAACGCGCGCGTCGGCGGCGTGGAGGTGGACCTGATCGCCGCGGACGGTCCGGCGCGCGTGATCGTCGAGGTGAAGCTCCGCGGCCGCGCCGACTACGGCGGGGCGGCGCTGGCGGTGGACCGCGCCAAGTGCCTGCGGCTGGCGCGCGCCGCCCGCGCGCTGGAACGGGAGGAAGCGAGCCCGGTGAGAATCGACGTGGTGGCGATCCAGATGGGCCCCGACGGCGCGACGCTCCGGCACTACCGCAATGCGGTGACGGAGTGACGGCAAGGAGCCACGCATGAAGGTGCCGCGCATCGGCAACTTCCGCATCCCGGCCCGTCTCACCCAGCGCTGGCGGGCGCGCCTGCGGGCGCAGCGGCGCTGGTGGCGCGCGCGCTGGCGGCAGTCCTCCGGTGGGGAGGTGCTGTTTCCGCCGGTGGGTGGCGGCGTGGTGGCGGTGGAGACCCTCGCCGCCGGTGCGGCGCCGGCCGGCGCGCGCATCGCGATCCTGCACGCCACCGCCGGCAGCGGCCACAAGCGCGCCGCCCAGGCGCTGGCGGCGGCGATCAGCGCGCAATCACCGTCCGCGACGGTGCGCGAGGTGGACACGCTGGTGTTCGCCTCGCGGCTCTACCGCGGCACCTACGCCACGTCCTACAACGCGATGGCCGCCCGCGCGCCGCGGCTGTGGGGCGCGCTCTACCACTCGTGGGCGATCGCCCCGATCAACCGCAGCACGGCGCCGGTACGCCTGGCCCTCGACCGCATGAACCTGCGCCGCCTGGTGCGGGTGCTCGAGCGCGAGAGCCCGGATGCCGTGGTGTGCACGCATTTCCTCCCGGTCGAAGCGCTGTCGCCGATCCGCGGCCGCGGTCGCCTGCCGGTGCCGCTCTACTGCGTGATCACCGATTTCACGGCCCATCCGTTCTGGGCGTTTCCGCACGTGGACTGGTATTTCGTCGCCAGCGACCGCGTGGCGACGGAGTTGGAGGGCCACGGGGTGTCGCGCGAGCGCATCGTGGTGACGGGGATTCCCGTGGACCCCAAGTTCGAGCAGCGGCTGGGGCGCGAGGCAGCCCGCGCGCGGCTGGACCTCGATCCCGGCCGGCCGGTGGTGCTGGTGATGGGCGGCGGCGGCGGCGTCGGTCCGCTGGTCGAGCTGGCCTCGGCGCTGGCGGCCCTTGCCCAGCAGCCGATCGTCGTGGTGGTGTGCGGCACGAATGCCAAGCTCAAGCACGAGGTCGAGCAGCTCGCGGCCGCGCGGGCGGGGCGGGTGCGGGCGCTCGGCTTCACGGACGAGGTGGACGTGTTGCTCGAGGCCTGCGATGTCGTGGTCGGAAAGGCGGGCGGGCTCACCTGCGCCGAGGCGCTGGTCAAGCGCGTGCCGCTGGTGGTCTTCAGGCCCACGCCGGGCCAGGAGGCGCGCAACGCCGACTACCTGGTGGGCGGTGGCGCGGCGGTGCACGCCGAGTCCATCGCCGACGTGCTCACCACCACCGCACGCTGGCTCTCCGACACCGAGGCGCGCGGGCGGGCGCGCGAGGCCGCCGGCCGGCTGGCGCAGCCGCACGCCGCCGAGCGCATCGCGCGCCACGTGCTGGAGTCGATGGTGATCGCAGCGAGCCGGAGCGCGTGAGCGCTTGACCGTCCTCGCGCGCCGCACGTACGTTCCGGCGCTGAGGCCCGCGCGCCGGCCGTGTCGCAGACCCGCGCGATCGGCCGCGATCGCCGCCCGCGAGAGCCCATGACCGACACCCCGAGCACCGAGCAGCTCGTCCGCCGCACGCTGCGGGGTGACCGTGTGGCGCTGGCGCGCTCGATCTCGCTGGTCGAGAACGAGGCGCCCGGGGCGGTCCAGATCCTCGACGCCTGCTTCGCCCACGGCGGCGAGGCCTTCCGCATCGGCATCACCGGACCGCCGGGCGCGGGCAAGAGCACCCTGGTCACGCGCCTGGCGCTGGGGTTCCGCGCGCGGGGCGAGATGGTGGCGATCGTGGCGGTGGATCCGACCAGCCCGTTCAGCGGCGGCGCGCTGCTCGGCGACCGCGTGCGGATGGGCGAGCTGGCGGGAGATCCGGGCGTGTTCATCCGCTCGATGGCGACGCGCGGGAGCCTCGGCGGGCTCGCGGTGCACACGGCGCAGGTGTGCGACGTGCTCGATGCGGCGGGCTTCCGGCGCATCCTGATCGAGACGGTGGGCGTGGGCCAGAGCGAGCTGGAGGTGGCGCAGACGGCCGACAGCACGGCGGTGGTGCTGGTGCCGGAATCGGGCGACGGTGTGCAGGCGATGAAGGCGGGGCTGATGGAGATCGGCGACCTGTTCGTGATCAACAAGGCCGACCGCGAGGGAGCGGAGCGCGGCGCGTTCGCGGTGCGCTCGGCGCTGGAGCTGCGCGCGGCGCGCAGCTCGTGGCAGCCGCCGGTGTTGCTCACGGTCGCGACGCGCGGCGATGGGGTGGCGGAGGTGATCGAGCGCTTCGAGGAGCACCTGGAGTTCCTGCGCGGGCACGGGGGCCTGGACCGCCGGCGCCGCCAGCGGTTGGAGCAGCGCCTGCGCGATCTGCTGCGCGACCGGCTGTGGCGGGACTTCCAGGGCGTCCTCCCGGCAGACCTGTGGACGACGACGCTGGAGGCCCTGGTGGACCGGCGCTTCACGCCGCACCAGGCGCTGGCGCGGCTGCTGGAGGCGGCGGGAGTCTCGCCGGACGGCGGCCAACACTCGCAATGACGCGCGGCGGGGGCCGCTCGATCGGGCTCGGTGCCTGGCGGGCCTCCGCATGCGGGGACCTGCGCGCTTCGGATCGCTCGATCGGACTCCGTGCTCGGCGGGCCGCAGCATGCGGGGACCTGCGCGCGGGCCGCTCGGCCTCGCCTTCCTGGCGAGGCCTCGCTTATCCTCGACGCGCCCGCCATCCCTGGCTCCTGCGCGTCTGCGGGGCCCGCGCTCCGGTCCCCGCCTGCTGCGGCCTGCTGGCGGACGCCGTGCGCTTGACCGGTCCTCGACGCGGGCCGTAACCTCAAGCGGTTTCTGGGCGAGCGGGGCTCGCGTCTGTGCTCGTGGCGCCTCGCGCGCGAGTTCGGGCTTCCCTTCGCGCCAGCCTTCGGCAGGAGAGGAGAGCATCCATGGCCAGCCGCACCACCAGCCGACGCCGCGTTCATTCGCGCTCCCGCAGCACCTCGGGGGGCGGCGGTCGTGTGACGTCCGGCCGGTCAGCGGTGCGGCCGGGCGCGAACGGCGAGCGCTCCCGTCCGGCTACGAGCGCCGGTGACGGCGGGGCGCGGGGGCGTTCGTGGGCGACCCAGGCTCGCGCCTGGGAGGAGCGCTACGCGCGGGTGAAAGAGCGGCCGGACCTCTACCCGTTCACGATCTCCGGGATCCCGATCAAGCCGCTCTACACGCCCGAGGATCTCGCGGGTATGGATCTGGGGCGCGATCTGGGTTTCCCCGGCGCCTACCCGTACACGCGCGGCATCCGGGACAACATGTTCCGCGGGCGCACGTTCACCATGCGGCAATTCGCCGGCTTCGGCACGCCGCGGGAGTCGAACGAGCGCTACCACTACCTGCTCGAGCACGGGCAGACCGGGCTCTCGATCGCCTTCGACAACCCCACGATCATGGGCTACGACTCGGACCACCCCAAGGCGCACGGCGAGGTCGGCAGGTGCGGCGTGGCGGTGGACAGCCTGCGCGACATGGAGATCCTGCTCGACGGGATCGACCCGGGCGCGATCTCGACCTCGATGACGATCAACGGCCCGGCCGCGATCATGTTCGCCTTTTACCTGGCGAACGCCGAGAAGCGCGGGGTGCCGTTCGAGCGCCTGCGCGGCACGCTGCAGAACGACATCCTCAAGGAGTACATCGCGCAGAAGTGCTGGTGCTTTCCGCCGCGGCCCTCGCTGCGCATCATCGTGGACCTGATCGAGTTCGCCACCCGCCGCGTGCCGCAGTGGAACACGATCTCGATCTCCGGCTACCACATCCGCGAGGCGGGCTCGACCGCCGTGCAGGAGCTGGCGTTCACGCTCGCCGACGGCTTCACCTACGTCGAGGAGTGCCTCGCGCGCGGGCTCGACATCGACGCCTTCGCGCCGCGGCTGTCGTTCTTCTGGAACAGCCACCTCGACTTCTTCGAGGAGATCGCCAAGCTGCGCGCCGCGCGCCGCATCTGGGCGCGCCACATGCGCGAGCGCTTCGGCGCGAAGCGCCCCGAGTCGTGGCTGATGCGCTTCCACACCCAGACCGCCGGCTGCTCGCTGTGGGACAAGCAGCCCGAGAACAACATCGTGCGCACGGCCTTCGAGGCGCTTGCCGGGGTGCTGGGCGGCACCCAGTCGCTGCACACCAACTCGATGGACGAGACGATCGCGCTGCCGAGCGACAAGGCGGTGAAGATCGCGCTGCGCACGCAGCAGATCATCGCCCACGAGATCGGCGTCACCGAGACGATCGACCCGCTCGCCGGCTCGTACTACGTCGAGAGCCTGACCAACGAGCTGGAAGCCCGGGCGGAGGACTACTTCCGCCGGATCGCCGGCATGGGTGGCGTGGTCGCGGGGATCGAGCGCGGGTTCTTCCAGAGCGAGATCGCGGCGGCGGCGTACCAGTACCAGCAGGAGATGGAGCGCAAGCAGCGCGTCATCGTCGGCGTCAACGAGTACGTCGAACCGGGCGAGAAACTCGAGATCCCGATCATGGTCATCGGCGAGGAGGTCGAGGAGGGGCAGCGCCGGGCGCTGGCCGAGTTGCGCCGCACCCGGGACGAGCGCGCCTGTACCGCCGCGCTCGAGAGCCTCACCGCGGCCGCCCGCACCGCCCCGGGCGAGGCCAACCTGATGGAGAAGATCCTGGATTGCGCCCGGGCCTACGCCTCCGAGGGCGAGATCCGGGGCGCGATGCGCGAAGTGTTCGGCGATCACGTCGAGAGCGCCGACTTCTAGCCTGGACGATTCAGTGCCGCCAGCCGAGACCGCGAGATGCGCGACAGCCGCAAGGAGTTCGACCGGCCGCAAGGGGCACCCGCGAAGCGGGTCCCGTGTCGCTCACGTCGAGGAAGCGGCCGGTGGAACGACGCCGCGGATGGCGCGCAGATCGCGGTCGCCGGCGGCGGGCTCATGAATAGTCCAGGCTAGGGGGTCCCCATGGAGATCCCGATCGGCACCCTGGTGGTCCTCGGGCTCGCTGCCGGAGCCCTCGGCTGGGGGCTACGCCTGGTGTCCGGCCGCAGGGACGAGGGGCCACGCATGCCGATGCCGCCGGTCATGACGGATGAGGCGGAGGAGCGGGCGGACGAGTTGACGGGCGTGGAGGATCGGACGGCGGCAGCGCTCACCTCGGATGGCTGGGTGCTGATGCCCCAGGGCGACGGCGTACGGCTGATCCCGCCCGCGGGCGACGAGGACGACGCCGCGGCCGCATGCGCCACCGGCGTCGTGGGTGTGTCCGACGCCACGGCGCACCTGATGCCGGGGCTGGGGGCGGCCGGGGGGCCGGGCCCGCGGGGGCGCATCTCGAGCTGCGCCCCGCCGCCGCGCTTCGATCGCGGCGACCTGGTCGGCGCGCGCGTGATGCGCGGCGCGCCGGATGTGGATCCATGGCGCCTGGAGGCGATCGGGCGCGACGGCGACTATCGCGCGCTCGCTTTCGAGACCGAGGATGCGGCGCGGGCGGCGCTGGACCTGCTGGCGCGCCGGGTGGTGCGCGTGCCGCGAGACGCGGACGGGAACGCGATGCCCCCCACCGCGGGAGATTTCGCCGAAGCCCGCAGGCGCGACGAGGAAACGGCGGCGCTGCTGGCCTCGATGCCGGAGGACGAGCCGGAATACGAATAGGCCCCGACCCGCTTCGGGCGGGGCTCGCCAAGGACCACCTGAAGGCCGCGGCGACGTCCGGCCGCCCGCCCCGCCTGCCGCGGCGGCGAGGCCGGCCGGGGCCGCGGGGGGGAGCCGATGCCACGCAAGATTCGTGTGCTGGTGGGCAAGCCGGGCCTCGACGGTCACGATCGCGGCGCCAAGGTCGTGGCCGCGGCGCTGCGTGACGCCGGCATGGAGGTCATCTATACGGGGCTGCATCAGACCCCTGAGCAGGTGGTCGAGGCGGCGGTACAGGAGGACGTCGACGTCGTGGCGCTCTCGATCCTCTCGGGCGCGCACATGACGCTGTTTCCCGAGGTGCTGCGCCTGATGCGCGAGCGCGGCATCGGGGACCGCCTGCTCACCGGCGGCGGCATCATCCCCGCCGAGGACATGGCCACCCTGGGACGCGACGGCGTGGGACGCCTGTTCGGTCCGGGCGCCTCGACCCAGGACATCGCCGACTACATCCGCGGGTGGTTCGTCGAGCGCCACGGCGCCGAGGCGTTGGCGCCGGCGCCCGAGCGCCGTCCGGCGCCGCCGCCGTACCTGCCGGCGCCGCGAGCGACCTCCGCGGCCGGCCGCCCCGCCGCCGGGCGTCCGGCTCCGGCGTCCCGCGCGCGGCGCGCGAAGCCCGCCGCGAAGCGCGCGAAGGCGGCGGCGAAGCGCGCGCCACGCGCCCGCGCCGCGAGTGCGGCGCGCCCGCGCCAGGCGGGGTCCGGCGCCCGCGGGCGCAAGACCGCCGCGCGCAAGCGCTGAGCCGGCGGAGCGCGGGGTGGTGAGCGCGCGGGGCAGGTCGCTGGTGGCGCTCGATGGCAGCCCGGTGCGCGGGGGCAGCGTGGACCTGCTGCTCGAGGCGGTGTGCGACGGCGCCCGCGCGGCCGGCGGCGAGGCGACCCACGTCGTCTGCGACGGGCTCGAGGTCAAGCCCTGCCAGGCGTGCGGGCCCGACGCCACCACCGGCTTCTGCGTGTTCCACGATGACATGGACGGGGTCTACGCGGCGCTGCGCGACGCCCACGCGGTGGTCGTCGGCTCGCCGATCTACTTCGACGCGGTGAGCGCGCAGCTCAAGCTGGTCATGGACCGCTGCAACTGCATCACGCCGCTGGTGAGGAGACCCGGCGGCGGCGAGGGCTTCCGGCCGTTGTGGCCGCGGACGCGCCGCGGCGCCTTCGTCACGGCCTGCAGCACGCGTCACCGCTACGACCTGGCGGAGCGCAGCGTGCGCGGCTTCCTCAAGTGGATCGGCGCGCGCTGGGAGGAGACGCTCGCCTGGCAGCACGAGGACAACGACGCCGGCAGCGTCGCGCGCGATCCGGCACTCCTCGAGCGCGCTCGCGCGCTCGGCCGGCGACTCATCGAAGCCGCCCCGCTCGAGGTGTGAGGCTGACGCTCGCCCAGCGCTGCGGGCCGCTCGATCGGACTCCGTGCTCGGCGGGCCTCCGCGGGCGGGGACCGGAGAGCCGTCCCCACGTCCGTCAGCGGGTCGCAGCGGGCGGGGACCGGAGCGTGGGCTCCGCAGGCGCGCAGGAGCCAGGGACTGGCGGGCGCGCCGAGGACAAGCGAGGCCTCGCCAGGAAGGCGAGGCCGAGCGGCCCGCGCGCAGGTCCACGCCCGCGGAGGCCCGCCGGGCACGGATCTCGATCGAGCGGCACACGCTCCGGTCCCCGCCCGCTGCGGCCCGCTGGCGCGCGCATTTTCGGCCTGCGCGCTCGCGGGCGGGGGGCGGGTTGGGGTAGAGTCGCGTGTCGTTCGCTGCTCCCTGGGAAGTGCATCGCGCGCGCATGGCAGGCCCCGTTTCGCCGCGAGGGGCGAGGCGCGCGCCCAACGATGGAGTCCCGCCTCGATGCTGGAGCTGAAGGAAGAACATCTGCAGGTGCGCGAAATGGCGCGCAAGTTCGCCGACGAGGTGGTCGCTCCCCGCGCGGCCGAGATCGACGAACGGGAGGAATTCCCGGCGGACGTCGTGAGGCGGATGGCGGAGCTGGGTTTCCTCGGCCTGCCGTTCCCGGAAAAGTACGGGGGCGCGGGGCTCGACACGCTCGCTTACATCATCGCGGTCGAGGAGATCTCGCGCGTGTGCGCCTCGACCGGCATCACGCTGGCGGCGCACGTGTCGCTCGGCTGCGGGCCGGTCTCGGCGTTCGGCACCGAGGAGCAGAAGATGAAGTTCCTGATGCCGATGGCCAAGGGCGAAGCGCTGGGCGCCTTCGGCCTCACCGAATCCGGGGCGGGGTCCGACGCCGGCGGCACGCAGACCCGAGCCGAGAAGGTCGAAGGCGGCTGGCGGGTGAACGGCTCGAAGATCTACATCACCAACGGCAGCGTCGCGAAGTACGTCACCTTCACCGCGCGCACCACCCCGGGCATGGGCGCCAAGGGCATTTCGGCCTTCATCCTCGACACCGCGACACCCGGCTTCCGCGTCGGGAAGCGCGAGCGGAAGATGGGCCATCGCGGCTCCGACACGGTGGAACTGGTGTTCGAGGACTGCTTCGTGCCGAAGGACAATCTCATCGGGGACCCCTCGACCGGATTCAAGGCCTTCCTGCGCACGCTCGCCGGTGGCCGCATCTCGATCGGCGCGATGGCACTCGGCATCGCGCGGGGCGCCTACGAGCATTCGCTCCAGTTCGCCAAGCAGCGCGTGCAGTTCGGCCAGCCCATCGCCAAATTCCAGGCGATCCGCTTCATGCTCGCCGAGATGGCGATGCGGATCGAGGCGTCGCGCCTGCTGGTGTACCAGGCGGCGGTGCTCAAGGACGCGGGGCAGGAGTACGTGAAAGAGGCCTCGATGGCCAAGCTGTTCGCGAGCGAGACTTCCAACTGGGTCACCGACAAGGCGATCCAGATCCACGGGGGCATCGGCTACATGCGCGACCTGCCGATCGAGCGCATGCACCGCGATGCCAAGCTGATGGAGATCGGCGAGGGCACGAGCGAGATCCAGCGCCTGGTGATCGCGCGCGAGATCCTGCGGGACGATTGACGTGGTGGCGATGCGCTGGGCATCGGCGCGCTCGCTCACCAGGGAGCCGGCCGCGGCCGGCTCCGAGGCCGCGACCGCGGTCCGTGAGGCCCTGGGTCCCGGCGTGGTGGATCTCGCCGCGGTGTTCTTCTCGGCCCCCCACGTCCCCGGCGTCGAGGCCATCGCCGCCGCGGTGCGCGAGCGGCTGGCCCCCGGCTGCCTGATCGGCTGCAGCGCCGCCGGCGTCGTCGCCGGCAGCGAGGAGATCGAGGGCGGCCCCGCCCTCGCGGTCATCGCGGGGCGGCTGCCCGGGGTCGAGTTGCGCCCGTTCGTGCTGCTCCACGAGGGGTGGGAGGAAGCCGACGACCCGCTCGCCTTCGGACGTCTCGCGCCGGGTGCCACAGGCGCGGAGCTGCTGCTGCTGCTCGGCGATCCCTTCTCGCTCGCGGTCGAGCCGGTGCTGGCGGCGATCGACCGCCATGCCCGCGGACTGCGGGTGGTGGGCGGTATGGCGAGCGCCGGCGTGCGCCCGCACGCCAACGCGCTGCTGCTCAACGACTGGATCGGCGCGGAGGGCGGGGTCGCGGTCGCGCTGCGCGGTGCGTTGCGGGTGGACGTCGTGGTGTCGCAGGGCTGCCGTCCGATCGGCCCGGCGCTCGAGGTGACGCGCGCCGAGGGCCACCTCGTCGTCGAGCTCGATGGACAGCCCGCGCTCGAGCGGGTCGAACAGGTGCTGCACGCGCTCGGCGAGCGCGAGCGCGAGCGTCTGCGCCACGGGCTCTACGTCGGGCGGCCGGCGCGCGGGGGCGCCTCGGGCCAGGGGGACTACCTGATCCGCAACCTGCTCGGCGCCGACCGCGACCGCGGCGTGCTCGCGGTCGGCGATCACCTGCCCGATCACGAGCGCATCCGCCTCCACGTGCGCGACGCCGAGACCGCACGCGAGGATCTCGAGCTGCTGCTCTCGCCCCAGGTCGTGGATTCGCCGCCGCACGCGGCGTTCCTGTTCCTCTGCAACGGCCGCGGCCGCGGGCTCTACGGCCGCCCCCACGGTGACATCACGGTGCTGCAGGAGGCGCTGGGCGGCGCGGTGCCCGCGGCGGGGATGTCGTGCGCCGGGGAGATCGGGCCGGTCGGAGGGCGCAACTTCCTGCACGGCCACACCGCGAGCATCGCGCTGGTGCGTCCGCCGGCCGGCCGCGATCTCCCCGGCTGAGACCGACTGGCCGAGCTGGTCGCGCCCGGCCGATCGCGGGCGCGGACTTCTGACAAACGCGCAGGCCGGCCGCCGCGGCCGTCAGGAAGGCCTCCTGCCCCACCCTGTTCACCCCGGCTGTTCACGCCGCAAATCGCTGCGTCGCAAGGTGTGGCCGTCGTCCCTCGCCGCTTGCCGCGAGCGGCCCGATTCATGCGTCGACCGCCCGGTCCACCCGTTTCCCTCGAGGCCCAGGAGAGGCGCCGATGCGCACCGTGACACGCTGGCTCACCGCGTTGCTGGCGACGTTCGGCGCGGCGGTGGCGGCCTACGGGTTGACGACCGGACCCCCGGCCGGATACGCGGGCGACCCGGGTGAGGCGGACTGCCTGGCCTGTCACGGCGACTTCGCCATGAACCTCGGCGGCGAGCTGCGGATCCTCGGGGCGCCGCCGCTCTACCGCGAGGGCGCCACCTACCGGATCACGGTCCGCGTCGTGTCGTCGCAAACCGCGGCGCTGCCCGCTCCGAAGTGGGGGTTTCAGCTGACCGCGGTCAGCGCCGTCACGGGCGACGGCGCGGGGGTGTTCGCGCTGGTCGGCGGCGAGAACTCCCAGATCACGGCGGGCACCACAAGTCATCCGACCCGCCGATACGTCGAGCACCTGGCCGCGGGAACGCGCACCGGCGTCAGGGACTCTGCGGAATGGAGCGTGGACTGGACCGCGCCCGATGCGGACCTGGGCGGCGTGGAATTCTTCGCGGCGGGGATCGCGGCCGACGGGGACGGGAGCGGCAACGGCGACTTCGTCTACGCCGCGAGCGTGGCGGTCGCCGACACCGTGACGCCGGTGCTGGTTTCCACCTGGGGGAGTCTGAAACAGCGCTATCGGCGGTAGTGTCCCGGGGTGTCCTGGTGCGGCCTTTGGTGTAGTATCCGGCCGACCTCCCACCCCAGTATTTCGAACCCAGATGCGACGAGGTTTCTCCCATGACGAGCTATCCTGACGTCTTCATCGTGGGTGCGGCGCGCACCCCGATCGGCAAGTTCCTCGGCGGGTTGAGCCCGCTCAAGGCCTCGGACCTCGGCGCGGTGGCGATCCGGGAGGCCGTGTCCCGGGCCGGCATCGGCGGCACCGAGGTGGACGAGGTGCTGATGGGCCACGTCGTGCAGGGCGGCCAGGGCCAGGCCCCGGCGCGGCAGGCGCAGCTCAAGGCCGGCATCGACCCCAAGGTGGGCGCGGTCACCATCAACAAGGTGTGCGGCTCGGGCCTCAAGGCGGTGATGATGGGCGCGCAGGCGATCAAGGCCGGCGACGCGCACTGCATCGTCGCCGGCGGCCAGGAGAGCATGAGCACCGCCCCGCACTACCTGTTCACCGGGCGCACCGGCCAGAAGCTCGGCGACACCACGCTCAAGGACGGCGCCGTGCTGGACGGGCTGTGGTGCTCGTTCAACGACTGCCACATGATCGAGCTGGCGCAATACACCGCCGAGAAGGCCGGACTCAAGCGCGAGGAGCTGGACGTGTTCTCGGCGCAGAGCCACCGCAAGGCGGCGGCGGCGATCGCCGAGTGCCGGTTCTCCAAGGAAATCGCCGCGGTGAGCATCCCGCAGCGCAGGGGCGAGCCCGTGGTCATCAGCAAGGACGAGTCGGTGCGTCCCGATACCACGCCGGAGGCCCTGGCCAAGCTCTCCGCCGTGACCCGCGACCGCGGCGGCATGATCACCGCCGGCAACGCGCCCGGGCTCAACGACGGCGGCGCCGCGCTGGTGCTGATGAGCGGCGAGCGCGCGAAGCAGAAGAAGGCCAAGCCCATCGCGCGCGTGGTCGCCTACGCCACGGGCGGGGGCGAGCCGAAGGACCTGTTCTTCGCCCCGATCGACGCGGTGCAGAAGCTGATGACCACGATGGGAGTGACGATCGACCACTTCGACCTGATCGAGGCGAACGAGGCGTTCGCCGCCCAGGCGCTGGCCGACGGGCGCGCGCTCGGCTGGGACTGGGAGCGCGTCAACGTGAACGGCGGTGCGGTGGCACTCGGTCACCCGATCGGAGCCTCGGGGGCACGCGTGTTGGTGACGCTGCTCTACGCGCTCCAGGAACGCGGCAAGAAGACCGGCCTCGCCACGCTCTGCCTCGGCGGCGGCAACGCGGTGGCGCTGGCCGTGGAGGTGGTGTGATGAGCGTCGAGACCCGTCCCCTGAGCAGCGGCCCCGCGGCCGCCATCAAGACCATCGCCGTCGTCGGCGGCGGCACCATGGGCAACGGCATCGCGCAGGTGTGCGCGACGTCGGGCTACGACGTCCGGTTGGTGGACGTGAGGTCCGAGTTCGTGGATCGCGCGCTCGCGACCATCGGCAAGAACCTCGAGCGCGTGGCGAAGAAGCAGGAATGGCCGGCGGGGCGCAGTGCCTCCATCCTGGGCCGCATCCATGGCGGCGTGAAGCTCGACGAGGTACGCGACTGCCAGGTGGTGATCGAGGCCGCGACCGAGAGCTTCGAGATCAAGCGCGGCCTGTTCCAGGCCGTCGACGCCGCGGCGCCGGCGGACGCGATCCTCGCCTCCAACACCTCGAGCATCTCGATCACCGAGATCGCGGCGGTGACGCGGCGGCCGGAGCGTGTCATCGGCATGCACTTCATGAACCCGGTGCCGGTGATGCAGCTAGTCGAGATCATCCGCGGCCTGGCCACCGGCGACGGGACCTACGCCCTGGTCGAAGACCTGTGCCGGGTCCTGGGCAAGACCCCGGTGGAGGTCAACGACTATCCCGGTTTCGTCTCGAACCGCATCCTGATGCCGATGATCAACGAGGCGGTCTACTGCCTGATGGAAGGCGTGGCCTCGAAGGACTCCATCGACACGGTGATGAAGCTGGGCATGAACCATCCGCTGGGGCCGCTCGCGCTGGCCGACCTGATCGGCCTCGACACCTGCCTCAGCATCATGGAGGTGCTGCACCAGGGACTCGGCGATTCGAAGTACCGCCCCTGCCCGCTGCTGCGAAAGATGGTCAAGGCGGGGCGCCTCGGACGCAAGACCGGGCACGGCTTCTACGAGTATCCCGAAGGCGGCGGCCGCTCGTGATGCGGCACCGGCGGAGCGGGCTCGGCCGGGCGGGGGTCCGATGAAGACCGGGGACGTCGCGATCGCCACGGGCGTATCCTTCGACCTTTCCGAGGATCAGCGGGCGGTCCGCGAGATGGTGCGCGACTTCGCCGAGCGCGAGATCCGGCCGATCGCCGCGCACATCGACGAAACGCACGAGTTCCCCGCCGCGACCACCAAGAAGATGGCAGAGTTGGGGCTGCTCGGCATGTTCGTCCCCGAGCAGTACGACGGCGCGGGAATGGACTATCTCTCGTACGTGATCGCGATCGAGGAGCTGTCGCGGGTGTGCGCGAGTCACGGCGTCATCGCGTCGGTCAACAACTCCCTGGTGTGCTTCCCGATCATGACCTACGGCACCGAGGCGCAGAAGGAGAAGTACCTCAAGCCCCTCGCGCGCGGCGACTGGCTCGGGGCCTACTGCCTGACCGAGCCCAACGCGGGCAGCAACGCCGCCAACCAGGAGACCACGGCGACCGCGGACGGCGACGACTTCATTCTCAACGGCACCAAGCTGTTCGTCACCAATGCCGGGCCGTCGGACATTCTCGTCGTCTACGCCGCGACCGACCGCTCGCTCGGGCCGCGCGGCATCTCGGCGTTCATCGTCGAGGCCACGACCCCCGGGGTGACCAAGGGCAAGAAGGAGAAGAAGCTCGGCATTCACGGCTCCGACACGCGCGAGATCGCCTTCGCCAACGCCCGCGTACCGAAGGCCAACATGCTCGGGCAGCTCCACAAGGGCTACACCGTCGCGCTCGCCACGCTCGGCGGCGGGCGCATCGGCATCGCGGCGCAGGCGCTCGGCATCGCCCAGGCCGCGGTCGAGGCGGCGGTCCGCTACGCGGGCGAACGCCACCAGTTCGACCTGCCCATCGGTGAGTTCGACGCGATCCGCGCGATGCTCGCCGACTCGGCGGTGGAGCTGGAAACTTCACGATTGCTGGTCTACCAGGCCGCCTGGCTGCGCGACCAGGGACGGCCCCACATCAAGGAGGCCTCGCTCGCCAAGTGGCATGCGTCCGAGGCCGCGACCCGGTGCGCCGGCGCCGCGATCCAGGTGCACGGCGGCTACGGCTACCTGACCGAGTTCACGGTCGAGCGGCTGTGGCGCGACGCCAAGATCTGCGAGATCTACGAAGGGACGACCGAAGTGCAGAAGATGGTGGTCGCGGCGCAGCTGCTCAAGGAACACGCGATCGGACCGCCGGGCTGATGCAGCCGGCGCCGGCGATCCCACCCGCGGCCGCGAGGCCGCGCGAAACCGCAAGCCTGGGCCGTTCATGAACCGCCAGCCGAGACCGCGAGATGCACGCCAGCAGCAGGGAATTCGACCGGCCACGCCGCAGGCGTGTCGCTCACGTCGAGGACGTAGCCGGTCGAACGACGCCGCGAATGGCGGGCAGATCGCGGTCGCAGGCGGCGGGCTCATGAACGGTCCAGGCTAGGCTCTGGAGGAACGGATGACGCGACCCGTGCGGCCCCTGGCACTCGTGATTCTCACCGCGTGCATGGTCTATCCCGGCGTCACGCTCCTGTACCAGGGTCTCTACGCGTTCGTGGCCGGGGAGTACTTCAACCTGCTCGGCCTGCAGGGCCCGTGGATGGACCTCGCCCTGAAGCTCGGCATCCCCCCGCTCGTGCCGATGGCGCTCAAGTCGCTGCTGGGCCTGGCCTGGATCGGCGGGGTGCTCGGGCTGTGGGCGGGAGACTGGCGGGCCTACCCGCTCGCGCTGCTCGGCGCCGCCGGCAGCCTGCTCTATCCCGGTGGCCCGATGGTCATGGGCGCGATCGGGCTCGCCGCGCTCCTGTTCCTGCGCGAGGACTCCACCAAGGTTCCGGCCTGAGGCCACCATGCAGCTCGACCTGAGTGAAGAGCAGGTCCAGATCCGCGACGCCGTGCGCCAGCTCTGTGTGAGCGAGTTCGCACCGCACGCCAGGCGCTGGGACCAGGAGAGCCACGTGCCGCGTGCGGCGATCGAGCGCCTGGCCGAGCAGGGCTTCCTGGGCATGGCGATTCCCGAGGCGTGGGGCGGCATCGGCTACGACTCGCGCACCATCACGGTCGTCCTCGAGGAGATCTCGCGCGTCTCGGCGGCGCTCGGGATCATGATCGCCGTGCACAACTCGGTGGGGGCGCTGCCCGTTTTTCGCTTCGGCACCGATGAACAGCGCCGCCGGTTCCTGCCGCCCCTGGTGTCGAAGGAGCTGGGGGCCTTCTCGCTGTCCGAGCCGGGGGCCGGATCCGACGCCGGCGCGATCCAGTCCACCGCGGTGCTCGAGGGCGACCACTACGTGCTCAACGGCACCAAGAACTGGGTGACGAACGGCTCGCATGCCGGTGTCTACCTCATCTTCGCCCGTACCGACCGCGAGGCGGGCAGCCGCGGGCTCTCGACGTTCATCGTCGAGCGCGGCGCCCGTGGCCTGGTGGTGGGAAAGACCGAGGACAAGATGGGCCTGCGCGGCTCCGACACCGTGACGCTCTCGCTCGAGGGTCTCGAGGTCCCGGTCTCCCAGCGACTGGGCGCCGAGGGCGATGGTTTCAAGATCGCGATGAGCATGCTCGACGCCGGCCGGATCGGGGTGGCGGCCCAGGCGATCGGCGTGATGCAGGCCGCCTTCGAGGAGTCGGTCAAGTACGCGCAGCAACGCGAGGCCTTCGGCGGTCCGATCGCCAAGATCCAGGCGGTGCAGTTCAAGCTCGCCGAGATGGAGCGGCGCCTGCAATGCGCCCGGCTGCTGGCGCGGCGCGCGGCGTGGCTCAAGGACACCGATCAGCCGCACACGCGGGCCGCGTCCGTGGCCAAGCTCTACGCCAGCGAGGCCGCGACCTGGGTCACGCACCAGGCGATCCAGGTTCACGGCGGGTACGGGTACGTGAAGGAATACGCGGTCGAGCAGCTCTACCGCGATGCCCGCGTGATGGAGATCTACGAAGGCACCTCGGAGATCCAGCGCCTGGTCATCGCCCGCTCGCTGTTGCGCGAGGGCGTCGCCGTCTAGAGCCGGTCCGAGGATGCCCGAGGCCTGAGTGGGCGGTCGGCTCCTCGCTCCAACCTGGCCCACCGGCCACGATGGTCGTCGCTCGACCGCGACGCCTTGCCCTCGGGCATCCTCAGACAGAGCCGAGTCGTCCTCCCGGTGGCGCCGTCCGTCCTGCCGCCGCCCGCCGCGACTTTTCCATTTTTTCGCCGCCCGCCCGGGCGTATCGTTCCCGGCCACCGAGCGACGGGCACCGCCGGCGCGGTCTGCGGCGCTCGGTGGAACGCGACCCGGGTGGCGTGGCCGCTCCGGGTCATCGAGTCGCGCGGGATCGGGCTTCCCGCGCAAGTCAGGACCCCCCAGAAGGAGACATTCACATGCGAGGTTCCATTCGATTCGCGGTCCCCGCGGCGCTGATGCTGGTCGCGGCCGGGGCCGGCGCCGTCCGGGCCGACCACCAACAGGTCCCGATGGTGAAGATTCAGCTCGAGCAGGAGATCGCGGCGCCGCCGGCCGCGATCTGGGCCCACATGACATCGGGCAAGAGCCTGGTCACCTGGTGCCCGGTGTGGAAGAGCGAGAAGAACGCCGCGGTGAACCTGGCGCGGGTGGGTGACGTGCTCGACTTTACCGACGAGTGGGGCAACGGCGGCCGCTCGGTCGTCACCTACCTCTCGAAGGAGAAGGAGCTGCGAGTGGCGCACGAGCCCAACGACGGCTCCTACCTGTGCCAGGCCAAGCTCACGCTGGTGCCGAAGGGGGGCACGACGATCGTCCGCTATCTCGAGCAGTACACGGACGAGTCGCCGGCGAAGGAGATGGAAGCGACCCAGGCGAAGACGGAAGGCGAGATGCGCCAGACGCTGATGGCGCTCAAGAAGCAGGTGGAGAAGAAGTAGCGTTGCCGCCCAGCCCGGCCGGGACGGAGTGCGCCACGATCTGCTATCCTCCCTCGGTGCCGCCGCTCCCCGGCCCGGCCGCGGG
>Ga0154739_1011_pt2 | contig 22214 bp, 20 predicted proteins | sample Rifle2008BG16ft_FD_105747 | JGI IMG/M metagenome (GOLD analysis project Ga0154739, IMG submission 105747) | Candidatus Eisenbacteria bacterium RBG_16_71_46 | reverse complement strand
TCCAGGTCCAGCCGATCTCCACCCGGCGGTTGCGCGCGTCGATCGCGCCGAAGCGGGTGGAACCGACCGCCCGGCCCGCGGCCTTGGCCACGGTCGCGAAGGGCAGCGCGCGGCCCTCCGCCTGCTCGCGCAGCGCGGTCTCGAGGTAGCGCCGCAGGTCATCGGCGTCGCGGACCTGCGCGGTGGTCCACCGCCACAGCTCCGGATCGAGCCCGACTTCGCACAGCGCATCGAGGTGCGCGAGCGACAGCGGCTCGAGCCGCACGTGGTCCCCTTCGAGCGTGACCGGCTCGACGCGCAGGGGCCGGTGGGGCGCGCTGCTCACCGGGCGGCGGAACCCCGCACGCCCACGGCGCGCACGAAGGCGTCGATCAGCGGGTGGGCCGAGCCGTCGAGCGTGGAGCGCTCGGGCTGGAATAGGGTGCAGACGAAGAACGGGTGGCCCGGCAGCTCGAGCACCCGCGCATCGCCCGCCGCGTCCTCGCCGCTCACGACCAGCCCGCCCTGCTCCAGCGCGGCCCGGAAATGGGAATTGAGCCCGTAGCGGCAGTGGTAGACCTCGGTGGTTTCGTCGCGGTCGTAGATCATGCGGGCCCAGGTGTCGGGCAGCAGCCGCACCGAGCCGCGCGTCCCCACCAGCGGGCAGTCGAGCTTCGTCACGAGCGGCAGCGTGACGCCGGCGTGCACCTCGGCGTGCCCGGCTTCCGTCATCCCCAGGACGTTGCGCGCGTATTCGACCACCGCGTGCTGGAAACCGCCGCAGGTGCCGAGGAATGGCAGCCCGTTCTCGCGCGCGTAGCGGATCCCCCGCAGCGCCCCCGACATGCTGAGGTAGGGGCTCTTGGGAACGCACCACAACGCGTCGAACGCCGCCAGGGCCTGCTCCGGCGCGTGCTCGAGCCCCTGGGTGTCGAGCCAGGCGGACTCGAGCGTGAGCCCACCCGCCGCGGCCGAGCGCTGGAGCGCGGGGGGGATCGCGGCGTGCGGAGGCTCGTGGGGATCGAAGTCGCCGATCAGCCCGACGCGAAGCGGGTACATCCGCGCCTCCATCAGCCGCGCCCCGGCGCGCGGGCCGTCCCGCGCGTGGTTCGCCGCGTCGTTCGCCGTCGCGTCGCGGCCGGGGCGCGGCGCGGGGATCCGCGCGAGGCCATGGGCTTGGACGCGCCCCCCCGCAGGGCGCCGGCGGCGGACGCGCGTCGCGCCTTCGAGGATCCGGGGGCTCGCCGTGCCGACGCCGCGCCGGCGGGCCCGCGACGGGAGCGGGGCCCTGCCGCCGCAGCCGCTGCCGGCTCCGGATCGCTGGCCGCGGCGTCGCGCACGATCTCGCGCGGCACCCTGCGCACCGCGAAGTCGAAGACGTCGGGGCGCGCGTAGTGTCCGGCGACATCCAGCATCCAGCGCGGACCGACCATGCGCCTGGGATCCAACTCCGCGTAGAGGATGTCCTGCTTCTGGTGCAACGGCCCCGCCAGCACCTGCCCGTCGGGATCCACGATCACGCTGTCTCCGGCATTGATCCATTCGCGCCCCGGGGGATAGAAGCGCTTGAACTCGTAACGGTCCGGGACGTCGTCGCGCCGGATCGCCTGGCAGCAGCTGATGACGTAGAGCCGCCCCTCCTTGGCGATGTGCCGCATGCTCGAGAGCCACGGCTCGCCCCGGTCCCAGGTCGCCGCCACGTGGATCTGCGCGCCCCACGCGTAGAGCGCGTAGCGCGCGAGCGGCATGTAGTTCTCCCAGCAGATGAGCCCGCCGAGCCGGCCGAGCGGCGTGTCGTGCACGGCGAGCGTGCTGCCGTCGCCCGGCGCCCACATCAGTCGCTCCCCGCCGGTGGGGATGAGCTTGCGGTGCCGCCCGATCAGCCCGCCCGCGGGATCGAAGATCAGCAGGGTGTTGAAGAGGCTGGTGCCGCTGGCCTCGACGTTGCGCTCGTTGACCCCGATCACGAGGTAGGCGCCCGCCGCGCGCGCGGCGTCTCCCAGGCGCGCGGTGGCCGGACCCGGCACCTCCACCGCGCTCTCCACCAGCTCGGCGTAGAGTCCGTCGATCATCGCGCGCTCGCGCGGCGGCACGCTCCACACCCAATCGGGGTAGCCCGAGACGAAGACCTCGGGGAAAACGATCAAACGGGCTCCCTGGCTCGCGGCGGTGGCGGCGAGACCGCACGCCTGCTCGAGCGTGGCGTCGCGATCGAGGAAGACGGGTGCCGCCTGGACGGCGGCGACGCGGAAGGGCTGTCGCTCGGGCATGGCTCGCCTCCGGTGCGGTCGAGTGCGTCGCGGAACGAGCGTGATACTACACGAGGGGGGAACGCCGCGTCGCACGGCCGGGCTCCGTCCGCAAACGCCCGCGGGCAAGGCGTCGCGGTCGCGCGACGAGCGCGGTCGTGGCCCTTGGGCCACGTCGGAGCGAGGAGCCGACCGCGCAACGCAGCCCGCGGGCGTTTGCGGACGGAGCCTACACCTTGACCATGTAATACACGGCCGCCGGGTGGTGGACGATGATCGCCGAGGTCGACGCCTCGGGCACCAGCTGGTAGGCACTGGTGAGCGTGACGCCGATCGCCTCCTCGGGCTTCAGCATCGCGAACAGCTTGGCCTGGTCGGCGAGGTCGGGGCAGGCGCTGTAGCCGAACGAGTAGCGCTTGCCGCGCTCGGCCTCGAGCCCCCACTCGGCGCGGATCTTTCCGTGGTGCCATTCGGCGAGCCCCTCGGCCGCCGCGACCGCGAGGCCGTGGACGAACAGCGCCTCGGCGTATTCGCCGCGACGGTCGAGCGCGGCGTTGAGCTGCTCGACGTTGGGACCCACCGTCACGACCTGCGCCGCGAGCACGTCGAAGCGGCTCGACGCGACGGGCTGGAAGTAGTCCGCCAGGCACAGTCCCTCGCGGTCGGCCTGACGCGGGAAGCCGAAGCGCACGATCTCCTCGATCTTGCCGCGCGGGGCGAGGGATCCGGGGCTGAAGGCCGACGGGTCGTAGACGATCAGGTCCTGCCCCTCGCTCTGCACCGGGAAGTAGCCGTAGGCGGCGACCGGGCGCAGCCAGCCCTTGGACTCGGCCTCGCGCTGCAGGCGCATGCGGACGGGCTCGAACTCCTCGCGCACCAGCCGCTCGTACTCGCCGCCGCTCCCGCGCGCGCCCCAGTGCAAGCGGTAGAGGGTCTTCAGGTCCATGCCCTCGAACATCGCGGCGAACGGCACCGCGCTCGTCGGGGTGACCCGCGCGCCCCAGAAGGGCGGCGGCGGGATCGGCACGTTCCGGTCCACCGTGACCTTGAAGTCCTGCTGCCGCGCCGAGGCCGCCACCGCGCGCGACTCGTTTTCCGCCGACTTGGTCTTGAACTCGAAGGCCTCGCGCCGGATGCGTTCGGCCAGTGCCGGGCCCTCGACCGGATCCACGAGCGCGTTCATGGTGTCGAGCCCCTCGAAGGCGTCCTTGCAGTAGAACACCCCCGGCTCGTAGAACACCTCCCCGTCCACCAGCGCGGCCCGGCGGCCGAAGTTGCGGTTGATGGCCGCGCCACCGATGAGCACCGGGAACGCGAGCCCGGCGCGCTGCAGCTCGGCGACGCACACCGGCATCTGCTTGCTGGTCGAGACCAGCAGCGCCGAGAGGCCGATCGCCGTGGCTCTCACCTCGCGCGCCTTGTCGATGATGGTCTGCACCGGCACCTGCTTGCCGAGGTCGAACACGGTGTAGCCGTTGTTGGAGAGGATGGTCTTGACCAGGTTCTTGCCGATGTCGTGAACGTCGCCGTACACCGTGGCCACCACGACTCGGCCCTTGCTGACGTCGGCGTGCTTCTCGAGGTAGGTCTCGAGGCGTGCCACCGCCTTCTTCATCACCTCGGCGCTCTGCAACACGAACGGCAGGATCAGCTCGCCGGCGCCGAACTTGTCCCCGACCTCTTTCATCGCCGGCAGCAGCACGGTGTTGAGCACCGTCACCGGGTCCTGGCGCCCGACCGCCGCATCCACCAGGGCTTCGATCCCCGCGGGCTTCCGGTGGAGGATCTGATAGTGGATCTTCTGCTCCACGGTGAGGGCGGCCTCCTCGGCAGCCTCTTCCTTCGCGCGCGCGTCGGGCGTGCGCCCTTCGAAGTGGGTGATGTAGCGCGACAGGGCCTGCGGGTCGCGGTTGAAGATCAGGTCCTCGGCGAGGCGACGATCGTCCGCGGCGATCTCCGCGTAGGGCGTGATGTCGGCGGGGTTCACGATCGCCATGTCGAGCCCGGCCTGGACGCAGTGGTAGAGGAACACGGAGTTGAGGACCGCGCGCGCCTCCTTCGAGAGCCCGAACGACACGTTCGACACCCCGAGGCTGGTGAGCACGCCGGGCAGCTCCTGCTTGATGCGGCGGATGCCTTCGATGGTCTCGATGCCGGAGTCCAGGAACTCGGCGTCGCCGGTGGCGAGGGTGAAGGTGAGGGCGTCGAACACCAGCCGCTGCGGCGGCAGGTCGTACTCCCGCGTGACGATGTCGTGGATGCGGTGCGCGATCTCCAGTTTGCGGGCGGCGGTTTTGGCCATCCCCTGCTGGTCGATGGTGAGCGCGATCACCGCGGCGCCGTACGTCGTCACCAGCGGCATCACGGTGTCGATGCGCTCGCGACCGTTCTCCATGTTGATCGAGTTGACGAGGGCGCAGCCGGGATAGGCCTTGAGCGCCTCCTCGATCACCGGGGCCTCGGTGGAATCGATCACCAACGGCGCTTCCACGGAAAGCGCCAGCTTCTTGACCAGGCGCCGCATCATCGGCGCCTCGTCGGTGCGCTCGGTGAGCGCCAGGCACACGTCGAGCGCGTGGGCGCCGCCCTCGACCTGCTCGCGCGCGACCGGGATCATGTCCTCGATGCGGTCCTCGATCGCGAGCCGCTTGATCTTGCGCGAGCCTTGCGTGTTGAGCCGTTCGCCGATCAGCAGCGGGCGCGGCTCCTGGCGCATCGCGGTCGCGGTCATGCCGCTCGACAGCGACCAGCCGCTGCGCCCCGGGCGCGGCGACGGGGCGCGCCCGCGCCCGACCGTGGCCACCATCGTCCGCACGTGCTCGGGCGTCGTGCCGCAGCACCCGCCGATGAGGTTGACGCCCAGCTCGGCCACGAATTCGCGCAGGGTCTCGGCCATCGGCTCGGGCCGCATCGGGTACACCGTGCGCCCGCCGTCGTTGATCGGCAGCCCGGCGTTGGGGATGCAGTGGAGGAAGGTGCTGGCGTTCTGCGACAGGTAGCGGATCGCGTCACGCATGAGATCCGGGCCGGTCGAGCAGTTGAGGCCGATGATCTCGACGCCCATCGCCTCCAGGGTGGCCAGCGCGCCGCCGATGTCGGTGCCGAGCAGCATGCGCCCGGTGGCGTCGAGCGTGACCGAGCACTGGAGCGGCAGCCGCCGCCCGGCGCGCTCGAACGCCTCGCGCGCGGCGAGGATCTGCGCCCTCATCTCGATCATGTCCTGGCAGGTCTCGAGGATCAGGACGTCGGCCCCGCCCTCGACCAGGCCCAGCGCCTGGTCGCGAAAGCCGTCGATGAGCTGCTCGAGCCCCAGCCGGCCCAGTTCGGGATCCTCGGACGACGGGAGCAGCCCGGAGGGCCCGATCGAGCCGGCGACGAAGCGCGGGCGGCCGTCGGCCCGCTCGCAGCGGTCGGCCACGCGTCGGGCGATCTCGGCCCCCGCGCGGTTGATCTCGAGCGTGCGCTCGCCGAGGCCCCACTCCTCGAGGCGGAGGCGCGAGGCCTGGAAGGAGTTGGTCTCGACCACGTCGGCCCCGGCGTCGAAGTAGGCCGCGTGGATCTCGTCGATCACGTCGGGCCGGGTGAGCGACAGGTGGTCGTTGCACCCCTCCCAGCGCTTGCCGCCGAAGTCCTCGGCGGTCAGCTCGCGCGCCTGGATCTGGGTCCCCATCGCCCCGTCGAAGAACAGGACGCGCTGGCGCAGGGCCTCGAGAAAACGGCTGGACATGGGCGGGAAGGCAAGCTCCGGGTCGGGGGGAAGGTCGTGTCGCGGACCGTAGCCTGAAAGACTATCGGAGGCCCGCGGAGCCCGCAACGCGGCTCCGGCGGCGGCGCCGGGGGGGCCGCGCTCGCCCGCAACCGGACCGGCGGCAGGGGGATCGGGCCGGAGCTTCGCGGCCCCGATCCCGGACCGGTTGTCGGGGGTCCCGCAGCCTCGGCGGGACCTTCCTCGGGCCGGCCGCACCCTCCGGCTCCCCGCGGCGCGGAGACTCTTGATTGAAACAGCATCCAGGAGTTAAATGGCGCCCTCACTCACCAGTCGCCCCCCAGGGCACTTCCCTCAGCCAGGAGGATCGAACAATGAAGACCTCGATCGCACTCGTCCTCGTCGCTCTGTTGGCCGCCGCGGCGGCCATGGCGGACAAGATCGCGTCCCCACCGGAGTGGAGCATGAACGCCACGATCATCGAGGCCTGTTCGTGCCCGATGTTCTGCCAGTGTTACTTCAACACCAGTCCCGCCGGCCACTCGATGGCCGGGCACGAAGGCCACATGGAGCACTTCTGCCGCTTCAACAATGCCTTCATGGTCAAGAAGGGCAACTTCGGCGCCACCAAGCTCGACGGCGCCAAGTTCTGGGTGTACGGCGACCTCGGCGCGGAGTTCTCGGGGGGCGAGATGGATTGGGCCGTGCTCGCCTTCGACAAGTCGCTGACCCCCGGGCAGCGCGATGCGATCGTCAAGATCGTCGGCCACATCTACCCGGTGAAGTGGAAGTCCTTCACGACGTCGGAAGGTGACATCGCCTGGGTGGCGGGGAGCGGCGAGTCGCACGCCCTGCTCGACGGCGGAAAGACGGCCGAGGTGCGACTCAGCAGCGCCGCGCTCAATCCCAGCGTCAAGGGCCAGCCGATGGTGATCAAGAACCTCAAGTACTGGGGACTGCCGCGCAACGATGGCTTCGTCCTCATGCCCAACACGGTCGAGGCCGTGCGCGCCGGGGACAAGCCCTTCGAGTACAAGGGCGGCAACGGCTTCATGCTGAGCTTCGAGGTCAGCGCCAACGACTTCGCGGCCGCCGCGACCAAGTAGACGCGAGTGTAGCGCTCGGGCGTGACACGCGGGCTTGACGGGAGGGGCGCCGGTGGCATTGTGCCGCCCGCGCCCCTCGTGCTCGACCTGCTGCGACACGCCGAGGCCGCCGCCTCGGGCCCCGACGGAGACGCCAGCCGACCGCTCTCCCCCGCCGGGCGTCGCACGCTGCGCGCCCTGTCCCGCCTTCTCGCGGAGGAGGGCTGGCGTCCAACCGGGGCATTCGCCAGTCCCCTCCGCCGCGCTGGAAGCGTGACCCGGCGCTGCTGGCGTGGCTGGACGCGCTCTGAGCCGCCGGCCGTCGATTGCAGGCTTGACGGGGTGGCGTGGTCCGGATAGTTTGATGGCCCAAACAGAAGTGCTAAGCATAAAACTCGGAGGTCCGATGCCCAGGTCCAACCCGGTGCGTGCCTCGCGCGAGCCGTCCGCCAGCACTGAACACTACCTGCGCGCCATCCTGGAGCTGCGCGAGGAGCGCGGCTACGCCCGCGTCGTGGACATCGCCACGCGGGTCGGCGTGACCAAGGGGACGGTTTCGCTCACGCTCGGACAACTCTCGGAGCGCGGCCTGGTGCGTTTCGATTCCGCCCGCTTTCCCTTGCTGACGCCAGCTGGCCGGCGCGTGGCCACCGACGTGCGCGGCCGCTACACGATCGTACTGGCATTCCTCACCGAGGTCATGGGACTGGCGCCCGAGCGGGCTTCGGCCGAGGCCTGTCGTTGGGAACATGTGGTGAGCCACGAAGTGGCCGACCGGTTGCTGGACCTCGTTCGGTTCAGCGCGGACAGTCCCGCGCTTTCCAGGGCGCTCGATCAGTTCCGGAAGTTCCACCGCCAGTGCAGCGCCGAGGCCCGCTGCGCGACTTGCGCGGTGCGGGGTCCGGTGGAGTCGTACTGCGCCATTGTTGAGCCGCTCAAGCTGCCCGACCGCCGCGCCTGAGCTCGTCCCGAACTTGACGTGCTCACGCCGCGGCCTCACCTCCGTTCCGGCTCCGCCGGAGTATCGTCCATAACCGCTGAAGGGGACCGCCCGCATGATGCCGTTGATTCGCCGCTCCGCGCTCATGGTCGTGCTGCTCTCGGTCGCCGCCGGCTCCGCCCACGCCGATCGCCGCTACTTCGTCCAGAGTTACACGCCGTATCTCGCTCCGGCTGGCAACCTCGAGCTCGAGGTCTTTTCGATCGCCGCGTCGGGCCAGGGCGACACGACCGGCACTGCGTGGCGGAACCGCATCGAGTTCGAGTACGGCATCGCCGACCGCCTGACCGGCGCGGCCTACCTCAACTTCGTCCAGCCGGCGGGCGTGGATGCGCCGATGACCTTCGATGGTCCCTCGCTGGAGTTCATCTATCGGTTGGCCGACCCCGGCAAGCTGCCGGTGGATCCCGCGGCGTATCTTGAGGTGCGGGCGAACGGCAGCGAGCTGGAGCTCGAGCCCAAACTGCTCTTGGCACGCCGCGTCTACCAGCTCGTGAGCGTGGTGAACGTGGTCGGTGAGTATGAGCGCCATAACGCTGGATCCGATCGCGGGACGACGGAGAAGAAGCTGCAGCTGACCGCCGGAGTCAGCCGGGAGATCGGGCACGTGGTCGCGGTCGGGCTTGAGGCGGTCTATGCGCGTTCGTTCCTCGCCGATGGTCCGGACGCATCCAGCTTCCAGCTTGGACCGACGATCAACCTGCAGACGCCGAAGCTCCAGCTCGCCCTAGGGTGGCAGCCACAGATCTCCGGGCGACCGGCAACGAACGCGGGATTGAACCTCTCTGACTTCCCGCGCTCCGAGGTGCGGCTGATCGTCGGAGTGGAGCTGTGAACGTGCGCCGGACGAGGGTGATCGTGGCGATCGCGCTCTCGCTGATCACCACGGGCTGCGCCGTCGGCAACTTCCTGACCGGGGCACCATCTTCACGATCGATGACGCCCATGCGCGCCCTGCTGGTGCGTCGCTGCACTGGCTGCCACATGGTGCCGGAACCGGCGGCGATGGGGGCCGCGGCATGGCAGGCTTCGCTCGAGCGGATGAAGCAGCGGATGCGACTGCCGGCGAGCGAGTGGGATTCCCTGGCCGCAATGCCATCGCTCGACATCCACCACTGAACGAAGGCGCCCGCGGCTGGCCCGCCTTTCGGCGCCGGGCTCCGCTCGGCGCTCGGCGGGCGCGGCCCCGACCGTGGCCGGGGGGAGGGCATCGCGCCCACGCAAGCGGCGATCTTGACAGCGGGTGCGCCGATGGCATTGTCTGCCCCGTGCCCCTCGTGCTCGACCTGCTGCGACACGCCGAGGCCGCCGCCTCGGGCCCCGACGGAGACGCCAGCCGACCGCTCTCCCCCGCCGGACGTCGCACGCTGCGCGCCCTGTCCCGCCTTCTCGCGGAGGAGGGCTGGCGTCCAACCGGGGCGTTCGCCAGTCCCCTCCGCCGCGCCCGCGACACCGCGCGCCTGCTGGTTTCGGGCCTGGTGCCGCGGCTCGAGGTCGGCGTCCTCGATCAGCTCGCCCCGGAGGAGGACCCCGGCGCCCTGGCGGTGGAACTGGAGCGGCGCGGGCTGCTCGTCGGCCACTTGCTGCTCGTCACGCACCTGCCCCTGGTCGAGAGGTTGTGCGTCCGGTTCACCGGGGGCGCGGCGGGGTTCGCGCCCGCGACGCTGTGCCGGATCGAATTCACGGCAGGCGCCGCCGCGGGCGCGGGGCGGTTGACGCGCTGCCTGCGGCCTCGCGAAAACGCCTGATCGTGCCGCCGGTCCCCGCATCGGAGGAGTTTCGCACCCGGTAGTCCGGGTGTAGTCTGGAGCTGGAAGCACCCGTTCGACCTGCCAATCTCATCGCCCTCAGGGGAGGACTCATGCCCGTGGATCAAGTCTCCGGCGCCGGCACGGCCCGTGCGGACCACCGCGCCGACGCGTTGCTGGACGGCCTGTTCACGGGGATGATCGGCGCCCTCGTCGTGGCGGTGTGGTTCCTGGTGCTGGATCTGATCAACGGGCAGCCCCTCTACACGCCCTCCCTGCTCGGCTCGGTGCTGCTGCACGGGAAGGAGGCCGTTCTGACCGTCATCCCGGGTGCTCCACTGGAGGTGGCGGTCTATACGGCCTTCCATTTCGTGACGTTCGTCATCGTCGGGGTCGTGTTCTCCTACCTGATGACGATGTTCGAGCGCTTCCCGATCATGTTCTTCGTGCTGCTGGTCATGTTCCTCGGGCTCACGGTGGGCTTCTTCGTGCTCGACATCGCGCTCGGCGCGCAGCTCACGGGCCGACTGTCGGCATGGTCCATCGTCATCGGCAACCTGCTGGCCTCGGCGGGCATGGTGTTCTACCAGGGGAGACGCCATCCCGGCTTGTTGAAGAGCATCGATCGCCTGTGGGAGGACCCGGAGCACAAGGCGTAGCCCTGACGGGGCATCCCGCGCGGGACGGGCCACGGAGCATTCCTCCGGGGCCCGTCGCGTGCAGGGCGTCCACTCGAAACCTGGAGGCAGGCATGGGATTCCTGGACGGCAAGGTGGCGGTGGTCACCGGCGGCAATCGCGGCATCGGACGCGGCATCGTCGAGGGGCTGCGGCGCGAGGGCGCGACCGTGGCGCTCACCGCCCGCGACGCGGGCGCGGCCGACAAGGCGGCGCGCGAGGTGGGCGGCGGTGCGATCGGACTCGCCTGCGACGTACGATCGTACGAGCAGGTCCAGCGCCTGTTCCGGGAGGTCGCGCAGCGGGCCGGCGGCCTCGACGTCCTCGTCAACAACGCCGGCATCGGGCTGTTCGCCCCGGTCGCCGACATCACGCCGGAGGACTGGCGCGCCGTGATCGAGACCAACCTCAACGGTGTCTTCTACTGCTGCCACGAGGCGATCCCGCTGATGAAGCAGCGCGGCGGCGGCTACATCTTCAACATCTCTTCGCTCGCCGGAAAGAACCCCTTCGCGAACGGCACCGCCTACAACGCGAGCAAGTTCGGCCTCAACGGATTCAGCGAGGCGCTGATGATGGACGTGCGCTACGACGGCATCCGGGTCTCCTACCTGATGCCGGGAAGCGTCGCCACCGAGTTCGGCCGCGGGGCGACCGACAAGGCGGGCTGGGCCCTCTCGCCCGCGGATGTCGCCGAGGTCGTGCTCGACCTGCTGCGCTCGCCCAAGCGCGCGCTCTACAGCCGGGTCGAGATGCGCCCGAGCCAGCCGCCGCGCCGGGGTTGAGCGCCACAACGCGCACCGCGCCGGGGCTGAGCGCCGCGACACGCGCCGCGCCGGAGCCGCGCCGGGGTTGAGCGCCGCAGCGACGTCGGCTACTCTGTGGCCTCTCGGGGCGGCATCCCCGCGCCGCGCAGACCTTGTCGCGCGCGGCCAGCCGGTATCCGCCCCGGACCCTGATCGTTACGGCCACGGCCCGATGGTGGGCTTCTTTTGGGAGGTCCCGTGAAACCCATGCGAGGGCTTTACCTCATGCTCTTCTTCTCGGCAGCGCTCAACCTCGGACCAGCGGATCCCGGCGGCGCCGCCACCACCTCTGACGCGCCGTTCTGGACCGGTCTGCCCGACACCGTCACGTTCCAGGCCACGAACGACGAACGCTTGGCCCGCGCCGATCGGGCGATCGCCCGGCTGCTCGCGGCCGCAGGCCCGCGCACCATCGCGAATACGCTCCGTCCCTACGACGATGCGCTGCTCGAGCTCGATGCGGTCGCCTCGCAGGCCTCGCTGATGGAGAACGTCCATCCCGATGCCCGGCTGCGCGCTGCCGCCGAGAAGCTGAGCCAAAAGGCCTCGGCCGCCGCCACCGAGCTGTCCCTCAACCGCGCCGTCTACGACGCCCTGTCCGCCCTCGACCTCGAGGGCACCGACGCCGAAACGCGCTATTACGTGGAGAAGACTCTGCGCGACTTCCGGCTCGCCGGAGTGGACCGCGACGAGGCGACGCGCCGCCAGGTGGCCAAGCGGCGCGAGGAGCTGGTCGAGATCGGCCAGGCCTTCTCGCGCAACATCCGCTCCGACCTGCGCACCGTGTCCGTGGACGACCCGGCGCAGCTCGACGGCCTGCCGGCCGACTACATCGCCCGGCACCCGCGGGACAAGGACGGCAAGATCACGCTCACCATCGACTACCCCGACGCCATCCCGGTGTTCTCGTACGCGCGCAGCGACGACCTTCGCCGCCGCATGTACATGGAATTCGCGAACCGCGCGCACCCGAAGAACATGGAGGTGCTCGATCAGCTCATCGCCAAGCGCGACGAGCTGGCCAAGCTGCTCGGCTACCCGAGCTGGGCGGAGTACATCACCGCGGACAAGATGGTGGAGCACGCGGCCAATGCCTCCGCTTTCATCGACGAGGTCGTCGCGGCCTCGGGCGACAAGGCCCAGCGCGAGTACCAGATGCTGCTCGAGCGGAAGCGCCAGGACGAGCCGCAGGCGTCCGTGATCAACGCCTGGGAGAGCACCTACTACTCCGAGGCGGTGCGCAAGTCGTCGTACGATTTCGACGCGCAGCAGGTCCGGCCCTATTTCCCCTACGAGCGGGTGAAGCAGGGCGTCCTCGACGTCACCGCCCGGCTGTTCGCCGTGGAGTTCCGCCAGCGCAAGGACGCGCCGGTCTGGGATCCGGCGGTCGAGTGCTGGGAGATGTTCGATCGCGGCAAGCTGGCGGGACGCTTCTACCTCGACATGCACCCGCGCCCCGACAAGTACAACCACGCCGCCCAGTTCGACATCCGCACCGGTGTGAAGGACCGGCAGATCCCGGAGGCGGCCCTGATCTGCAACTTCCCGGGGGGCCAGCCGAACGACCCGGGGCTGATGGAGCACGGTGACGTGCGGACGTTCTTCCACGAGTTCGGCCACCTGCTCCACTCCCTGTTCGCCGGACGCCACCAGTGGGTCGGCATCGGGGGCATCCGCACCGAGCACGACTTCGTCGAGGCCCCGTCGCAGATGCTCGAGGAGTGGACCTGGGATCCCGCGGTGCTCGCATCCTTCGCCCGGCACCATGAGACCGGCAAGCCGATCCCGGCGGACCTGGTGCGGCAGATGAAGCGCGCGAGCGAGTTCGGCAAGGGTCTCGGCGTGCGGCGGCAGATGGTGTACGCGCGGACCTCGCTCTCCTGCTACGACCGGGACCCGGCGACGGTCCAGACCGACGAGCTGGTGAAGTCCATCAGCGCGCGCTACCAGCCGTTCCCGTATGTCGAGGGCACGCACATGCAGTGCGCCTTCGGGCACCTCGACGGCTACTCGGCGGTCTACTACACCTACATGTGGTCGCTGGTGATCGCGAAGGACATGTTCAGCCACGTCGACAAGAAGAACCTGCTGGTGCCGGGCCTGGCGACGCGCTACCGCGAACTCGTCTTGACCCCCGGCGGCTCGAAGCCGGCGGCGGAGCTGGTGTCGAGCTTCCTCGGCCGGCCGTTCAACAACCGGGCATGGAAGGCGTGGCTCAATGAGGAGGAGTCCGCCCCGGCGCAGTAGGCGGGGGCGGCGTCCGCCGCCATGGCGATGCGCCCCGTGGGGAGGGGCGGCGGACGCCGCCCCCCGCCCCACGGATCGCCGCGGGTCACCTCCAGTAGAGGTGCTTCAGGCGTCCCCACGAGACCGCATCCACGGCCGTGGCCCGGTCGTACTGGAGCGTGACCGACCAGTTGTCGATGCCGCCCTGCGTCGTGCCGCCGCCACCGCCCACGCTGGTCGAGTTGGCGCTCGAGAAGCCGAACTCGATCGGTCCGCCCGTCACCCCGAAGTCCGGCGTCTGGACCCCGGGTGCGGCGGCGTCGAAATTCGCCGCGACCAGGCCCGTCTGGGTCGTGGTCGTCCAGGTCCCGAACGCCGTCGGGTTCAGGAAGCCGGGACCGTAGTAGATCACCCCGCCCTGCCTCAGCGCGAGACCGTAGGCCTGCACGCCGCCCGCGACGCGGATGGTCGCCGCCGAAAAATCGACGGAGAGGAGCGCTCCGCCCACGCCCGGGTTGAACACCGCGCCGGACCTGAAATGCGCGCCGAAGACCGTGTTCGAGACGCCGGTCCCGATCGCGCTGTTCGTGGTGTTGTTCACGCGGCGGTACTCGACGGGATTCCCTCCGGTGAGCGACTGGAAGCCTGAGGCCGTGCCCCCGCCGTTGAGTCCCTCGATGACGAGTGTCCAATCGGAGTTCACGAAGACGCCGTCGGAGAAGGCCGTGGACGCGGCCCTCGCCGGAGGAACGGAGAGCAGCAGGACGGCGGCGCACAGCGTGGCGGTGAGCGTGGCGTTCGGGGCGATTCGCATGGACCTTCCCGTACCAAACCAGCGAGGTGGAATGTGACGGCCCCGGACCGTGGGGCCCGGGGTCGCAGGTGAGCGAAACTGACCGATGATTGTACAAGGACACTGCCCGCGCCTGAAGCGCGATCTTCCCTGCCTGACGCGTCCGTGCCGCCCCGCCCCGGGCGTGCGCGGCACCGGGCCCGAGGCTGGGTCGGACCCGCGACGGCCGGTCGCGGCGAGTCGCCCCGAGCGCAGCGGCCCGCGGCTACGGCGCCCACACCATGCGTCGCGTGATCGCCTCGTCGCTCTGCCGCAAACGAGCCCAGTAGATCCCCGCCCGGTACCGCGGACCGCCCCCGCCCACGAGGTGGTGGCCCGGCGGCAGCGCCGACAGGTCCCATCGGGCGATCCTGCGCCCCATCACGTCGAAGACCTCCAGCACCGCGCTCTCGCGCCGGAGCGTGACGTCGAGGACCGGTGACGGGCGCGCCCGGTCGGTGCGCGCCGCGAGCGCCAGGCGCAACGGAGGCGGAGCGTCCACCGCCGGCGACGCGGGCGCGGCCGTGCCCGTCGAGTCGGACCGTCCCTCGTGCGCCGCCCGCGTCGTGTTCGAGTCGTCCCCGGCCGGCGGGCCATGCCTCTCGTGCCAGCGCCGCACGCGCCAGCCGGCCTCGGTGAGGACGAGGTCGATCTCGGCGCGCGTGCCTCCGAGCTCGATCGAAGTGCCATCCGAGAGCGTGATCCGCACGTGCAAACGCTCGACGGCAGCGCGGACCTGCCCGGGGTGATCGTCCGCCGGCAGGGCGACGATCGGACCGATCTCGATCGTCACACCCACCGCGTGGGCCCGTGAGGCGTCGGCCAACCGATCTCCACCGTCACGGAACAGGTTTCCGGCAAAGGCAAGTTCATCGGCCCTCGACATTCCCGTCGGGAACGCGGCGACGAAGTCGGGATCGTCGGAATCGAAGGCGAAGTCCTCGGTCATCCACGCGACGTAGCCCACGGCGGACCGCTGCCGGAACGCTTCGAACATGGACCGGACCGCCGCCGCCGGCTCGGCGCCCGATGGAGTCTGGGGACCGTCCTGCCCGTCCAGCGCGTCCTGGGTGCGGTCGCGGTCGGCAAGATCGTGCCCGCCCCCGCGATGGACGAACCTGACCCCGCCGCCCAACTCGCAGCTCGCAGTGAAAACCATGGTGGCTCTGAGATCGTCTACGGGGGATTGCCTGAGCTCGGTGGCACCCAGCGGGGACGCTCCGAGGAGCCACAGCAGGCCACACACGACGTTCGGGATCCGCACGATCGCCTCCTCGCCGCGCGCACGCGGCACCCCGGTCGGGTCGAACCGGGGAGGGACGAGGACCCCGTGGACGATGCTCAGCATCGGGCGTGCCACACCCGCGGATGCCGGCTGTGATGCGCTGCTCGCGCGAGAGTCGGAAACAAGCACCGGCCTGGTGTCACCCTGTCACCTCGAGGTGGCGCGTGAGGTGTGGAGGGGTGACAGCACCGCGGAAGAACGGGATGGGATCGAGCTTCGGTAGCGAACGCAGGCGCGAGGTGCTATCCGAGAAGCCCGAGGGTAAGGCGCAAGGGAGAGACGAGCGAGTAGCACCCTCTGGGGTGCTTCGCAGCGAGGAGCGACCGGGCAACGCCCCGATCGGGCTTCTCAGGCGGAAGCTAGGTCGCCTTGCTGCTCTCCCCGGGGCGCACCGTGCCGGCCAGCTCGTCGGCGTGGAACGACGAGCGTACCAGCGGGCCGCTGGCGACGCCCTCGAAGCCCATCGCCTCGGCGCGGCGACCCCATTCGCGGAACGCGTCGGGGTGGACGTACTCGATCACCGGCAGGTGGTTCGGGCTCGGGCGCAGGTACTGGCCGATGGTGAGCAGCTGGCAGCCGTGCGCCACCAGGTCGCGCAGCGCCTGGGTCACCTCGTCCTCGCGCTCGCCCAGGCCGAGCATCAGGCCGGACTTGGTCTTGATCGCGGCGCCGCTCTCGCGCACCCGACGCAACAGCTCGAGCGAGCGCTCGTAGCGCGCACTCGGGCGCACCACCGGGTGCAGCCGCTCGACGGTCTCGAGGTTGTGGTTGATGACGTCGGGACCGGCGGCGACGACGCGCTGCAGATCGTCCGCGTGACCGCGGAAGTCCGGGATCAGCACCTCGATCACGGTGTCCGCGCGGCGGCGGATCTCCTCGATCACGCGGGCGAAGATCGTGCTGCCGCCGTCCTTCAGGTCGTCGCGCGCCACCGAGGTGATGACGGTGTGGCGCAGGCCCATCGCGGCCACCGACTCGCCCACCCGGCGCGGCTCGTCCCAGTCGATGTAGCCGTTGGGCTTCCCCGGGCCCACCGCGCAGAAGCCGCAGCGCCGGGTGCACAGCTCGCCCAGGATCATGATCGTCGCGGTGCCGCGAGACCAGCAGTGGCCGAGGTTGGGGCAGCGCGCTTCCTCGCAGACCGTGACCAGCTTCTGCTTTCGCAGCAGGGAGCGGGTATCGCCGTAATCGCCGCTTCCCGGGAGATCCACCTTGAGCCACGCCGGCAGCCGGCGGAAGCCGGCCGCGGCGTCGGCGCCGGTGCCGCCCCCGGCACCCGAAGCGCAGCCGCCGAAGCGCGGGGTCAGCGGCAGGCGCTGCGGCACCGCGGGGCGCGGAGCGCCGTAGACGCCGATAGCGTGTCCAGGCTCGCCCAACGCGATCGGTGCGGGGTCGGGCGCCGGTGCAGCCGGCGCGCGCGTCCCGGGTCGCGCGCCGGTCGGGGCCGCCGGCGACCCCGGCGCCTCGCGCCCGGCCGGGGCCGCGGGCGGGCCGGCGGATGCGCGCGCCGGTGCCGCGTTCGGAGCCGAGGGCCGCCGCTCGTCGCTCATCTCAGTCCTTGGCCAGCGACGCGCGCGCGACGGCGCCACTGCCCTTGAGGGCGAGCATGCGATCGAGCGCGACGCGCGCTCCCCCCCGGATCGTCTCCGGCACCCGGACCGGGTTCACCACGTGGCCCGCGGCCAGGTTCTCGAGCGCCCACAGCAGGTGCGCCGGATCGATGCGGTTCATCGTGGCGCACGGGCAGACGTTCTTCTGCAGCGAATGGATCGCCTGCTCGGGATGCTCGAGCGCCAGCCGGTGCACGAGGTTGATCTCGGTTCCGATCGCCCAGTGCGTGCCCGGGGCGGCGCGGCGTACCTGCTCGATGATGAATTCGGTCGAGCCGGCGAGGTCGGCCGCCCGCACGACGTCGAACGGGCATTCGGGATGCACCAGGATCTTGACCGCGGGATCGGCGGCGCGCACCTCGTCCACCTGGACGCGCGTGAAGCGGGTGTGCACCGAGCAGAAGCCGCGCCACAGCACGATCCGGGTCTCGGGCCTAAAGCAGGCGGCGTTGATCCGATCGAGGTCCTCGGCGCGGTACTCCCACTCCGCCATGTGCTCGAGCGGCACGCCCATGGCGAAGGCGGTGTTGCGTCCCAGGTGCTGGTCGGGGAAGAAGAAGACGCGCTGCTTGCGCTCCCACGCCCACTCGAGCACCGCCGCGGCGTTGGACGAGGTGCACACCACGCCGCCGCGCTCGCCGCAGAACGCCTTGAGGGCCGCGGTGGAGTTCATGTAGGTGATCGGCAGCAGCGTGTCGCCGTGCGCCGCGGTCAGGCGCTCCCAGGCCTCCTCGACGTCGTCCATGGAGGCCATGTCCGCCATCGAGCAGCCGGCCTTCATGTCGGGCAGGATCACGGTCTGGTGCGGCTGGCGCAGCACGTCCGCGGACTCCGCCATGAAGTGGACCCCGCAGAAGACGATCCAGTCCGCCTCGCCGCGCGCCGCGGCGAGCTGGGAGAGCTTGAACGAATCGCCCCGGAAGTCGGCGAACTCGATCACGCTCTCGCGCTGGTAGTGGTGCCCGAGGATCACCGCGCGGGCGCCCAGCGCGTGCTTCGCCGCGCGGGTGCGCTCGCGAATCTCGCCCGCGGCAAGCGCAGCGTACTCGGAGAACGGTCGGGCGCCCCGCGAGATCTCGGACGTGACGGTACTCACCATGGCAGCACCTTCCCGCGGCGGCGCGGGGTCACGAGCGCTCGGTCGGCTTGAGCGGCTGCCGTCCCTGGAAACCGCTCTCGAGCGAGTGCCAGTGCTGCACCTCGGGCTCGCCGAGCTGCCAGCACAGGAATATCAGGCGGTCGCCGGCGATGGAGTAGAAGTCCACCAGGCCGCGCTCGAGGTCCTTCACCACGCAGCCGGAGCGCTGGACCGCATTGACACCCTCCTTCAGCCGCTCGCCCAGGACCCGGCGGCGCTCGAGCAGGTTCTTCAACTCGACCGCGTCGGGATTGGTCGGACCCGCGCCCGCCGAGGCCAGGCTCAGCACGTCCACCCGGCGCTGCAGGCGGTCGAAGGCGCGCTTCGTCCCCACCAGGCGCTCGAGCTCCGGGCGGATCCTGGCCAGCGTTTCGTTGGCCTCATCGATACTGAACAGGGTGAGCTTCACGCCGTGTCCTTCCGCATCAGTGGCCGCCACAGCCGCACCCACCCTCGGTGGCCTGGGCGTTGGGGTCATCCTGGGCCTCGAACGACTTGCCGCAGCCACAGCCGCGCACCGCGTTGGGATTCTGGATGGTGAAGCCCGAGGCCTGGAGCGTCTCGACGTAGTCGATGTTGACGCCCTGGAGCAGCGGCGCGCTCTGCGCGTCCACCAGCACCTTCACCCCGCCGAACTCGCCCACCCAGTCGCCGTCCTCGACCGCAGGGGCGAGCGACATGCCGTATTGATACCCCGAGCATCCACCGGAGTGAACGCTGACGCGCAGCCCGATGACGGGTTCCTGCTGCTGGGCGAACAACTCGGTGAGCTTGCGGGTCGCGGTCTCGGAAAGCGTCAGCATCATGACCTCCTGATCAGCGGGGAACACCCGCGGTACGTACCTGGTTCACGGCCGGTTCCTGTGGCTCCACGGAGGAGACCTCCGCCCCGGCGTCTTCGCCGGCGGCGTCGCGCGCTTCTCCCGGGCTGGCCCAGCGCAGGCCCGAATATCCCATTCCATCGGCCAGTTCCCGCGCCACCTGTTCCCGAACCGCGGCCAGCGGCGGGGCCGAGGCGCCCATCAGGGCAGCCAGTGATGTCATATGGATGCCGCGAAGGCCGCAGGGATGGATGAGATCGAAGAATCGCAGGTCTGGTGCAACGTTCAGCGCCAGACCATGGTAGCTGACCCAGCGGCGCACGGCGATGCCGATCGACGCGATCTTGCGCCCCTCGACCCACACTCCGGTCCTGCCCGCCACCGTCCGCCCCTCCACCCGGTAGGCCTCGAGCACGCGGATCAGGGCCCGTTCGAGCCCGCGCAGGAAGCGGTGCAGATCCCTGCCGCGCCGGCTGAGATCCACGATCGGGTAGGCCACGAGCTGGCCCGGGCCGTGCCAGGTGAGGTCGCCGCCGCGCGCGACCTCGAACCGCTCGACCCCGAGCCGTTGCAGGGTCGCCGGATCGGCGATCAGGCTGTCGTCGCGCCCCGAGCGCCCCAGGGTGAGCACCGGCGGATGGTCGGGAAACAACAGCCAGTCGCCGGTGGCGCCCGCCGCGCGCGCCGACACCAGCCCCTCCTGGAGCCGCAGTCCCTCGCGGTAGGGAGTGAAGCCCAGGGCGCAGGCCGTCAGTTTGTCGTTCGCCTCGTTCGTGTCGGACCTCAAGCGTAGAACCAGAGCAGCTCCGGCTTCTCGAGCAGTTCGCACACGCGGCGCAGGAACTTGACCGCCAGCTCGCCATCCACGACCCGGTGGTCGAAGCCGATGGCGAGGTGCATCATCGGCCGCGCGACGATCGCGCCGTCGCGGACCACGGCACGCTCCATGATCTTGTGCACCCCGAGGATCGCCACCTCGGGCACGTTGATGATCGGCGAGGAGTTCGTCGCGCCGTACACCCCGGCGTTCGTGATGCTGAACGTCCCCCCTTGGATGTCGTCCGGCCGCAGGCGGTCGGCGCGGGCGCGCGCGGCGAGATCGTTCACCTCGGCCGCGATCTGCACCAGGTTCTTGCGGTCGCAGTCCTTGATGTTGGGGACGATCAGGCCCTTCTCCTCACGGCCCACCGCCATCCCGATGTTGTAGTACTTCTTGACCACGAGCGACTCGCCCTTGACCTCGCCGTTGACCCAGGGGAACTCCTTCAGGGCGAGCACGCTCGCCTTGATGAAGAACGGCATGTAGCTGAGCTTGATGCCCTGCGCCTCGAGCTTCGGCCCCCACTCCCGGCGCAGCGCCACGATCGCGCCGAGGTCGGCCTCGTCGAAGCAGTGGGTGTGCGCCGCGGTGTGCTTGGCGTGCACCATGTGCTCGGCGATCCGCTTGCGCACCATGTTGAAGGGCACGACTTCCTCGCGCGGCCCGGCGGCCGCCGGGGCGCTGCTCGCGGTGAGGAATGCCGGGCGCGGGCCCGCCTCGCGCGCGGAGGCGGGGGCGGCACCGGCGGGAGCCGGCGGCGGCGGCGCGCCGCGGCGCTCGAGGTATTCGATCAGGTCGTCGCGGGTCACCCGGCCGGCCACGCCCGAGCCCGCGATCGAAGCGATCTCAGCCATGCTGACGTTCTGCTCGCGCATGATGCGGCGCACCGCGGGCGACAGGCCGCGCACCTCCTCGGCGGCCTGGGCCGCGCCGTTCCCGCTCGCCGGTTGCGTCCGCGCCGCGCTCGCCGGCGGCGCCTGGGTCGCGGTGGCAGCGCCGCGCGCCGGCATCGCGGCCGCGGCCGGCGTCGCCGCGGCCTTCGCTCCGCTGCCCGCGCCCGCGGCGGGCGCGGCGACGGCCTCGTCGGCGCCCGAGAGCACCGCGATCTCGGTGCCCACCAGGACGGTGGTGCCCTCCGCGACCGTGATCTTGGAGAGCGTGCCGTCCGCGGGGGAGGGGATCTCGACGTTGATCTTGTCGGTCTGGATCTCGACCAGCGGCTCCTCCTTGCGCACCTTCTCCCCCACGGCCTTGAGCCACTTGGAGACCGTGCCCTCGGCGACGCTCTCGCCGAGCTGGGGCACCTTGATCGAGATTGCCATCGACGCTCCCTCCCTGGCCGTCCCGCGCCCAGCGGACGCGGGCGGCATGGCCTAGGCTTCCGACCGATGCCACGCGCGGTGTGCGCGCGGCTCCGGGTGCTTCCCGTTCACGCGGGGGCCCGCCGCCGGGCCTCCGTACTCGCCCGCTGCTTCGCGGCCTGACGCCGCTCGAGGCGCAACCGCCGCCGCTCCTGCGCGCGGGCATTCTCGGCCCGCTCTTCCTCGGTCTCGAGGATGAGCGGCGGGACCGGCGTCGGGCGCCCGGTCTCCGTGTCGAGTGCCACGAAGGTCACGAACGCCGTGCTGGTGTGGCGCCGCTCGCCGCTCAACAGGTCCTCGGACTCCACGTCCACGCGGATCTCCATGCTGCTGCGGTCCACCAGCGTGATGCGCCCACACAGCAGCGCGAGCTGCCCGACCTGGATCGGCGCCTCGAAGGACATCTCGTCGATCGCGGCGGTCACGACCGGCCGGCGGCAGTGCCGGTTGGCGGTCACCGCGGCCGCGAGGTCGATCCAATGCATCACCGTGCCGCCGAGCACGCTGCCGTGCACGTTGGCCTCGTGGGGCAGCACGAGCTGGCTCATCTGGGTGACGGAATCGGCCACCCGATGGCCCTGCTGCGGTGTGTCCGCGCTCACGGTCCTCCCGCGCGGGGACGCCGCCCGGAAATCCCGGACGCGGGGCCAGATCCCGCGACTCAATGCGTTGTGCTGTAAAGGAGTAGGGTGCCCATCGTGGCTCCCGCCCCACTTCGTCCGCGGCGGCGTGCAACGCGGCGATTATAGGAGCCCGGCCCCGGAGGCGCAACGCCGCGCCCTAGGCCTGCCTGGAGCGCCTGCGAGCGCCTGGAGCGCATCTCGGGGGCCTGCAGCGGGGGACCGGCGCTCGCCAGCAAGCCAGCAGGCGG
>Ga0154739_1125_pt1 | contig 23543 bp, 25 predicted proteins | sample Rifle2008BG16ft_FD_105747 | JGI IMG/M metagenome (GOLD analysis project Ga0154739, IMG submission 105747) | Candidatus Eisenbacteria bacterium RBG_16_71_46 | reverse complement strand
GCTTTGCCTGTGGATGCAGCCCGGGTACGGCTCTCGAGTCATCGCGAAATCCGGCGGCGCGATCGTCGTTCACGGGTGGCTCAGCGCTCCGTCCCGCGGACATCCGTTCGATCGATCGTGTTCGCGCCGGACTGCACATGGGCTTGTGCCCAAGTGCCTGTTGACTCTCCCGGAGACTCTCGGACGGGGGACCGAGAGTCGAATCGTGATCGCACCGTCCACCGCCCAGCACCAAAGACGTGCATTCGGCCTTGATGTCGTGCAGCCGTGAACCGGTAGGCTGAACTCCAACCCGCGCGTAAGTATGCGACCAGGCGTACGATCGCGTGAATGTGAATCGCCCGCCCGTTTCCGCTCCGGGAGGCGGTCGCCTGAAGGGCAGGGGCTTTGCGGTCTGGCTCTTCACCAGGCTCCTCGGCCTTGATCGCGGCTCCTTCCCATGGGGCCCTTGCGGTGCGGTGGGTTGCGGCGGTGGCCGGGGTCGCGGTGGGCCGGGTGCTATATTGGCTGAGTCCGTGCCGCTCTTTCGTTTAGCCAGCGCAATCAGCCCACCGAGGCGAATTGCGAGGGGCTGCATCGTCGCTTCGGGCCTGCACGCCGTGCCTGAGGCGGCGCGCTTGGCATCCACCGCTCATGGGAGGGCTCTCCAGATGATCCGATACGTACTGCTTCTCGTTCTCATCGCCCAGTCCCACGTGGCGCTCGCCAAGGACCTGCCCGACAGCACGGCGCTGCAGCAGTCCGTGGAGCAGTTGCGGGCCGCCGTCGGGCGATGGGAGGTCGTGACGGAGTACCTGAACGAGGACGGCTCCGTCGCGAAGGCAGTCAGCGGATCGTATGAGTTCTCCTGGATCGTTCCCGATCGGGTGGTTGCCGGGAAGAGCGAGATTCCGGAGTTGAAGCAGACCTCGGGCATCCTCTTCTACATCAACCAAGCGAAGCAGCACATCGAGATGGCGGCGGTCGGCGCCGACGGCAGGCTGTGGATCATGACCGGTCCGCTGGGCGGGGAGGAGCGTCTCTCGCAGGAGTACCAGACGGTCGAGGGCGGTACCGGAAGGCTCCGGTTCACCCGGTACAACGTCTCGCCGGACGCGTTCGAGTCCAGGATGGAATACACGGAAGACGGCTGAAAGACCTGGAATCCCGGCAATCACCAGACGTTTCGTCGCGCGACGCGCGCCACACCCTGACACCGATCGGCCGGTCCCGGTGACGGACGTTCCGGGCCGCAATGGAGGCCCGCGTCCCCCGACGCTCGGAGGGCCACGACGCACATGTATCTTCTGCTCAAGCTGGTTCACGTCGTAGCGGTGATCGCGTTTCTCGGCAACATTGCCACCGGCCTCTTCTGGCACGCCCATGCCGCCCGTACGCGCGACCCCAAGCTTCTCGCGCACACCATGGACGGCATCATCCGGAGCGACCGGTTGTTCACCGTTCCTGGCGTCATTGGCATCATGATCAGCGGCATCGCCGCCGCGATCTTGGGTCACTTCCCCATCCTGAGAACCGGCTGGATCCTCTGGACCCTCGTCTTGTTCGCCGTCTCGGGGCTGATCTTCTTGCTGCGCGTAGCACCCCTTCAGCGGCAGTTGCGCGCCCGGGCGGAAGCCGGGGCGCGATCCGACGCATTCCAGTACGACTCGTACCACGCGCTGGCCGTTCGCTGGGAGATTTGGGGCGCAGCCGCCCTGCTCACCCCGCTCGGAGGGCTCGTGCTCATGGTGCTCAAGCCACACCTGTGAACGTTTGCGGGAGCGGATCCACAGGTCCGGCCGGCTTGCACCGGACCTCGCGGGGCTCACTGGGGTGTTCGTGCGATTCAACGACGCGGCCGAAGAAACCGGCCGCTGTGGATTCACCTATGTGGTGCGCATCGGGGCGGGGACCTGGCAGATAGCCGTGACGGTAGCCCATCCCGTCTCTCTAACCGGCGACGAATGTCCGGCTGCGGAGAATGGCGGTCGTTATCGCCGGTCGTGCCCACCGATAGCCCGAGACGGAGCCGGATGGAAACGCCCGAACAACGGATCCAGCGTGTCGTGCGGGAGGACGTGGCGATCGTGGCCCACGACCCCGCGTGGCCGGAGTCGTTCCGCCGGGAGAAGGAGCACCTGTTGTCCTGCCTGCCCCGCGACATCATCCGGCGGGTGGAGCACTTCGGCAGCACCGCGGTACCCGGGCTCGCGGCCAAGCCGATCGTGGACATGCTGGTGGAGGTGACCGATCTCGAAGCGACCAGGAGCCGGGTGGCGCCGGTGCTCGAAGCGCAGGGCTACGAGTACTTCTGGCGCCCCACGCATGGGGACCACGGCCCACCGTTCTACGCGTGGTTCATCAAGCGGGATCGGCGGACCGGCGCACGCACGCACCACATCCACATGGTCGAGGGCCACTTCACGGACCACTGGGACCGCCTCCTCTTCCGCGACTACTTGATCGAGCATCCCGAGCTGGCCGCGGCGTACGAAGCGCTGAAGCTCCGCCTGGCCGTGGCCTCGCCGCACGACCGGGTGGCGTACACGCGGGGCAAGACGACGTTCATCGTCCGAGTGACCGAGCAGGCGAAGCGGTACCATGGCCGTGCGTAGCGCGGCGATGCGGCGGCCAGGCGTCGCGGGCCGGGTTGCCGGGGCCGTCATCCGAACGACACATGACCGCCCGGGTCGAACGGACACGGCCGGGCATCGACGAGGCGCGAATGGAGGGCTATGCGTTGGTTCGTCACCGAAGTCGCAGTCCCGACGTGACGCCACTGTTGCGGCTCCTGGCGAAGCGGGACGTTCGATACGTTCTAATCGGGTCCGTAGCCGCGGTGGTGTACGGAGTCGAGCTCGAGCCGGCCGATCTCGACATCGTGCCCGACACGGACGAAGCCAACCTCCGCGGCCTGGTGGACGCACTGCGGGAGATGGAGGCGCAGCCCCGTGGGCCGTTTGGAGACTGGATCACGCTCGAGAGCGGGGAGAGGAAATGGATTGCGAGAGCGACGACGGAGCGGGAACTGTCGGAATGGATGCCCGACGTGGCCGATCCTCGGACCCTCGACCATCTGTACGTGACCCGGCTCGGCAACTTCGATGTCGTCCCCGAGATTGCCGGGACGTTCGAGACCCTGAGGCCCCGCGCGTGCCTGCGTTCATGTGAGGGGTGCGAGGTGTGGTTGGCGGAGATCGACGACCTGCTGGACCGCTTGACGGTGCCGCGCCGCGAGAAGGACGTTCCGCGGGTCGCGGCGCTACGCGAGATTCGTTGGCGACTGGCGTGAAACGCGCACGGCAAGCGGGGCCCCGCAGCCGATCGGCGCCGGCGAGCACGTGCGGCAGCGGCCGCCCTTGCAGGAGGCGCAACGTGGACGAGAGGAGGACCGAGACGTGATCCGGCGACCCAGACACGTCATCGCGGTGCAGGACCTCGAACGCTCGGCGCGCTTCTACCGGGACGTATTGGGCTTCGTGGTCAGGGAGGTCGGCGATCCGGGCTGGCGCTTCTTCCTGAAGGACCAATGTTCCGTCATGGCCGGCGAGTGCCCGGACGCGCTGTCGCCCCACGAGCTGGGCGATCACTCCTACTTCGCCTACCTGGAAGTCGACGAGATCGACCAGCTCTACGAGGCCGTGATCGCGAAGGACGCGACGGTGATCAAGACTCTCAGGAACGAGCCGTGGGGCATGAGGGAATTCGGGATTCGGACGGTGGACGGGCACCGCATCATGTTCGGGTGCCCGGCCGAGGCTGCGTAGGGGCAATACTGGCATGGAGGGCGAGCGAATGGCGGGAGCGAGCACGCAAGAACCGGGTCGGGCGGCTTCGAGATCGGCCGCCTCACCCGGGTCGGCGTCTCGCTGCGCGGCCGCGTCTCGCGCTACTCGAGCGACGTCTCGGACAGCCGGCTGATGACGCTCGCGATCGGAGGCACGCCGACGCAGGCCCTGCACGTGCAGCTCTCGAGCGGCTCCCGCACCACCACCGACCGCATCGCCGGGGGCGAGGAGAGCGTGCGCTGGAAGAGTGCCGACTTCGACCTCACGCTGCCCGGTCGCTGGTTCCTCTCGGGCTCCTTCGAGCGCGACCGCAGCGGGCTCGACGACGTCGAGCAGGCCTACGGCTCGCTGAGCTGGAGGTTTTGAGGCGCGAGGCCTTGGCGGCGGCTTCGCGCCCCCATCCGCTCGACCCACACCCGGGAAGTCGCCAGTATCGCCTCCGCTGGCCCGTGGGTCCGCATCCCTCCGGCGACATTCGTGTGGAGACGGTCGTGCGATCACATCGCCTCCCCCTTCGCGTGGCGCTCGCAATCGGTCTGCTGACCCTCGGCGGCGCCGCGACCGCGATCGCTGCGGATCGGTCCGACCTTCACGACGATCCCGCGCTTCGCAAGGCGGTCGAGGACCCGGGGCGGCGCTTCGTCGAGGCGGTCAACTCCGGCGATCCCACGATGCGCCGGCGCACGGCCCACGCGCTGTTCGTGCCGTCCGCGTTCGAGGGCGACGGCGAGGCGAAGCCCCTGCGCCTCTTCGAGTGGCTGCGCGCCGATCTCGGCAAACTCCAGTTCCGTCATGCCGAAGCCAGGTCGGTGGGAGAGAGCGACACCCGTCGCTTCTCGCTCCACGTCTTCCCCAAGAGCGGCTAGGACGGGCACTGGAGCGATCTCCAGTTCCGGCTCGATCCGGCGCACCCGCACCGCATCCAATCGCTGGCCCTCCTCGCCAGCGTGGCGGAACCGATCGCCCTGCCCAACGGCGACGTGACGACGGCCGCGACCCGGGCGTGGCTCGGTAGCTGCGTCGACACGCTCTATCAAGTCCTGCCCGCGCTCGCCGACCACGAAGCCCTCGGGTGGCGGCCGGAAATGAAAGGGGTTAGGCTCGCACCAGCGAAGGAAACTCTCGTGACGTTCGCAGAGGCGGAAACCGCCGTTTCGGCAACGCGCGCGAGTGGCCACTGTCGCTTCTCGACGCCCGGGATCCGCTGGCGCTGGCGCCCGGCTGTCCCCGCAGCGCACCCATGCGCTGGAAGCGCGAACAACCCAGCGTGGCGCTCCGTCGGCGCCGACGAGTCGGACCATCACTGCGACCGACACATTGGTCAGAGGAGCAACCCATGGCAGCGAAACGAAAAGACCCCCTCACGAGCGCGGCCGGCATACCGGTGGCAGACAATCAGAACTCCATCACCGCCGGGCCGCGCGGGCCGGTGCTGGTGCAAGACTGGCAACTGTTCGAAAAGCACGCTCGCTTCAACCGCGAGCGCATCCCCGAGCGCGTGGTCCACGCCAAAGGCTCGGCCGCCTATGGCACGCTGACGGTCACCCACGACATCACGCGGTACACCAGGGCCAAGCTGTTCTCTCAGGTCGGCAAGAAGACCGAGTGTTTCGTGCGCTTCTCCACGGTCGCCGGCGAAAGGGGAGCGGCCGACGCGGAACGGGACGTGCGCGGCTTTGCCGTCAAGTTCTACACCGAAGCAGGCAACTGGGATCTCGTGGGCAACAACACGCCGGTCTTCTTCGTCCGCGACCCGTACAAGTTCCCCGATTTCATCCACACGCAGAAGCGCGACCCCAAGACCAATCTCAGGAGCCCGACCGCCATGTGGGACTTCTGGTCGCTCTCTCCGGAGAGCCTCCACCAGGTGACGATCCTGTTCTCCGACCGGGGCTTACCGAGGAGCTTCCGCCACGTCAACGGCTACGGCTCCCACACCTACAGCTTCTTCAACGCCAGCAACGAGCGCTACTGGGTCAAGTTCCACTTCAAGACCATGCAGGGGATCCAGTGTCTCACCGACGAGGAAGCCGCCAAGATCGTCGCCGATGATCGGGAGAGCAACCAGCGGGACCTCTTCGACTCGATCGAGCGCACGGAGTTTCCGAAATGGAGGCTCCAAGTCCAGGTCATGCCCGAAAAGGACGCTGACAAGACGCCCTACAATCCTTTTGACCTGACCAAGGTCTGGCCGCACAAGGACTACCCGCTGATCGAAGTCGGCGTCATGGAGCTCAACCGCAATCCCGAAAACTACTTCGCCGAAGTCGAGCAATCGGCGTTCGAACCATCCAACGTGGTGCCGGGAATCGGTTTTTCGCCGGACAAGATGCTGCAGTTCAGGATCTTCGCCTACGCTGACGCGCATCGTTACCGGCTTGCCGGCGCCAACTACACCGAACTTCCGGTCAACAAGCCCCGCTGCCCGGTCCATTCGCCGTATGCACGCGACGGGGTGATGCGCGGCGACGGCAACTACGGCGGCGCGGTCAATTACGAGCCCAATAGCTTCGGCGGCCCGGTCGAGGATCCCAGCGTCAAGGAACCACCGCTCAAGATCAGCGGCGACGCCGATCGCTACGATCATCGCAAAGGCAACGACGACTATACCCAGGTCGGGAATCTCTTCCGGCTGATGAGCGCGAATCAGAAGCAGCAGTTGATCGACAACATCGTCAGCGCCATGAAGACCGTGCCCAAGGAGATTCAGGAGCGCCAGGCGGCTCACTTCTTCAAGGCCGATCCCGCCTACGGCGAGGGCGTGGCCAAGGGGTTGGGTTTGCCGATGTCGACACTGTCGTCGTAGCCACCCTGGGGCGCGGGCCGAGACATGATCGCGGTCCGCGCTCGACCTACAGGTACGGCATTTCGGGATGGCCCCAGGCAGCTGAACAGGGCGGCCCCCGCCTCGAGCCCGACCCCAGCGCGCTAGTGCCCCGCGAAAACGGGCGCGGCCAGCATGCAACCTTTCGGGCCTTGCCACCGTCTTAGAGTGACCAGAACATGTTTGTGGTCACTTACCCGGAGGCCGGCTTGCCCCGTACGCCCGATCCCGCCACGCGCTCGCGCATCCTCGATGCCGCCGACCGGCTGCTCATCGGCCACGGCTTCCGCCGGATGACGGTGGGCGACATCGCGGCCACGGCCGGGATCGGGAAGGGCTCGGTCTACCTCCACTTCGCCAGCAAGGAGGATGTCGCGCTGTCGTGCATCGACCGCATGGCGGCGGGCGTCGCGGCGCAGCTCGAGGTCGTCGCCGCCACACCCGCGACGGCGACCGCGCGGCTCCGCGCCATGCTCCGCACGCGCGTCCTCGCGCGCTTCGACTACGCCCGGCGGCACGCGCGCAGTATCGACGAGAAGCTCGCCGTCATGCGTCAGGCCATGCTCGAGCGCCGCACCACGCACTTCGAGCGCGAGGCAGCGCTGCTCGACCGGGTGGTGGCCGAGGGCCGCCGCTCGGGCGAGATCGCGTCCGCTCCGCCGCGCCCGGGCCGGGCGCTCGTCACCGCCACCAACGCCCTGCTGCCCTACAGCCTCAGCGTCCGCGAGCTCGGGCACCGCGCCGGCCTCGCGCGGCGCACGGATGAGGTCGTCGGCCTGCTCCTCGCCGGCCTCGATTCGAAGCGCCGTCCCTCGCCACCCCGAACTCGGAGGAACCCATGACCCGCCGCTTCGCCCTCGCCGCCCTGGTGGCGATCTCGCTGGCCGCACCCGCCCGCGCGCAGTTCGCGCCGGGCTCGCCGGACGAACCCGACACCCCGATCGACGCCCAGACCAAGTCCGCGGTGATCGAGTCGCTCGCCGTCGCCGTCCAGAACCTCTACGTCTTCCCGGACAAGGGTGCCGCCCTCGCCAAGATCCTGCGCCGGCGCCACGCGAAGCACGAGTACGACCGCATCACCAGCTCGAGGGAGTTCGCCGATTCGCTGCTCGCACACATGCAGGTCTACACCCACGACCGCCACATGCGCGTCCACTACCGCTACGAGCCGCTGCCGCTGCCGTCCGGGGACGACGGACACGGGCCCAACGAGGAGGAGCGACGACGCCGGCTCGATGGCGAGCGCCTGCGGAACTTCGGCTTCGAGCGCGTCCAGCGGCTGGCGGGAAACGTCGGCTACCTCGACTTGCGTTTCTTCTCGAGCCTCCCCGAGGCGCAGGCCACGGCGGTCGCGGCCATGAACTTCCTCGCCAACTCGGATGCCGTCATCATCGACGTGCGGCGCAACGGCGGCGGCGACCCGATCCTCCTACAGACCGTTCTCACCTACTTCGTTGCGCCCGGCGACCGTCTCCACATCAACGACTTCTACGAGCGCGAGGGCGACCGCACCGTGCAGTTCTGGAGCGCGGCGCAGGTGCCGGGGTCGCGGCTGGACGGCAAGCCGCTCTACGTGCTGACGAGCGGCAACACCGGCTCGTGCGCCGAGGAGTTCGCCTACGACGTGCAGACCCACAAACTCGGCACGCTCTATGGTGCCACGACCGCGGGTGCCGCGAACCCGGGCGGGATGGTCCGCCTGAGCGACCACCTGGCGGCGTTCATCGCCACCGGGCGTGCGGTCAACCCGGTGACCAAGACGAATTGGGAAGGCGTTGGCGTCAAGCCCGATGTCGCCGTGCCCGCGGGCGACGCGGTGCGCGAGGCCCACGTCGCGGCGCTGAACAAGCTGCTGGATTTGGCGACGGACGATGACCGCAGGGCGCTGCTGGGGCGCGCGCTCGAACTGGCGAAGGCCACGCCGAGCGAGCCCGCGGAGGACTTCACGAGGGCCGGGCGGCGCCGCGCCGGCGGGTGACAGCATAGCTGACGGCCGCGACCGTGGCCGTGAGCAGCGCTCCCCAGGCCATGTCCACGACCGCAACTGCGGACGCGGCTCATCTGCCGCCCTCACGCGCTGCGCGGACTTCGGCGAATGCGATCATGGTTCGTACCTCCTGGGTCCATGGACTTGGCTTCGCCGGATGACACCGCGCGCACCGTGGATTGACCGCCGTCGAAGGCCTCCGTACAGTTCTCGTCGCTTCCAAGGTCGCGAACCCTGTGCGGCAGGGTTCAGGGCCCGACGGTTCTCGAGGAGACCCTCGATGCATCGGATACCGTATTCGACCACCCAGCCTCTGTGGCGCGCCATCGTTTCCGTCACGGTCGCCCTTGTGATCACGCTTGCCGCCGCCTCCGCGAGTGCCACGGAGCGGTTTCGCCTCGAACTCGAAGGCGCCGCGGCCCGGCAGTCGCGCAACGACTTCGCCATTCCCGGGGCCACGGGGACCCGAGTCCGTCTCGACCGCCCGGCCTCGGATCCGGTGGCCGCGGGACGCGTCACGCTCATGATCGGACTCGGCCCACGCTGGGCGGCTCGCGCCCTCGCCGCACCGCTCAGCACCCGGACCACTTTCATCCCCGTCGCGCCGACGGATACCGAATCCTCGATGGCGGGGCGGACGTGGAGCGAGTGTACTCGTTCGCGACTTTCCACTATCCGATCGGAGGGATCGCCGTGCGGCTCTGACCCGGCCCCGGGCGAAGTGGGGGCGGCTCCCGCGTTCGGTTGGGCAGGAGCGGGGGTGCGCACGTGATGGGGAGCGATCGCCATGAGCTGCGAGATCGGGCTACCGGGTCCGCCGCAGCCCGGTTTAGACTCGGGGAGCGCATGAGAACGACGCGGTGCGACACTCGGCGAGGAGAACGGTGAGCGCCACCAGCGAGGATGCTCGTTTCGAAGGGGATACGTCGCGCGACGCGCTCCGTGTCCAATTCGCCGCCTTGCGCCGCATCACACCCTCGCGGCGACTGGCGCTCATGGACGACCTCACCCGACTCGCCCAGTCGATGGCCCGCGAGGGTCTGCGACGGCGTCACCCGGGGCGTACGGAGGCTGAACTCGCCGCGTTGTTCTTCGAGCTCGTCCTCGGCCCGGACCTCGCCGCAAAGGTGCTTCAACACCGGCGGGCGCGCGTCGCACGGCCGGCGCCGTGACCCTGCCGACGGAATTCCTGGTACACGTCGCCGAGCTCCTCGAGCGGCTCGGGATTCCCTATCATGTCGGTGGATCGGTCGCGAGCTCTGCGCATGGCATGTACCGCGCGTCGGCAGACATTGACTTCGTCATTGACCCCACCAGCGATCAGCTGGAGGCACTGGTTCACGCACTGGAACCGGAGTTCTATCTCAGTCACTCGGCGATGGTGGAGGCGCTGGCGCATCGCAGCACCTTCAATGCCATTCACGATGAGACGTCGTTCAAGATCGACTTCTTCATCAAGGGCGCGGCGCCATTCGACGAGGAGGAGCTGCGCCGGTCCATTCGACAGGTCGTCGGCGACGAACCAGGACACACGGTCCTCCTCAAGAGTCCCGAAGACACTATCCTGCGAAAGCTGGAGTGGTTTCGACGCGGGGGGGAGACGTCGGAACGCCAGTGGCAAGATGCTCTCTCGATTCTTGCCGCCGCGCGGGGACGGCTCGATGAGGCGCACCTCGAGCGGTGGTCCCGGGAACTGGGCATTGCCGACCTGCTCGACCGTGCCCGGCAACAAGTCGCGGATCTCTGAGAATCGAAGACGAGGAGACCCACATGAGGACCGTTCTGGTCACGGGCGCGTCCTCCGGCATGGGCAAAGCGACCGCGAAGGAGCTCCTCGAGGAGGGCTACACCGTGTACGTCGCGGCACGCAGGCTTGACAAGATGCGGGACCTGCAGGAGCTCGGCGCCATCCTCCTCAAGCTGGATATTGCCAATGAGGAAGACATCGTCGGTACCGTGAATCGCATCACCGCGGGACACGGCGGCATCGACACTTTGATCAACGACGCGGGCTTCGGGACGTACGGGGCGATGGAGGACACATCCATCGCCGACGCCCGCTACCGGTTCGAGGTCAATCTGTTCGGCTTGGCCCGGCTCACCCAGATGGCGCTGCCGTACATGCGGCAGAGGAAGGCGGGCAAGATCGTCAACATCTCTTCGATGGGCGGCAAGATCTACACGCCCCTCGGCTCCTGGTACCACGCAACCAAGCACGCCCTCGAAGGATGGTCGGATTGCCTGCGTCTCGAACTGGCGCCGTTCGGCATCGACGTCATCATCATCGAGCCGGGAGTCATCCGGACGGAGTTCGGCGATGTCCTGATGGGACCGATGCTGGAGCGTTCGGGCAGCACCGCCTACGCAGAGTTGGCCCACAAGGTCGCCGAAGCCACCCGCGACTCCTACCAGGCTGGAGCCGCCTCGCCGCCGTCGCTCATCGCCAACGCGATCGCGAAGGCATTGAAGGCCAAGCGGCCGCGGACGCGCTACGCCGCCGGCAGATACGCCAAGCCCATGATGGCCGTGCGCAAATGGCTTGGAGACCGCGCCTTCGACAAGGCCCTCATGAGCCGGTTCTGACCTCGAAGCGCCGACACGACGCGTCCGACGTCCTCGCCGCGAGACACAGCGGGGGAGAAGCATCGGGCGCAACGCCGAGACGATCCGCGTCCACGGGGGTTGGGTGGCGCCTCTGGCAACCAGTAGGACGCACCTTGCCAGCGCGACATCGACCCTCTGAACCCAAGCTGCGCAGGCGACTCGCCGAGCTCGTCGAGTCGGCCACGATGGGCGCCGGCCACGACACCGGCGGGCGCCCGTCCTTAGGACTCGCGGATTCCCGCGTCAGCGGATGACCGCCACACGCGAGGACAGGCTGCGGCCCGCTTGACTCAATCGCACGACATACACGCCGGCGGGCAGATCGCCGAGCTTCACCGTGTGGGAACCGGCCCTGCCGGAGCCGACCTCGCGAGAAGCCACCTGACGACCGCCGATGTCATAGACCGCCACCGTCGCCGGTGCCCCGCTCGCGAGGCTGAAGTTCACCGTCAGAGGACCGATCACGGGGTTTGACGTCCGCAGTGCGAAGACCGCCGCGCCGCCGTCCACGCCGGTGGTCGCCGTGATACTGAAGGCATCGCTCACGGCGAACTCGGACTCGGGAATCACGCCAGTCTCGTCCATGGCGTAGGTCACCATGATCGCCAACCGGGCCTGGTCCGTAATGGTGCCGGGGACCATCCAGTTGTAGCTGCCGTTGTTGGGCAGTCCCTCGGCCGCCACCGTCCAGTTCAGGCCGTCGTCGACCGACGAGAGCAGGCTCACCGACTCGACCTGCGGGCCCTCCAGGACATCCCAGGTCACTTCGGTCGTGGTTCCGACCGCGAGCAGGTCCCCGGCCTTCGGCGTGTGCACCTTCGGGGCCTTGACCTCGATGAAGTCCGTGCCGGTGAAATGCTGGCCCGCGATCATCCCGGTGACGATCACCGCCACGTGATCACCGGGAGTCAAGGTCGGCTTCACCTCGGACCTGAGGAACTTCACCTTGAGCTTGGTGTCGTGATCCTCGATCTTGGCGGGGTACTCTGAGGAAACCGCTACCGCACCGTTCAATCGGATCGAGCTCGCGTCGATCTGCGAAGCCAGGTACGGGACCGGCGGCCGCAAGTAGCCCGTGACCCACATGCCCTTCGAGTTCAGGTTCAGATCGTGCGGCTTGAAGTCGAACGCCATCTGCACGATTGGTGCAAACCGATAGACGATCCCTCCGGTTCCGTTCGCCGGGGTGTTGGTGACCAATGCGTACAGTTCTCCGTTGCCGTCCTCGCCAAAGCCGTGCACCGTCAGCCCATTGGGCAACAGGTCATCGAGGAACTGGGGAAGGAGAAACTCCAGGATCTCCCCGCCAGCCAGGTCGGCGTAGAAGATACGGCCGTCCACACGTGGTGGGGCGTTTCGTAACGCCAGGTCTCCGAAGACGTACTTCCCGAACAACTCGGGGATCGCGGTGCCTCGGTAGACGAAACCGCCGGTAACGGCAATGCCATCGGTGTGATCGTACTCCAGTGTCCCTAGTGGACCGGAGAGGGGGTCGATCAGCCCCGCGGGGCTGCCCGGGCTGCGAGCCCCGATGGTCCCGGTGGCGCGGTCGAAGAGAAAGTCGCCCTCCTTGACCGCCCATCCGTAGTTGCCGCCCAGGGTGATGCGGTCGATTTCCTCGATGTTTCTCTGGCCCACATCGGCGAGGATCAGATCGCCGGTGGGGCCGTCGAAGCTGAACCGGTAGGGGTTGCGCAGACCGTAGGCGTAGATCTCAGGCACCTGGCCCGGTCCCTGGAACGGGTTCGTCGCCGGAATGCGGTACTGGCCGTTGCTACTGACCGGGTCGGGGCTGCCCGGCGTCAACGCCGGGTTCACCGGGTCGAACCGCAGCATCTTCCCCAGCGGTGTACTCAGGTTCTGGGCGTTGCCGCCCGGCTCGATATGGCTCGCACCCACGTCGTTCGCGTTGCCGCCGTCTCCCAGTGCGAGGAACAGATAGCCATCCGGACCGAAAGCAACCGTTCCGCCGTTGTGGTTTCCCGCGTTCTTGCCGAACGAGATGACTTCGCGTCGCGAGTTGGGATCCACCTGGTTGGGGTCCGTGGCGCTGATCTTCCACTCGGCGACGACGTTCTTGTAGTTCTGCACGGCCCCATTGGGCGCATCGTAGGTGGGAGTTGTCCCGACCGGGATGAGCTCGCTGTGGTAGGTATAGAGGGTGCCGAATCCGACGCTGCCCGGCGTGTTGAAGCCCGGATGGAACGCCAGCCCGAGCAGACCACGTTCGTCGTTGGCGTTCGCCGGGTTCATGGGCGGCGCGACCCGGGTTTGAATGTCGAGCGCGGGAGTGGGCAGCAGGGTGCCGTTCTCGATCACCAGGAGCAGCCCCTTCTGCTCCAGGACGAACAGGCGGTGGACGTCGCCCGGGGGGCTGATCGCGTAGTCCGGGGCACCCAACCCGGTCACGATGGGCTGCAGATTCACGGCGATGTCGCCCCTCTGGATGTCCGGCAGCGGATCGCTTGGTTGCGCCCGGACCTGCGAACCGAGAGCCAGGGCCAGGGCAACGAGACTGGCGAAGCAGGCCTTCTTCCACATCATGGCGCGAGTCTCCTTTGAGTGATGCACGAGATGATGGTGAACCGTCCTCCGAGGCACCGTGTCTCTTGCTGCGGAATCTGCGTGCAGCGCGACAGCCAAGCCGATTGGGAGATGGAGCGGCTGGCCTGTAAATGGCCTTGGCGCGCCGCCGGGCCTACGGCAGGATCATCGCAAGAGCGGAATCCGCCGTTGATGGGTCGCCTGGTCGACGATCAGGCTCGCGAGATAGACGCCCGGCGCGGCCCGCGTGCCGGAATCGGTGCGCCCGTCCCAGACGGTCGCGTGGGCGCCTGCCGGCTCGGTGACACCAGCCACCAGGCGGCGCACGACGCGGCCCATCGCATCGTGGATCAAGAGCGACACGTGCGCGGCCCGCGGCAGTGTGTAGCTCAGGTTCACCCGTCCGGACGAGGGCGTGGGCCATGGCGCTGCAAACGACACCGCTTCGGCGCGTGGGCCCGTAGGGACATCGGTGGACGCCGGCGTGTAGTCGATCGTGAGCTTGGGGGGCGTGAACCCCTCGCGCGAATAGTACTTCCTCGCGGTGGTCGTCGTGGTCTCGTCGTCCTTCATCAACCAGCCGAAGTTCGAAGCGGGGTTGTCCACCCATGACTGCACGTCGGCGACCAAGCCTGCGCCCGTCCACGCATATGGCCCGATGCCTGCCACCGATTGCGATGCACTCGGTCCGGCGGCGAAATCGCCGCCGGCCGTCGTCCATGTCAGGGTGTTGAAGAAGCGGAACAGCCACGTGGCGTCACCGGGCTGCGCGAGGCCACCCGATCCGGACCCCAACGAACCCGCTTCGCCCCAGTCGGCGCTCAAGCGATGCAGCGTGACGATCCGGGCACTCAGGTCGTTTGACTGGACCATCGCGAGGCTCAGCGTAACCGCGTTGACCGTCGAGCCCGCGGGAATGGACGACAGGTCGAACGCGAGCAGCCCGCGGCGCTTCGTGCCACCCCCAAAGGAACCGACCCTACCGACATAGATCCCGTCGCCCGCGCCGTTGCTGTTGCCGACGGGTGTCTCGATGAGGGTGTTGTCCTTGGACGGCACCAGATCCACCGTGACGGCGGCCGCCAAGCTCGCGAATGTCAGCGATGCAGCGACGGACAATACGGCGAGGACGAGGCCTTCGAGTGAGCGGCGACGGGGCATGGCGAGCCTCCGGGTGAAGGGTGCGCGGCCTCGGTGTACGTGAGTAGTCCCTGAAAAGAGCGAATCGTTACGGACGATCAAGTGCGATTGATGCCGCGACCCGAGCGGGGCATCGACGCGCCTTCCCTACCGTCGTTCAGGTTTGCTACGCTTGAGCGCGTTCGTTCGGTCATGGTCCCAGGGGTGATTCATGTCTGACAGGCTTCACGAATCTGACGAGGCGCTGCTCCTCGGGCTCCGGGTGGGAGACGAGGCGGCCTTCGCGACCCTCGTGGACAGCCTGAATGGACGGCTGCTGGCCCTGGCCCGCACATTCACCTCCTCGCCGGCGCTCGCCGAGGACATCGTCCAAGACACCTGGCTTGGCGTGATTCGAGGCCTGCGAGGCTTCGAGGGTCGCTCCACCCTTCGAACCTGGATCTTCAGCATCCTGGTACGGCGGGCCCGAACGATGGCGGCCCGTGAGGCGCGCCGGCTCTTCCCGAATTCCGAGCCGGCGGAGGCGATCGATGGGTCGAGCGGCGAATGGGTGCCCGGGGCGGGCAGGGTCGGCTTGTGGAACGACACCCCGGTGCCGTGGGGCCTCATGGATCCGGCGGCGGTGTTTCAATCGAAGGAGGCGCTCGAAGTGATCCGCAATGCCGTCGTTGCTCTCCCAGAGAGGCAGCGGCAGGCGCTTCTCCTGCGAGACGTCGAGGACATCAGTGCGAGGGACGTGTGTAACGTTCTCGAGATCAGCGAGACCTACCTAAGGGTACTGCTCCACCGAGGCCGAGCCCGCGTTCGCGAAGCGCTGGATCGATACCTGCGTGACGGTTCGGCACCACCGGTGAAGTCGCGAGCGCGCGCGACCCCGGACGCGAGCCGCCGCTCCGATTCATCCTCGAGCCTCCCGATCCGCGCGAATGGAGATGTGCAATGACCTGTCAGGAAGCCGTCGATTTGATGGGGGAGGCGCTCGAGGGTCAACTCCAGCCCGCCCTTCGCCCGGGCTTCGAAGGACACATGGCCGAGTGCGCGCCCTGCGCCACCTATCTCGAGCACTTGCACGTCACGCGCAACGCGCTGTTGCATCTGCCGCTGGAGGGCGGCACGAGCCCGCGACGCCAGGAACTGATCGAGAAGTTCAAGCGCGAGTTCGGCCGAGGCTAGCGGGGGGGCTCGTGATGTACGGGACCAATCCCACCACCGGTCAAACCGGGACTCTGCTTCTGACGCCCGAGGCGACAACGAGCGTACCGCCTGGCGGCGAACTCGCGAGTCGGCTCGCGCTGACCGTGGAACCGAATCCGTTCCACGCGGTGACGTCGATCCGCTTCTCTCTCGCGTCGCCGGGCCCGGTCGATTTGGCGATTTACGACCCAGCCGGCCGGAGAGTAGCGGCGGTGCTGGCGGGGGCATGGCGGGATCACGGAGTGAGCGAGGCGACATGGGATGGGCGCGACTTCCGGGGTCTGCCCGTCCCCGGCGGCGTTTACTTCGCGTGTCTCCGGGCGGGTGCGCTGATGACCCATCGCCGGCTCGTGGTTCTCAAGTAGCGGCCATCCCCACGATGCCGCGGCGCGGCCGCGCGATCGCGCCGGCCGGAACTCCACTGCAACGCGGACCACTGGTGGCCGGACCAGGAGTCCTCTCGATCGCGTGCCTGCTTGATCCAGTTGTCGAAAGAAGTGCGCTATCTTCTTGCGCCACGGTCCAGTAGCTCAGACGGATAGAGCAGCCGTTTCCTCGCCGATCGCTGGAGAATCGAGCCACCGGATGCCAACCCGCACGTTTGGGGATCCGAGCGAGGAAGCTCAAGACGAACTCGCGCTTCCCCACCCCGGTTACTTCAGCATCAGCACCTTGCGCGCGACCGAGACGTCGCCAGTCTCGAGCTTGAGGAAGAACAGCCCCGCGGGCACCGGCGTCCCGCTCTCGGCGAGGCCATCCCAGGTGACGCGGTGCTCGCCGGCCTCGAGCGACCCATCGAGGAGCGTGCGCACCCGCCGGCCCGACGGATCGTAAACCGCAAGCGTGACCCGGGCCTCGGCGCGCGTGAGCGCGAACACCGCGCTCACGCGGCCCGCTGTGGGATTGGGGCTGGCCGCCAGGGTCAGCCTGCCCGTCGGCGAGGGCCGGTCGCCGACCGCCACCGGCTGCGACGGGTCGTAGGTTACGTAGATCGGCCCGGTCCAGACGTTCTGATTGTCGGCCATCCGAATCCGCAGGTAATAGTGGGCCTCGGTCCCCTGATCGAAGGTCTGGAGTTCCCGCCACTGTAGCGTCGAGCTGCCGGCGTTCCACGCCACCCGCGTCGCGTTCGAGGCCCCGGTCACGCCGCGGTACACGTCGATCTCCGCCACCGCGTCGCCGGGATCGGGATCGGTGACCTCGACCGCGATGCGGATGCCCTGCGCGCTGGTGAACGCCTCGCCCATCGCGTGCCCGTCGGCCGAGAATGCGACGTGCACGTTGTGGTCCTGGGTGGCGTAGTTGCGGCGACCGGCGAGCGCCTCGAAGATCGCGCTCTTGGTCTTGGCGGCCGCCAGCACGGCCGTTCGGCTCTCGCTCGACGCGCCCCAGGTGGCCAGGTGGTTGTCCTGGTCGCCGGTGGGGGAGACGCGGTAGCCCATTCGGAGCGCGTCCTGGAACTCGCCGTCGAAGCCGGTGTTTCCCACGTCCGACTCGTCGGTTGCGGCGGACTGAGCGGGCCCGTTGACCATGCACATCAGATGGACCAGCGCCCTGCCGTCGGTAGTCACGGCAAAGCCGTCGAAGTCGCCGGACGCCGGGTGGCACCACAGGGCGATCGCCGGGTAGCCGCTCGGCGGGTGCGCGAGCGCTGCGGTGTAGAGACTCGCGTAGTCGCCCTCGGCCACGAACACGTCGTAGTTCCCCACGTCCCATCCGAACAGCACCGGCGCTTCGAGGATGATCACGTGGCCGTGCGAGGCAAGGCCCCACTCCTGCCCGTAGATCGCGACGAAGGCACCGTCGCTGTTGGCCGCCGCGGCCTGGGCCAGGCCCTGCGCGTAGTAGGGCAGCGACATCCCGGCGCTGACGTGGTTGTGATCGGTCACGGCCAGGAAGTCGAGCGGCGTCTGCGCGGTATAGCGCGCGTAGTCGTAGGCGTCGGCCGGGGTCTGGACCCCGTCGGAGTAGGCGGTGTGCGAGTGCAGGTTGCCGAAGTAGACCGGAAAGCCGAGGTCGGGATCGAGCCGCGACCCGGCCAAGGGCGCCGAGCTCGGGCTGTTCGAGACGCCGCTGGTGTTCGGGACCTCGTCCTGGGTCTCGAGGGCGAAGTAGTAGGTCGAGTCCGGATCGAGGCCGAAGACGAAGAGCGTCTCGGGAGTGGCTCCGGCCTGCGGCAGCGGCGCGTTGATCCAGCGCTCGATCGGCGCGACGGCATCGAAGTTCCCCGCCGCGATCGGATCGTGCGAGACCCTGATGAGGTACGCGCTCGCGGTTCCGCTCGCTCCGTCGTCCCCGGGGGCGGTCCAGGTGAGACGGATTTCGCCGGGGAATCCGCCAGCCGCGGCGGTGAGGTCGGTGACGGCGTCGGGCGCGACGACATCTCCAAGGCTGCCGTTGGTGGCGCACAGGGTCTGCGTCCGCCAGTCGAAGTTCCGCGAGCCGTTCGGGATCGCTGCCCAGACACTGTCCACCCGCCCACCGGGGCTCAGCTCGGTGCCCGGATACGTGACCTTGTCGATGACGATGGCTGGAAGCACCCGATTGGCCACGACATAGACATCGTCCCCACCGCTGTTGTTGAGCCACGCCGCCGTGGATTGACCCTTGAGGACACGGAACTCGCCGGGGCCGATCACGACGCCGCCCGGGCACATGGCGGTGTCGAAGTCTTCGGGGATGCGGCAGCGGACCGCGGCCTGATCGATGGTCGCGGCGTCGTCGATCGCCCAGCCGGTCATGTCCACGGCCTCGGTGCCGGCGTTGTAGATCTCGAGCCGCTCGGTGCCGACATCATTCCCGGTAGGATTCGGGAGGATCTCGTTGATCAGGATCTGGGCCCCGGTGCTGGTCGGAAAAACCACGACCGCGAATGCCGGGGTGAACGCGGCGAGGAGCAGGAGCAGACGAGTGGATGCGCAGAATCTCGATGGCTGGCCCATCGGGGAGGGCCTCCTGAGAAGTAGGGGCAAACATGCAGGTGAGAAACCGGGTGGAGTATATCAGCTTCCCCGGGGCGTCGCGGTGCGAGGGACTGCGCGGGCATCCTGTGAAGCCGCTTCGGAGCCATCGGGCCCCGAAGACCCCGAGGAGTCGGAGATGCTCGCTGTACGCAGGGCTTGATGGTCCAAGGTCCACCCAACCCCCTCAGACCGATCAGCAGCAATGGGATAGTCTGGATCGCGATACGAGCAAGGGGGACGCAGAGATGGCTTGCAAGCGACACACGGCGGAGGGAATCATTGGCAAGCTGCGTGACGCACTGCTGAACCGGGAGATCTTCTACACCCGGCCGGAGGCTCAGGTGCCGACCGAGGCCTGGCGGGAGGAGTACGAGCGCCGCCGGCCACATGGCTCGCTGGGGTATCGGCCGCCGGCACCGGGGGGGGCAGTCCAAGGTGGACGGCGCGGCGACGCGCGCGGCCTCCCAGCCAGCGAGCCACCTCGCTGACCGCTGTTTGGAGCACCTTTAGCCCTGCGCTATCTTGCTCCACAGTTGGCCCTGTAGCTCAGGCGGATGGAGCAGCGGTTTCCTGAGCGTTGCAGCCCAGAGTGGGCTCGTCGGCCGAAGTCGTCGTCACGCACAGCCCTGCTTGCGGTTACCACCGCAGGCGGGGCTTCTTCTCGTGGGCACGAGAGGCCACGAGGGGACGTGAAGAGGACTTTGAACCGGCGGCCCATCGGCGACCAGAACGCTGACGGCACGCGCCCCCAGGCTCGCGCGGGTCGATCGAGACCGCACGGGGCAGCGGAATCCGAAGGCTCATACAATGCGCGAAGGGGTTGGAACGTCGTATGGGTGTAGCCGAACGAGCGGGAGGCCTGTGCCACGGGATACGGAACTGATCGCGGGCATGATCCGGGGTGAGTCCGGGGCGTTCGCCGATCTCTACCAAAAGTACCGGGCACGCCTGCATCAGTACGCGCTGAGCCTGATCCGCTCACGGTTGGAGGCCGAGGACGTGGTGCACGACGTCTTTATCGGACTGGCGAAGCAGGCGAGCGGGGGACGCATGCCCCGGGAGCTCTCGGCCTATCTCTACGTGTCGGTTCGGAACCGCTGCGTGGATCGCATGCGCCGCAAGCCGGAGCTGCCACTCGATGACGTGGACCTCGACGTGATCGTCGCCCCGCCCGGCGACGAGGAGCGCATCGAGCTCCGACGCCTGCTCAACCGCGCGCTGCTCGCGCTGCCGGCCGAGCAGGCGGAGGTGGTGGTGCTCAGGACCTGGCACGACCTCGAGTTCGCCGCGATCGCCGGCATGCAGCGGACGTCGGTCAACACCGCCCTCTCGCGCTACCAGTACGGTCTCGCGAAGCTGAGAAAGGAGCTCGGAGTCCATGGACGATGATCGCATCGAGCGGCTGCTCAAGGGCTACAGCCTGCCCGCTGTGTCGCCGGATCTCGACCAGCGCGTCTTGAGCGAGGGCGCCGCGATCCTGGGGCGCGCGCGCACCCGGGCGATGGTGGAGGAGGTCGGACGGTCCCTGCTGCAGGGACTCGGGTTCGGCTACCTCGCTTGGGCATTCGACCTGGTCACCACCACCGACGCCGACTACCGCGTCGAGTTCATCTAGAGGAGGCTCACGATGAGTGCCGATTTCGCGACTCGCGACGATGACAGGCGCAGACGCCGCCGCAATCTGATCTGGATCGCCCCGGCCGCGCTGGTCGTGGGCACCGCGGCGTTTTTCGGGATCGGCAAGCTGGTCGAGTGGCTCTGGCGCGTGACGCTGGTGGACATCTTCGCGCTCAAGCCGATCAGCTTCTGGCAGGCGTGGGGACTCATCCTGCTGTCGCAGATCCTGTTCAAGGCGAACCTGCGGCCCACGACGCGCACCGGGCGCCGGTGGCGCCGCGTCCCTGCGGGCGGAAACGCTCCCGAGATGGAACCTGAGCAGCCGGAAGGGAACCGAGAGGGCTGAGGAGGCTGGCCCGGAAGAGGGCCGCGGACTGAGGGGGGCTTGGGCATGGCACTCCACGCGAAGGAAGAGGGCATGAACTCGATCAAGAAACAGGCAAGAACCGCGGGATGGCTGTACCTGTCGCTCGCGCTCACCGCGCCCTTCAGCCTCCTCTACGTGCCGAGCGCCCTGATCGTGTCTGGCGACGCAGCGGCGACGGCCGCCCGCATTCGGGCTTCCGAGATGCTCTTCCGCTTCGGCATCGTGGGCAAGGTCCTCACCGCCACCCTCTTCGCCATCGTGGTCCTGGCGCTGTACCGCCTGCTCAAGCGGGTCAACCAGACGCATGCCGTGCTGATGGTGACGCTGGCGATGATCTCGGTGCCCCTGGCGTTTCTCTATGTGATCAATGACATCGCCGCCCTGGTGCTCTTCAAGGGCGCCGGTTTCCTGTCGGGGTTCGACCAGAGCCAGCTCGAGGCCCTGGGGTATCTGTCCCTGCGTTTGCACAGCCAGGGAACCGTGGTCGCGGAGCTGTTCTGGGGGCTTTGGTTGCTTCCGTTCGGGCTGCTCGTGTTCCGCTCGGGCTTTCTGCCCCGCCTGCTGGGCGTGCTTCTGATCATCAATGGCTTCGCGTATGTGGCCGAGAGCTTGACGGGCCTGCTGTTGCCGCAATACGCGGCCATGGTCTCGCGCATCGCGTTTCCCGCGCTCTTCGGAGAAGTCGCGATCACGTTGTGGCTCGTGATCGTGGGGGCCAAGCCGCACGCATCGGACGCCGCAGCGCCATCTTCGGCGGCGTGACTCGTCTGCTCGGCTGAGGGTGTGGGCTTCTGCGGAGCCCGTCGCGCCGCGCAGCGCAGCTTGAACAACGGCAACGACGCGGGTCCCACTCGAAGCCGCGGTCCGACGGCGCGACAGACGTCTCTACGCGACCGTGCCGAGCCACATCCGCGTGACAGGGGGCGTCGTGCGGGGGAAGGGGTTCGCCGGAAGCGCCGGCGTCACCTGATGCGAACGAGGCGGACGGTCACGACGGCTTTCCCCGCGCGGGCACGCACGAGGTAGACCCCCGGAGAGGCCCGCTCGCCGCCTTCAACCCGCCCGTCCCAGCGCAGCGCATGGCCCCCGGCGGGCAGCGTGCCCCGCCAGGGCACGGCGACGCGGCGGCCGGCGAGGTCGAAGACCTCGACCGACGCCTCCGCCGTCGCGGGCAGAGCGAGCGAGAGCGCGACCGCCCCCGCGGACGGATTCGGCGTGGCGACCAGCGCAAGCGCAGGCGTGGCGGGCGCGTCCGCCACGTCCACCACCGGGAGCAAATCGGGCACGAAGCCCATCGCCGCGAGCGCCGGCGCGACCTCGGGGTTCGACATGAAGGCGTCCCACACCCGACCGCTGCGGTGGTTCTCGATCATGATCACGATCGGCCCCTGGTCGATCGCGATCTGGTCGGTCGCCGTCCAGGCCGCGCCGGGGTTGAAGGCGTCGAGGTAGCCGCGGAAACTCCACAGCGTCGCGCCGTAGACGTCATAGAAATGCCGAGCCGCGGCGAGCGCCTCCACCGGCACGTAGGGCATCGAGCCCAGCGCCGCGGTCGGCGTCAGCGTGCCGTTGTCGTTTGAGAACGGCCAATGGACCCCGTAGCCGCCGGGCTGGTCGCTCGCGGTCAGGCCCCAGCAGGAGGCTCCGTAGCCGGCGTGCCCGTACGGATTCTGGGTGCAGTAGGCGACCTGCACCAGCGCCTGGTTGCGATTGTGCACGTAGTAGTTCGCGTACGCGTCGCGCCGGAAGCGCGGGTCGAGCCCGAGGAACGAGTAGTGGGCGAAGAACATCGGCCCGCCGTAGGCCGGCCCGACGTAGATGCGGTAGCCGTAGTAGGTGTTGGGATTCACCATGGCGCCGTTGCGGGCCCAGCCGGTGGTGTAGAGCGAGGCCGGCACCGGGTGCGTGGGCGAGGCGATCGCGAGCAGGTAGGTCATCAGACCTTCGTGCCAGCCCTCCACCCGGAAGCTGCCGGTGAAGCCCGTGGTCGGGGAGCGGTGCCACCACAGCCCGGGGTCGCCGGCGGGCCGGAACGCGTCCCACTCGACCGCCTCCCACAGCTGCGTTGCCAGCGCGCGGATCTGCGTCTCGTCCGCGCCCGGGCCGTCGAAGTAGGCCCGAACCGTGAGCACGCCCTCCATGAGGAAGGCGGTCTCGACCGCGTCCACCTTGTCGTCAGTCGGGCCCAGGAACGGGATGTGCTGCCCGGTCGCGCCGTGGATCCAGTGCGGCAACGCACCCCAGTGCCGCTCGGCCTGGGTGGCCAGGAAGGTGAGCGTCTGGAGAACGCGGGTCGCCCCCTCGGCGCGGGAGACGAAGCCGCGCTCGACCCCGACCGCGGTCGACATCAGGCCGAACCCGCTGCCGCCGGTGGTGCAGATGTCGCCGGAGGAGGAGCGCTCGCGCGCGAGCCCCGAAACCGGATGCGCGCCCTCCCAGAAGTACCGGAACGCCGCGCGTTGGATCATGTCGAGGAAGTCGTAGTCGGCCAGCGCGCGCGTCGCCGTCGTGAACGCGGGGGACGGCGCGGACTCGC
>Ga0154739_1050_pt1 | contig 24461 bp, 21 predicted proteins | sample Rifle2008BG16ft_FD_105747 | JGI IMG/M metagenome (GOLD analysis project Ga0154739, IMG submission 105747) | Candidatus Eisenbacteria bacterium RBG_16_71_46 | reverse complement strand
GCCTACCCGCAGGCGGGGTTCGGCGCCGACCAGATGATCGATTTCGTGCAATGGGGCGCGGGGGATCAAGCCAATCAGACCGCCGCAGTGAACGGCAGCTTCTGGACCCCGGGCCAGTTCGTGCCGCCGATTGCCGACGGGCACTCGATGGAATACTGCGGCACCGTGGCCCAGCACGGCGCGAGCCTCTGGCAGGAAATCGCGCTGCCGACGCCGGGGACCAACGGCGGCTGCACCACGCCGGCGCTGTCTTCGTCCTGGGGGCGGCTCAAGACGCTCTACCGGTGATCCGCGGAGACCGGCCTGTCGACAGCGACCACCCTCGTTCGCGGGGGTGGTTGTCGTGTCTCAGTTTCCAGGCGCAGGGCGGATGACAGCTCGCGCGGAGCTTACTCGTCCGGCGACCAGCGCGCGCTCGACCGTGCTCCGCTCCCTCCGCTTCCTCAGCGGTGGCGGCTCGTGCGCTTGGGCCTGCCCCGGCGCCCGAGCGATCCGGACACCGGCGCTTCGTCCCCCGCCGCCACGAGCCCGAAGTGGTCGAAGCCCGCGCCGGGCAGCGGCCGGGTCGAGCCGTTCGCGGCGCGCAGCAGCAGCAGGCCGGGCGCCTCGGTGAAGTGCCCGACGAACGCCAGCGGCACGCCGCGCGCGGCCGCCAACTCGGCGCAGGCCGCGCGCGCCGCAGGATCGATCGCCAGCAGCAACTCGTAGTCGTCGCTCGGCCCGAAGCGCAGGGCGTCGAGCGGTCGCCCGAGCGTGCGGGCCGCGCGCGCCAGCAGCGGGTCCTCGGGCCAGGATTCGGCGTCGATCTCGGCGCCCACGCCGCTGCGCTCGCACAGGTGCGCGAGATCGCCGCTGAAGCCGTCCGAGACGTCGATCGCCGCCATCACCGCGTCGAGCGGCGCCAGCGCCCGGGCGAAACCCGCGCGCGCCCGGGGCGCGAGCCACGCCTCGAGCAGATCCCGCCACGCCTTGTCGCGCGCCTTGGCGCCCGCCGCGCGGGCCAGCGCCAGTCCCCCGCCGGCGCGCCCCGGGGCGCCGGTCACCGCGATCAGGTCTCCGGGGCGAGCCCCGGCGCGCGTCCACGCGCCGCCGCGGGCCACCTCGCCGAGCAGGGCGAGGCTCGACCACTCCGGGCCCTCCACCGCGGTGAGATTGCCGCCGACCAGCGCTGCGCCCTCCGCCTCCAACGCGCCGGCGAGCCCGTGCTCGCGCTCGAGCAGGGCGTCGAGGTCGTGATCGGCGCGGGCCCCGATCGAATGGACCGCCCAGCGCGGGATGGCGGCCATCGCCGCCAGGTCGCTGAGGTTGGCCGCCGCCAGGCGCCGGCCGACCTGGCGCGGCGTGAACCACTCGCCCAGGTAGTGCCGGCCCTCGACGAAGGCATCCGTGGTGACGACCAACTCGCAGCCGGCCGTGGGGCTCAGCACCGCGGCGTCGTCGCCGACGCCGATCACCACGCCCGCGTTCTCGGCGCGACCCCGGGTCAGACGCCGGATCGCCTCGAATTCACCGACCTCACCCAGCGTGGGCGCCATGCCGATCCCTCCATTCGCCCGCCGCGGGCAGCAGCACCACGAACAGCACCGCCGCGAGCAGCGCGAGCGCGCCGTCCACCGCGAACGTCGTGCGCGCGCCGAAGCGGTCCCACAGCACGCCGGCCACGATGCTGGCGGGCAGCAGCGCCAGGCCCACGACCGTGTAATAGACGCCGTACGCGGTGGCCCGCCGGTCGGCCGGCACCAGGTCGGCGATCAGGCTGCGCTGCTGGCCCTCGAGCATCGCGCTGTGGATCCCGAGCGCGGCGAGCCCGACGATCACCACCAGCGGCGTCGCCTGCCAGGCCAGCAGGGCGTAGGTCGCGGCGTAGAGGACGTAGGCCCCGAGCAGCAGGCTGCGCCGCCCGATGCGGTCCGACAGCCGTCCGATCGGCCACGACAGCGCCGCGAACACCAGATTGTAGACCAGGTAGACGAGCGGCACCTGCGCGTCGCTGAAGCCCGCCTCGCGCGTGCGCAGGATGATGAACGCGAGGCTGCTGAAGCCGAGGCGGAAGAACCCGTCGACCAGCAGGAAGCGCTTGAACGGCCCGCCCAGCGCGCGCCACTCGGCGTGAACCGTGCCGAAGCTCGCGCGCAGGTGGCGTGGGGCGCGCACGAAGAGCGCGAGCACGACGACCGCCAGCACCGCGGGCACCGCCGAGACCGCGAACACGAGGCGGAAGGCCTCGGGGCGGAGGGTGAGGATGGCGAAGGCGGCGAGCGGCCCGATCGCGGCGCCGAGCGTGTCCATCGCGCGATGGAGCCCGAAGGCGTTGCCCATCCGCTCCCGCGGCACGGAATCGGCGATCAGGGCGTCGCGCGGCGGGTTGCGCAGGCCCTTGCCGACGCGGTCGGCGAAGCGCAGGCCCAGCACCGCGGGCCAGGTGCCGGCGACCGCGAGCGTCGCCTTGGCCACGGTGGACAGCCCGTAGCCGAAAAGGATGAACGGCTTGCGGCGGCCGACGCGGTCCGAGAGCCAACCCGAGCCGACGCGCAGCAGCGCCGACGTGCACTCCGCCACGCCCTCGATCACGCCGAGGCTCGCCACCGACGCGCGCAGCACGCCGGTCACGAACAGCGGCAGCACCGGCAGGATCATCTCGCTGGAGACGTCGGTGAGCAGCGAGGTGAAGCCCAGCGCCACGACGTTGCGCGGCATGCCCCCGCTCGCGACCTCCGCGGGCGCGGGGCGGGCAGGCTCGTCGGCCGGTGGCGCGCCAGGGTTCATGGCGCGCGACGGTAGCACAGCGCCGGGCGCCGGCGCTGCGGCTCAGGGGATCGGCCGCACCTCGATCTCGCCCAGGCCCGCGAGCGCCGCCTTCGCGGTTTCCGGGTCCGACACCACGAGGATCTGCAGCTGGTCGGTGCAGAAGTACGATTTGAGCGCGCGCCGGCAGTCCGCCATGGTGACGGCGTTGATCTTGTCGGCGTAGGTCTCGACGAACCGGGGATCGAGTCCGTAGAACTCGATGTCCAGGAGCTGCGCCGCGAGCGCGTCCGGCGCCTGCAGCCTCAGCGGGAACAGCCCGGTGAGATAGCGCCTGGCCTTGTCCAGCTCCTCCACGCTCGGGCCGTCCTCGAGCAGGCGCTTCACCACGCCGATGGTCTCGTCGATCGTCTTGCGCAGGGTCTCGTTCTTGGTGAACGTGCTGATCCCGAAGATCCCGGCGTTGCGAAACATCGTGAAGCGGCTCGAGATGCTGTAGGTGAGCCCCTGGTTCACCCGGATCTCGTTCACCAGCCGCGAGGTGAACCCCGCCCCGAGGATGGTGTTGGCGACGGTGATGGGGAAGAAGTCCGGGTGGTTGCGCGGCACACCGCTGCAGGCGAGCCGGATCTGGGTCTGCGTCACCTCGGGCTTGCTCACGATCTCGACCATGCGCGTGCCCGCGCGCGGAACCGGCCCGTAGGCGTTACCCGCCGGCCGGTCGGACTTCTTCCAGGCCGCGAACGCCTTCTGCAGCGCGTCGATCGCGCGCTTCTCGTCCACGTCGCCGACCACCGCGAGGACGCAGTTGTCGGGCGTGAGTCGCTCGCGATGGAACGCGACCACGTCCTCGCGGACCAGCGACTTCACCGCCGACTCCCAGCCCAGGGCCGGGTGCGCGAGCGGGCTGGCCCCGAAGACGAACGGCAGCAGCGCGTTGTTCGCCACGGTCCCGGGGTCGTCGCGGTCGCTGGCGATGGCGCCGAGCGCCTCGTCCCGCTTGCGGTCGAACTCCGCGGCGGGAAAGGTCGGCGAGACGATGACGTCGCGGAACAGCTCGAGCCCGGTGTCGAAGTCCTTGCGCAGCACTTCGCAGCTGACGACGATCTGCTCGGCCCCGGCCGACGCGCCGAGCGTGCCGCCGACGAAGGCGATGTCCTCCGCGATCTGCTGCGCGTTGCGCCCGGCGGCGCCCTGGGTGAGCAGGTCGGCGGTGAGGCTGGCGAGGCCCTCCTTGCCGGTCGGATCGTTCACCGCCCCCGCGCGCGCCACCAGGCGGAAGTCCACCAGCGGCAGCCGCTGGGTGGGCATCACCAGCACCGTGAGGCCGTTCTTGAGCGTGGTCCGGGTGTGGGGCGGCAGTCGCACCGGCGCCGCGTCCGCCGGAGCGGCCTCCAGTACTGCGAGCAGCGCCAGCAGCGCGAGCCTTCGGGCGTGCATGGAGCGTCCTTTCATGACGGGTCGGCGGCTCACGGCGCGGCGGAGGGCGCGGCCCCGGAGTCGCTCTCGGGGACCAGCTCGGAGACGGTGCGCTGCAGCGGATCGAAGTACTTCTTCGCCACGCGCCGGCAGTCCTCGGCGGTCACGGCGCGGTAGCGATCCACCACCTCGAACATCGCGTGGTAGTCGCCGTAGACGTGCTCGTAGTAGCCGAGCCGCTGGCCGACGCCGTTGTTGGTCTTGAGCGAGCGGACGTAGCCCGCCTCCAGCAGGTTCTTGGCCTTCTGCAGCTCGCGCGCGGTGGGCCCCTCGCGCACCAGGCGATCGAGAACCTCGTCCACCGCGGCCAGCCCCGCCGCCGCGCTCTGGCCCGGCTTCAGCTGCGCGTACACCTGGAACAGGGTGGGCTCGAGGCTGCCCTGGAGATCGGTGCCCGCGAATAGCGCGATCTGCTTGTCGTAGACCAGCGCCTGGTGGAGCCGCGACGACTCGCCGTCGCCCAGGATCGAGCCCAGCACCTGCAGCGCGGGCAGGTCGGGGTCCCTGGCCGCCGGCGCCTTGTAGCCGATCATGAAGGTGACGTTCTGCGCCGGGTAGTGCACCGCGACGCGACGCTCCCCGCGCTGCGCGGGCTCGGAGTCGGGCGGCTCGGGCGGGCGCGGCTGGCGCGGGATGGGACCGAAATAGGCGCGGATGCTGTCGAGCGCCGCCGCGGCCTGGAAATCGCCGACCAGGACCAGGATGCAGTTGTCCGGCGCGTAGTGGACGCGGAAGTACTCGACCATGTCCTCGCGCGTGATGCGCTCGAGGTCCCCCATCCATCCCACCACCGGCCAGCGGTAGGTCGAGGCGTTGAAGGCGGTGGCCCACAGCTGCTCGTCGAGCATTCCGAAGATGTCGTTGTCGGTGCGCAGCCGGCGCTCCTCCTTCACCACGCCGATCTCGCTCGCGAGCTGTTCCGGCAGCAGCGACAGCGCGGCCATGCGGTCCGAGTCGAGGAACAGCGCCACCCCGAGGCGGTCCGAGGCGAGGTCCTCGTAGTAGGCGGTCATGTCGCGATCGGTGAAGGCGTTCGAGTAGCCGCCGTTCGACTCGAGGATGCGGTCGTATTCCTTCGGCGGCACGTGCTTCGACCCGTTGAACATCATGTGCTCGAAGTAGTGCGAGATGCCGGTGATACCGGGGTACTCGTTGCGCGAGCCGACGCGGTACCACTGCCAGAAGGTGACCGCGGGCACGCTGTGATCTTCGTGGAGCAGAATGACCAGGCCGTTTGCCAGGGTGTCGCGCACCACCTTCAGCTCCAGCGACGAGGAGGGCGGCGGCGCGGGGGCGGCCCCGCCACCCTTCGGCTTCGCGGCCCCGGCGTTCGGGATCGCCGCCGTCAGCGCGAGTGCTGCGGCGAGCGCGGCGGTCGACAGGATGCGCATGGGTCCTCCTCAAGGGCGGCCGCGGGCAGCGTGTGGGAAGCGGGGCACAGTCTAGCCGCGCGCAACGCGGGCCGACAAGGGCGGCGCGACGAGCGCGGCGGTCGGGGGGTCGAACGGCCGTTGAAGTCCGCCGCGGGGCCGCGCTAGAGTCCCGAACGTCGGCGCGGGCGTGCCCCGCGGGAGCATGGACGCCCTCCGCACCGACCCCGCTCGATCCCTTCGGAGGCCGTCCGTCCCATGGCCCTGCCCGCGCACCTCGCCCACCTCGCCCGCGACTGCGACATTCTCCCTTACCGCTCCTCGGGTCCGGGCGGGCAGAAGAAGAACAAGACCGAGTCGAGCGTGCGCGTGCGCCACCGCCCCAGCGGCATCACGCGCATCGCGACCGAGAGCCGCTCGCAGACCCGCAACCGGGCCCTGGCGCTGGAGCGGGTATGGGAGGAGTTGCGGCGGCGCGCGCGGCGGGTCAAGCCGCGGCGGCCGACGCGACCCACGCGCGCGGCGGTGGAGCGGCGGCTGGTCGAGAAACGACGCCGCAGCGAGCGCCAGCGCGCACGGCGGGTGCCTGCGGAGTGAGGCGTCCGCGGGCGACGCCCGGGCTCCGTCCGCAAGCGCCCGCGGGCTGCGTTGCGCGGTCGGTTCCTCGCTCCAACGTGGCCCAAAGGCCACGACTCCGCTCGTCACTCGACCGCGACGCCTTGCCCGCGGGCGTTTGCGGACGGAGCCTAGCCTCGGGAGTCCTGCTTGCGCTTCCGCTGCCTCCGGGTGCGCACGGACTGGTCGCGGGCCCGCTGGAGCGCCGAGCCGTAGTCGAGCCCTGCGGCGGCCACCGCGGCGGCCCAGGAGCCGAACTGGCGCCGGGCCCGGGCGTAGAGGTCCCCGTCGGTGCGGTGGATGCGAAACAGCCCATCCCCGCGCGCGGCCAGCTCGCGGATCCGGTCGAGCAACGCCTCGCTCGACATCAGGCGCGGGCGCCCGGGCTTGCGCCGCGGCGCGGACGCCCCCGGCGGCCCGCCCGCGGTGGCGGCGGCGCGTCCCTCATCCTGGCGGCTGGAAAACTCACGGTCGGAGACAGCAGGCAGCTGCAGCTTGTCGTTGGGTTCCACGAGCGCTCGCTCCATAAGCGGCAGGTTGGCGTGGCGAGGTGAATAGACCACGCGGCGCATTACCGTCGAATTGACGTCGCCTGGATACGATGTGAAAAGCGGCGACGCGATGCAGGAGGAAATCATGCGTTGCGCGGGCAACCTTGTGCATGCTTCCCAGTGGCGGGTTGCCGCGCGCGTGGTCTAGAGTCCCGCGACCCCGGGAGTCGCGCCCCGGCCGCACCGCCGCCGCCATCCCGTGGGCTCCTCCCACCCGGGGAACCCGCATGTCCGAGTCGCGTCCGTCGCCGCGCTGGCTGCCCGCGGCACTCGTCGTCGCCTTGCTTGCGCTCGCGGCGCTGTTCGTCGGACCCGATCGCGTGCTGCGCCTGGCCGCGGAGGTGGCGCCGCGCGAGCCCGCGCTGCGCGACCTGCCCGCCGCCGCGGGATGGTCGCTGCTCCGGATGACCGCCTCGTACCTGGCCTCGGTGGTGGTCGCCTGGATCGCGGGCTACGCGGCGGCCACGCGGCCGGGGGCGGCGCGCATCTTGCTTCCGCTGCTCGACGTCGGGCAGTCGGTTCCGGTTCTCGGATTCTTTCCGGCCGCGATCTACGTCTTCATCACCCTGCTCGGGGGCGGCCGCGTGTCGCTCGAGTTGGCGGCGATCTTCCTGATCTTCACGAGCCAGGTGTGGAACCTGGCGTTCGGCGTGTACGAGGGCCTCTCGACGATCCCGCACGAGACCCGCGCCGCGGTCGAGAGTCTCGGCGTGCGCGGCCTGCTCCTGTGGCGCACGCTGCTGCTGCCTGCGTGCGTGCCCTCGCTCCTCTACAACAGCATCCTCTCGTGGGCCAACGGCTGGTACTTCCTGATCGCCTGCGAGATCATCGTCGCCGGCCCGGTGAAGTACGACCTGCCGGGCCTCGGCAGCATGCTGTCGCGCGCGCTCGCCCGCGGCGATCTCACGCTCGCGATCGGCGACCTGATCGCGCTCGTCGGGGTGGTGCTGGCACTCGAGCTGCTGGTGTGGCGCCCGCTGCGCGCCTGGTCGCGGCGCTTCCGTTACGACACTCAGTCCGACGAGCGCGTATCGGGCGCGCGCACGCTGCCAGACCTGGCGCTGCCGGCGCTGGTGCGCCCGCTGCGCGCCGCGGCCCGGGCCCTGTGGCGGAGGCTGCCCCTCGCCCGCCTCAACCACGCGCTGGCCGCGATCGGCGCGGGGACGGTCCGCGCCGGGCGGACGCTGCGCCGACCGCTGCTGGTGCTCTCCGCCGCCGCCGCGGTGCTGGCGCTGGTGGCGGTGGGGGCCGCGCTGCGCCCGCCGTGGCCGGCCGAGGCGGCGAGCCTGCCGCTCGCGCTGCTGCTGTCGTTCCTGCGCATCAACGCGGCATACGTGCTGGCGCTGCTGTGGATCATTCCCGTCGCGCTGTGGGTGAGCGACCGGCCGCGCGCGCTGCGCGCCCTCTCGGTGGTCGCCCAGGTCGGAGCCTCGATCCCGGCCACCGCGTTCTTCCCGGTGCTGGTGGCGCTGCTCGTCGGGCGCTTCGGCGGCATGGAGTTCATTTCCATCGCTCTCGCGCTCACCGGCATGCAATGGTACCTGTTGTTCAACCTGTTGGCGGGGGTGGGACGGGTGCCGCAGGACCTGCGGGAGTCCCTGCGCGCGCTGGGCCTGACGCGCCGCGAAATCCACCGGTCGCTGGTACTGCCGGCGTGCATGCCCTCGCTGGTGACCGGAAGCGTGGCGGCATGGGGCGGCACCTGGAACGCCCTCATCCTGTCGGAGTACGTCGTCTACCGTGGACACGTGTACCAGGTGCTCGGGCTGGGCGCACTGCTCAACCGCGCGACATTCGAGACCGGGAGCCGCAGCCTGCTGTTCCTTTCGCTGGGGCTCCTGGTGCTCACCGTGGTGTCCTTCAACCGGCTGGTCTGGGACCGGCTCTACCGGTACGTGAACACGCGCTACCGGCTGGAGGCGTAGTGCTGCTGCTGAACCGCCTCAGCAAGAGCGTCGAGGACCGGGGGCGCACGATCCCCGTGATCCAGGACGTGACGCTCGAGGTGCCCGAGCGTCAGTTCCTGTGCATCGTCGGGCCCTCGGGCTCCGGGAAATCGACGCTGCTGCGGCTGATGATGGGCCTCACGCCGCCGACTTCGGGGACGCTCTACTACCATGGCCTGCCGCTGGACGGCGTCAACCTGCGCGCGGCAATGGTGTTCCAGTCGTTCGCGCTGCTGCCGTGGCTCACCGTGCAGGCGAACGTCGAGCTCGGCCTGCGCGCGCGCGATCTGCCCGACGAGGAGTGCCGGCGGCGGGCGGCGTACTACCTCGACAAGGTCGGCCTCGACGGCTTCAAGGAGGCCTACCCCGGCGAGCTCTCCGGCGGCATGAAGCAGCGCGCGGCGCTGGCGCGTGCGCTCGCGGTCGAGCCCGACCTGCTCTGCATGGACGAGCCCTTCTCCGGGCTCGACGCGCTCACCTCGGCGAACCTGCGCGAGGAGGTCCTGGGGCTGTGGGCGGACCTCGCCCTGCCCGTGCACACCGTGGTGATGGTGACGCACATCATCGAGGAGGCGGTGCTGATGGCCGATCGCGTGGTCGTGCTCACCTCGCGCCCGGGACGGATCGCGGCGGACATGCCGGTGACGCTGCCGCGGCCGCGCAACAAGCGCGACCCGGGGTTCGACGAGATGGTGGACTCCATCTTCGAGAAGATCGTCTGAAGGGAGAGGGATGACACTTCATCATGGCACCGACGCGCTGTCGGTGGACCGACTCGGCCCCCCCGACCTGATCGAGACCTTCGCGTTCCTCGATCGGGATCCGGTGCTCAACGTCTACCTGATCGCCCTGGTGCTGCGCGACGCCCTCGGGCACGCGCGCGATGAGTTCTGGGCCGCGCGGCGCGAGGGCGAGATCGTGGGGTTGCTCCACCTGGGCGGCCAGTCGGGCGCCGTGCTTCCGCTCGGCGAGGACGTCCGGGCGCTGGAGCGTCTCGGCAGCCAGCTCGTCGAACGGCTGGGCTACCTGCCGCGGCGGTTCCAGATCATCGGGCCGCGGGGCCCGGTGGAGATCCTGAAGCAGCGCCTGGAGCGCGAGGCGGTCGCGCCGCGCCTGCATCGAGGCCAGGTGTACATGTCGCTCGGGCGCGGCGAGCTGCCGCCGTTCGAGCGCCTGCCGGAGCTGCGTCCGGCGCGTCGCGGGGACTACCCGGTGGTGTTCGAGACCGGGGCCGAGCTGCGCGCCGAGGAGCTGGGGGACGATCCCCGCGCCAGCGACCCCATGGGGTATGCGCGCCGGGTGGAGGATGAATGCCGCGACGGCTACACGCACCTCTGGCTGGATGGCGCCGGGCTGTGCTTCCGCGCCAGCATGAGCGCGCGCACCGCCGACGCGGTGCAGGTGTCCGGCGTCTACACCCCTCCCGCGCGCCGCAACCAGGGACTCGCGCAGCGGGGACTGTCGGAGCTGTGCGTGCGGCTGCTCGAGCAGTCGCGTAGCGTGTGCCTGTTCGTCAACGACTTCAACGATCCGGCGCTGGCGCTCTACCGGCGGCTGGGATTCAAGGTGCTGGCCGACTGGGCCAGCGCGTTCTACGACCACCGCCGCTAGGTACAGTCCGGGCTTGACCGGTGTTTCCGGTATTTGCGACCCTTCCACTGCGCCCGGACTCCTCCGATGCGGCGCACTCGACAGGGAGGTTGATCGTGACGCGCTTCCGCGCGGCCCTCGGGGTCGCGGTAACGATGCTGGGTCTGGGAGCCTCCGCCGCCGGCGCCCAAACCTATGGGCAGTTCGCTTCCGCCGAGACGGTGCCGATCAACGGCCACGTCTTCGGCGCCTACATCAACGCCAGCGACACGCTGTTCGGCCTGCTCGCCCAGCTGCGGCTGAGCTTCTATCCCAACGTGGACTTCGGGTTCCAGGGCGGGCTCGCGCGGCTCGACGTGGGCAGCTCGAACCGCACCTTGCTGCGCCTGGGGAGCGACGTGAAGTTCGTCACGGCCCGTGCCGGGCCCGCGTTCCCCATGGATCTCGCCTTCGACGCCTCGCTCGGGGTGGAGAACGCCGACAACTACAACGTGCTGCGCTTCGGCCCGGCGTTGGTCGGCAGCCGCTCGTTCCCGCTGGGCGGCCGCAGCGCGATCGTCCCCTACGCGGGCCTCGGGCTGACCTTCACCCGCTACGACATCCTGGGCACCAACGACACCGACTTCGCCGTGCCGTTCCGCGCGGGAGCGGAGCTGCGCCTGGCTCCCGAGCTGCGCGTCCTGGCCGAGTTCCAGGTCAATTTCTCGGACCAGCTCAACGATGACGTGGGCTTCGCCACCGGCGTGAACCTGCCCTTCTGAGCAGGCCTCCACGGCACCCCAAGGGACGGCCATGAACGGCCGGGCAGCACGAGCCGGCCGACGCGGTCTATATGACCGTATTCAATAGACTTAGGTCTTGCTGGCTGGTCTGAAATTCGACCTTGTCTACCCCCCCACCCGGTGCTAGCCTTCCGGCCCTTCGATGAGGGGTGCCACAGACCCCCTCCGAGCAGGTGGCTGGCCGATCACCTAAATTTAATCAGAGCAGTCTCTTGTCCCCTCGGACGGGACTCCGGAGCGAGGCGTTTTTCGCAGCCAGAATGGCTGGCGCGGGGCTTTGGGGAAAGGCTGTGGACGAAAGGGGGCGCGATTGAAGCCAATCCCTTCTCCGAGAATGCTTTGCGGCATCAGGCCTGACTGTTGATAACTGCCCCACAAGATTTCCACATTTGAAGCCGCCGCAGAATCAGTGGCCGCGATGGACGAGGTTCCCGGCGACCGCGGGTTCTGTGGAGAATCGGGACCCTTTTCAGCAAGGACCGTTGAAATGGCAACCCAACCCGTGCTGCCCGAGGAAATCGACGCGGTCTGGATGCAGGTCTTGCTGGCGGTGGAGCAGCGCCTCGCCAGCCGCCAGACCCTCGAAACCTGGTTCAGGCCCATCCATCCGAGGTCCATCTCCCCCGACGAGGTCAACCTCGAAGTCCCCAACTCCTTCTTCGTGGACTGGATCCACGAGCACCACCTGGCCACGCTCACCCAGGGCCTCGCCGACGTGCTCGGCGTGACCCCGACCATCCGCCTCCATCCGCGCGAGGAGCAGCCGGCGTCACCTCGCAGCGAGCCCCGACCGCCGGCCCCGGTGCGCGACTCGATGCGGGGCCCCGACCGGTCCTGGCTCGAGACCCAGCTCAATCCGCGGCTGACCTTCGGCGGGTTCGTCGTGGGCAGCGGCAACCGCTTCACCCACGCCGCCTGCCTCGCGGTCGCCGAGAACCCGGGCAACGCCTACAACCCGCTCTTCATCTTCGGCGATTCGGGCCTGGGCAAGACGCACCTGCTCCACGCCGTCGGACACGAGGTGCGCAAGAAGCGGCCCGAGGCCCGGGTCCACTACGTGCCCGCGGAGCGTTTCACCAACGAGATGATCTTCGCGATCCAGCACGCCCAAACCATGGGCTTCCGCAACAAGTACCGCAGCGTGGACGTGCTGCTCATCGACGACATCCAGTTCCTGGCCGGAAAGGAGAGCACCCAGGAGGAATTCTTCTACACGTTCAACGCGCTGCGCGACGCGCACAAGCAGGTCGTCGTCACCGCGGACAAGCCGCCCAAGGACATCCCGATGCTCGAGGAGCGCCTGACCTCGCGCTTCAACCAGGGCCTGGTCACCGACATCAAGCTGCCGGATCTCGAGACGCGCGTCGCGATCCTGCGCAACCGGCTCGACCAGGAGGGCTCGGATCTGCGGCTGCCGGAGGACGTGCTGCTGCTCATCGCCGACCGCATCCGGAACAACATCCGCGACCTCGAAGGCTGCCTCGTGCGCCTGATCGCCGTGGCGTCGCTGACGCACCAGGAGATCACGCCGGAGCTGGCCGAGGAGGTGCTGCAGCACTACGTCAACGCCGAGCCCGACCAGATGACGCCCGAGCGCATCCTCACCACCGTGGCGGAGCGTTTCGGGGTGCGCTGCGAGCAGATGTGCGGCGCCCGCCGGACGCGCACCGTGGCGCTGCCGCGCCAGGTGGCGATGTACCTCTTGCGCCAGCTCACCGACCTCTCGTTGGTCGAGATCGGGCGCATGTTCGGCGGCCGCGACCACACGACGGTCATGTACGCGTGCGAGAAGGTGGGGCTCCGGGTGGCTTCCGATATGTCGTTCTCGGAGAAGATCAACGGTCTGATTTCCACGCTCGCCTCCGGATGACCTGTGGAGAACCCTGTGGACGAATGGGGAAACCGGCCGGGGCTGCCCGGGGCCCGTGGAGAAGCGGTGGATAATCGCACCGTCTTCCACCGCGGGCGCGGATGCTCCATCACGTTCTCGGACAATCGCTTGAAGTGCCGGCGCGGGGTTTCTCCACTTCGCCCACCGCCCCTATGGTTACGTTCTTCTTTCTTATTGAATACCAATAGCTTAGAAGCATCGAAAGTGCTTGCGGCGCGGGGGGCACGCGCCTATCATGCCGTCGCACCCCTATGAACGCCCCGACGAACGCTCCGACGGCTCCCCGAACCACCAGCGGGACAGAAGGTTCGCCTCCTCCAGGGAGTGACCGCATGCAATTGACCATCCAGCAGGCTGACCTGGCGTTTGCCGTGGGGCGCGCGCTCGGCTCGGTTTCCAGCAAGAGCCCCCTCCCGCTGCTCAGCTGCATCCTGCTCGAAGCGGAGGCCGGCAGCCTGCGGATCACCGGCACCGACCTCGACGTCACCACCGCGGTCACCGTGCCGTGCACCGTGGCCACCCCCGGGCGGGTCGCGGTGTCGGCGCGGCACTTCAACGAAGTCGTGCGCAAGATGCCGCGCGGGCCGCTGGTGCTGTCCGTGACCGGCGGCCAGTGCGAGGTGCGCTACGGGGACGGCAAGGGCTGGTCGAAGTTTCCGATCCAGGATGCCGCCGACTTCCCGCGCATCCCCGATCTCAAGGCCGATACCCGGGTGTCGCTCGGAGGCGACGTCTTGTCGCGCATGGTGGCGCGCACGATCTTCTCCGCCTCGAGCGAGGAAACACGCCCCATGCTCAACGGGGTGCTGGTGCAGGGTGGCGACAAGCAGGCGGTGTTCGTCGCCACCGACGGGCACCGCCTGTCGAAGGCCACTCGCAAGGGCGCCTTCAGCGGCCTCGCGAAGGACGGCGTGATCGTCCCGACCCGGGCCTTTCAGACGGTGAGCCGCATCGCGGAGGAGGCCACCAGCCCGGTGGAGCTGCAGGTCGCCGGCGCCCGCAATCAGGCCGCCTTCACCGCCCAGGTCGGCGAGTACCGGGTCCAGGTCCTCACCCGGTTGCTCGAGGGCCCCTACCCGAACTACGAGCAGGTCATTCCGCGCGGCAATCCCCGGGAGATGCGGGTGCGCCGCAGCGACCTCATGGAAGCGGTCGACATCGTGGCGTCGCACGCCGACAACGTCACGCGCCAGGTGCGCTTCTCGCTGCGGCCCGGACGCATCGGAGTGTCCTCCGCCACCGAGTTGGGCGCGGGCGAGCACCAACTGGACGCGCAGTACGCCGGCGAGGCCATGGAGATCGGCTACAACGCCGGATACCTGATGGAGATCCTGCGGAGCATCCCGACCGAGGAAGTCGTCTTCCGGCTCAACACGTCGCTCGCGGCGGGGGTGATCGAGCCGGTGGGGGCGCTTCCCGAGGCCGAGGAAGAGATGCTCTGCCTGATCATGCCCCTGCGGCTCCCCGACGCCGCAGGCTGACCCATGGAGCCCGCGGGCGGAGTCCTGGCGCGCGTGCTGCGCGATCTCGGACTCGAACGGGACGTGCTGGGCTGGAAGGCGGTGCAGGAATGGCCCCGCCTCGTCGGCGCCCGCGTCGCGCGCCACGCCCGGGCGGTGGCCTACCGCGAGGGCACGCTGCACGTGGAGGTCGAAGGATCGGCCTGGATGCACGAGCTGGGATTCCTCAAGCGCGAACTGATTCGCAAGATCAACCAGCAACTCGACAGCGGTGTCGTCCGCGACGTCCGCTTCGTGTTGCCGCACGGAGGCGGCTGGAAGTGAACGCGATGGAAGGAGACATCATCTTGGCGCCGGAAACCAAGGGTCATCATTACGACGCGACCAGCATCCAGGTGCTCGAGGGGCTGGATGCGGTGCGCAAGCGACCCGCGATGTACATCGGCGACGTGGGCATGCGGGGACTCCACCACCTCGTCTACGAGGTCGTGGACAATTCCGTGGACGAGGCGCTCGCGGGGTTCTGCTCGGAGATCCGGGTGACGCTCGAGACCGACGGCAGCGCCACGGTCTCCGACGACGGCCGCGGTATCCCGGTGGACATGCACGCCGCGAGCAAGAAGCCCGCGCTCGAAGTGGTGATGACCACGCTGCACGCCGGCGGCAAGTTCGACAGCAAGACCTATCGGGTGTCCGGTGGACTGCACGGCGTCGGGGTCTCGGTGGTGAACGCGCTGGCCGAGTGGTGCGAGGTCGAGGTGCTCAAGGACGGCACCGTCTATTCGCAGCGCTACGAGTACGGCAAGCCCAAGGCACCGATGGCCTCGCGCCCGTCGGCCAAGGAGCAGCAGGGCTCGGGGACCATCACCCGCTTCAAGCCCGACGCGAAGATCTTCGAAGACACGACCTTCCAGTACGACACGCTCGCGGCGCACATGCGCGAGATGGCCTTCCTCAACAGTGGCCTGACCATCCGCCTCGCCGACGCCCGCACCGGCAAGAGCCACGACTTCCAGTACAAGGGCGGCCTGTTGGAATTCGTGAAGTACCTCAACCAGAACAAGGACAACCTCCACGCCAGGCCGGTTTACTTCGCCCGCGACCGCGACGAGGTCGCGGTCGAGGTCGCGCTCCAGTACAACGACGGCTACATCGAGTCGGTGCACTCGTTCGTGAACAACATCAGCACGATCGAGGGCGGCACCCACCTCATCGGCTTCCGCTCCGCGCTCACGCGGACCCTCGGCAACTACGCCGAGAAGGAGGGCCTGACCAAGAACGTGAAGGCCTCGGTCACCGGCGAGGACGTGCGCGAGGGCCTCACCGCGGTGATCTCGGTCAAGATGCAGAATCCGCAGTTCGAGGGCCAGACCAAGACCAAGCTCGGCAACAGCGAGGTCAAGGGCATCGTCGAGAGCATCGTCGGGGAAGGGCTGCGCGAGTACTTCGACGAGAATCCCGCGGTCGCGCGCAAGATCGTCGACAAGATGCTGTCGGCCGCCCGCGCCCGCGAGGCGGCGCGCAAGGCGCGGGAGCTGGCGCGGCGCAAGAGCATCCTCGACGGCGGCTCGCTTCCCGGCAAGCTCGCGGACTGCGCCTTCGACGATCCCGGCCTGTGCGAGATCTACATCGTCGAGGGCGATTCGGCCGGCGGCACGGCCAAGCAGGGGCGCGACCGGCGCTTTCAGGCGATCCTGCCGATCCGCGGCAAGATCCTGAACGTCGAGAAGGCGCGTCTCGACAAGATCCTCGCCAACGAGGAGATCCGCAGCATCATCACCGCGCTGGGCGCGGGGGTGAAGGACGAGTTCGATGTCGCCAAGCTGCGGTATCACAAGATCATCGTCATGACCGACGCCGACGTGGACGGGGCGCACATCCGCACCCTGCTGCTCACCTTCCTCTACCGCGAGCTGAAGCCCCTGGTGGATGGCGGCTACGTCTACATCGCGCAGCCGCCGTTGTTCATGGTCAAGGCCGGCAAGGACGAGATCTACTGCTACGACGAGAAAGAGCGTGACGAGGCGATCGCCCGCATCGGCAAGAAGAACGTCCAGGTGCAGCGCTACAAGGGCCTCGGCGAGATGAACCCGAGCAACTCTGGCGCACGACGATGAACCCGGAGACCCGGACCCTGCTGCGCGTCAACTCCGACGACGCGGTGGAGGCCGACCGCATCTTCACCATCCTGATGGGCGAGCAGGTCGAGCCCCGGCGCCAGTTCATCGAAGAGAACGCGCTGGCGGTGAAGAACCTCGACATCTGATGCGCGCCCGGACGTCCCTCTCGATCCTGGGCCTGGTCGTGATCACGGGCTTGGCCGTCCCGGCGCGCGCCGGGAACCTGCCCCGGATCGACGCGAGCCTCGGCCGTACGGTCGGGGTGCTGGGCGCGATCGACGGCGGCGGAATCTCCGCGTCGCTCTCCGCGCTGTGGCCGGTCGAGGAGGGGCCGCTGTCGGCGGGGGCCATGCTGTTCGCCGACGACCTGGGCAGCGAGCTGGGGCGGCTGCGCGACCCCAACGACGGCACCGATCTCGGCGCCGTCGCGCTCTCGCACCGCCAGGCCTACGGCGGAGCCTGGCGCGTCGACCTCGATGGGCCGTCGTGGCGGGGCTGGAGGAGTTTCGGGAGCGGGACCTGGGGCTACTACCGGATCCAGGACGACCGCCGCGGCGCCTCGCTGGGCGCACTGAGCAGCGCCGGCTTCAGCCTCGGGACCGGCGCGCGGCGCGTCCTCGCCGGCACGCAGTCGGTCGGCCTGGCCGTCCGCTATCATCGCCTGTTCAACGACCGCGCGGGGCGCTACGTGAGCGTCGCGGCGGACTGGTTCTGGCTCTGGGGGCAGAAACCCCAATGACGACGCCGGCCCGCGGGCCGGGCGGCGGTGGAAGGACACGATGGCGCTCAACGATCGCTCGAAGATCGTCGACATGAACATCGAAGAGGAGATGAAGACCAGCTACATCGACTATTCGATGTCGGTCATCGTCTCCCGCGCGCTTCCGGACGTGCGCGACGGGCTCAAGCCCTCGCAGCGACGCATCCTGGTCGCCATGAACGACCTCAACCTCGCGCCCGGGCGCCCCTACCGCAAGTGCGCGAAGATCGCCGGAGACACGTCCGGCAATTACCATCCCCACGGCGAGCAGGTGGTCTATCCCACGCTCGTGCGGCTGGCCCAGAACTGGGTGATGCGCTACCCGTTGGTGGACGGCCAGGGAAACTTCGGATCGATCGACGGCGACGCGCCGGCGGCGATGCGATACACCGAGGCGCGGCTCACGTCGCTGGCGGTCGAGATGCTCGCCGACCTCGAGAAGAACACGGTCGAATTCCGCCCCAACTACGACGAAACGCGCGAGGAGCCGACGGTGCTGCCGGCGGTCCTCCCGAACCTCCTGATCAACGGCTGCTCGGGCATCGCCGTGGGCATGGCGACCGAGGTCCCGCCGCACAATCTGGTCGAAGTCTGCGACGCGATCACCCGCGTGATCGAGGACCCGGCGACACCGGACGAGGCGCTGCTCAAGATCGTGAAGGGCCCGGACTTCCCGACCGGCGGGATCATCTACGGCACGCGGGGCATCCGCGATTGTTATCTCACCGGACGCGGGCTGATCAAGGTGCGGGCCAAGGTGCAGGTCGAGGAGGGGCGCGCCGGGCGGATGAGCCTGGTCGCCACCGAGATCCCGTTCCAGGTCAACAAGACGGCGCTCCTCGAGAAGATCGCGGACCTGGTGCGCGCCGGCAAGGTCGTCGGAATCAGCGACCTGCGCGACGAGTCCGACCGCGACGGCATGCGCATCGTCATCGAGCTGAAGAAGGACGCCAATCCCAAAGTGGTGCTCAACCAGCTGTTCGTGCACTCACCGCTGCAGAGCACGTTCGGCGCGATCATGCTCGCCCTGGTGAACCAGCGACCGCAGATCCTGACCCTGCGCGCGCTCATCGACCGCTACGTCGAGCAGCGTCAGGAGGTCGTGAGGCGCCGCACCGAATTCGACCTCGCCGAGGCCGAGCGGCGCGCGCACATCCTCGAGGGCCTCAAGATCGCGCTCGACCACCTCGACGCCGTGATCGCCCTGATCCGCGCGGCCGCCGACGTGGACACGGCGCGCGCGGGCCTCATGACCCGCTTCGAGCTCACCGAGATCCAGGCCAATGCCATCCTCGAGATGCGCCTGCAGCGCCTCACCGGCCTCGAGCGGTCCAAGATCGAGAAGGAGTATCTCGAGGTCATCCAGCTCATCGAGCAGCTCAAGAGCATTCTCGCCAACCCGAAGAAGATCCTCGGGATCATCAAGGACGAGGTGTCGCGCCTGCGCGAGAAGTACGGTGACGAGCGCCGCACGCTCATCGTGTCGGAGGATGGTGACATCGACTACGAGGACACGATCGAGCAGAAGGACATGGTCATCACCATCTCGCACGCCGGCTACATCAAGCGCCAGGAGGTGAACGCCTACCGCTCGCAGCGGCGCGGGGGCAAGGGCGTGATCGGGGCGCGCACCAAGGAAGAGGACTTCATCGAGCACCTCTTCATCGCGAACACCCACGCCTACCTGCTGATTCTCACGGATCGCGGACGCTGCCACTGGCTCAAGGTGCACGAAGTGGATCAGGCCGGGCGAATGGCGCGCGGACGGCCGCTGGTCAACCACCTCGAAGGCCTCGGGCGCGACGAACGCGTCCAGGCGGTGGTTCCGGTCAAGGAGTTCGACGACAGCCACTACCTGGTCTGCGCCACGCGGCGCGGGCTGATCAAGAAGACGGTCCTCTCGGCATACGGTCGCCCGCGCCGGGGCGGGATCCACGCCGTGCTGCTGGAAGAGGGCGACGGGCTGATCGATGCCATCGTCACCGACGGGACTCAGGACATCATCCTCGCCAAGCGCGAGGGCCTGGCGATCCGTTTCCACGAGAGCGAGGTGCGTCCGATGGGCCGCACCGCGTACGGGGTGAAGGCGGTGACGCTCGACGACGCCAGCGACGAGGTGGTGAGCATGGTGGGGGTGAAGCGCCAGGCGACCCTGCTCGCGGTCACCGAGAACGGCTACGGCAAGCGCAGCGAGATCTCGGAATACCGCGTGTCCCACCGGGGCGGCAAGGGGATCATCACGATCAAGACCACCGAGCGCAACGGCGTCGTCGTCGCGGTCAAGGAAGTGGTGGACGGCGACGAGCTGATGATCATCACGCGCTCGGGCCAGATGATCCGGATGCCGGTCAAGGGCATCTCGGTGCTGGGCCGCAATACTCAGGGCGTGAGGCTCGTGAACCTGGCGCCCGCGGGGGAGACGGAGCTGCTGCCCGATGTGGTCGCCGGCCTGACGCGGGTCGTCACCGAGGATGGGGAGGGCGAGCTCGAGGACAACGGAGCCGCACCCGCCGAGCCGGAAGAAGCGTGAGCCGGGCCGCGGGGCGCACCCCGCGGCCTCGTGCGTCGCATCGTGAGTGAAAAGTCTCACCTGACGAGGAGTGATCCGGAGCCCGGCTCCGGCCGCTGCGCATGGCCCGCATTGCCGAATCCACCGTCCGCCGGCTGTCCCACTACTACCGCGTGCTCGAAGAGGTCGCGGCGGAGGGCAAGCGGATGATCTCCTCGCGCCGTCTGGCGGAGCGCGAGGGGATCACCTCGGCACAGGTGCGCAAGGACCTGTCCTACTTCGGGTCTTTCGGCCGCCGCGGGCTCGGTTACAACGTCGCCCACCTGAGCGCCGAGATCCGGGCCATCCTCGGCCTCGACCACCGCTGGCGCGTCGCCGTCGTCGGCGCGGGGAACATCGGTACCGCGCTGCTCGCCTACCGCGGCTTCGAGAAGCAGGGCTTCGACATCGTGGCGGTGTTCGACCAGGACCGCGCGCGCGCCGGCCAGCGCATCGGCGGAGTCGAAGTGCGCGAAGTCTCCAGCCTCGCCGCGGTCGCGGCGCGTGCGGGGGTCGACATCGGCGTCATCGCGACGCCGCCCGAGGCCGCGCAGCAGGTGGTCGACACGCTGGTCGGGGCGGGGGTGCGCGGGATCCTCAACTTCGCCCCGCGCAAGCTGTTCGTTCCGCCGGAGGTTACCCTGCGCACGGTGGACATGGCGATGGAGCTGGAGAGCTTGTCGTTCGCGCTCGCCCAGGCGCGCGGTGTGCGCCGGCGCACCCCGGCGTGACCCCGGGCGGCGGCGCCCGGAGCGAGCGCGCCGCCGTGGCCGCGATGGTGCTCGCGACGTTCCTGTGGGGCGGGACGTTCGTGGTCATCCGCGACAGCCTCGCGACGCTCGATCCCGTGCCGCTGGTGTGCGCGCGCTTCGCGGCCGCGGCACTGGTCTTCGCTGCCCTGCTCGGCCCCCGGGTGCGCCGTATCGGGCGCACGGCCCTCGCCGGCGGCGCGTTGTCCGGCGCGCTCATGGCCGGCGGCTACCTGTTCCAGGCGATCGGCCTCACCCGCACCAGCGCCGGCAGCTCGGCGTTCCTGACCTGCACCGGAACGCTGTTCGCCGCCTTCTTCGCCTGGCCGCTGCTCGGCCAGCGCCCGCGGCCGGTCCTCGCCGCCGGCATCCTGCTCGCGATCGCGGGCTCCGCCGTGCTCTCGCTGCGCTCGGACTTTCGGCTCGGCGTCGGCGAGCTGTGGACGCTGGCGGGTGCGCTGCTGTTCGCGTTGCAGATCGTCGCGGTGGCGCGCTATGCGCCGCGCGTCGACCCGGTCGCACTCGCCGGCGTGCAGGCGCTGGTCGTCGCCGCGCTGCTGGCCCCCTTCGCCGGTCGCGGCGTGACGCAGATGGCGGCGCTCGCGTCCGCGGGCTGGTGGCGCTTCGGTTACCTCGCGCTCGCCGGCAGCGTCGTGGCCCCGCTGCTCCAGGTGGCGGCACAAGCCACGCTCCCCGCCGGCCGTGTCGCACTGCTGTTCGCGCTCGAGCCGGTGTTCGCCCTCGGCTTCGCGCTGGGCGCGGGCGGCGAGCGGTTCGGATGGGCCTGGTGGTGGGGCGCGGCACTGATCCTCGCGGCGGTGGTGATGGTCGAGGCTCCGGCGCTGCGCGGGGGCCGCAGGCCGACCGGCCCCGCCCCGGCCTGAGCGGAGGGGGTGGCTGGGGACGGACGGCGCGCCGCTCAGGCGGGAGCAGGCGGAGCGGCGGCCGCCAGAATCCCCAGGAACTCCTGCTCCAGCGGGGAGAGGCCGGAGTCGCGCCCGCCCCAGTCGGCGCGCGCCAGCGTGCGCGCCACGCGTCCGCGATGGAGGATGACGACGCGATCGCACAGCCGCTCGATGGTCTCGGTCACGTGGCTCGAGAACAGCACCGCGCATCCGTCCGCGGCCCGCTCCCGCAGCACCTGTTTGGCGGCCAGCGCCGCGGCGGCGTCGAAGCCCTCGATTGCCTCGTCGCACAGCAGCACCGGCGGGTGGTGAAGCAGCGCCGCGGCGAACGAGAGCTTCTTGCGCATCCCGTGCGAGAAGCGGTGCACCGGCTCGTCCACGCGATCCACGAGCCCGAGCGAGCGGAACAGCTCGTGGGCACGCGCCGCGGCCGCGGCCGGCTCCAATCCCCGGATCGCGGCGAGAAACGCCAGGTACTCGGCAGCCGAGATCTCCTCGTAGAAGGTCGGCTCCTCGGGGGCGTAGCCCAGGCGCCGCTTGGCCTCGATCGGCTCGCGCCACACGTCCGCCCCCGCGACCTCGATCCGTCCGGCGTCGGGGGGCTGAAGGCCGGCGGCGGTGCGGAGCAGCGTGCTCTTGCCCGCGCCGTTGGCGCCGAGCAGCCCCAGGATCTCCCCGGGCCGCACTTCCAGCGACACGCGGTCGAGCGCGAGCAGGGAATCGTAGCGGCGCGACAGCTCCTCGACCTTGAGCATCACGACGCCTCGAGCGCGGTCCAGCGCGGCAGACGCCGCAGCGAGTGGAGCACCGCGGTCAGCAGCAGCACCCAACCGAGCAGCGGGATCATGATGCTCGCCGCCATCGCTACGCCTAAGGAGAGCCCCAGCAGGCGCTGCGCCTGGTCGTGGTGCGGATACGTCGTGACCCCGTAGTTGGCGCCGAGCGTGGCAATGGCGAGCGTCGCGGCGCCGGTCCACACCAGGAACAGCGCGTGGGGCTGCGGGTCGAGCGCGCGGGCGCCGGCCGCCTGCCCGGCGAGCAGCAGGGCCACGCCCGCCGCGGCGGAGGCCATGCGAGCGCCCCATACCGCTCCGACGCCGACCGGAAGCGTGCGGAGCACGGCGAAGGGATCGCAGCCCGCCAGCGCGATGAGCCACTCGGCAAAGGTCGCGGCCGCCAGCAGCGCCAGGGCGAAGGCCAGCAGGCGGGCCACCGGAATCTCCAACGGCAACCACCACACCAACGCCGCGAGCGGGGCGAGCACGATCGGCGGCAGCGCGCGCTGCCGGGCAGGCGTCGGACGCCAGGACAGCAGCAGGTCCTTGCGCCACAGCGTCAGCCACACCGGGCCCCCGCGCCAGCGCGGCGCCGGCAACCGCGCGGAGCGCGCCCTGCGCGCGGCGGTGGCCAGGACGCGGGTGAGCGGGTGGAGGGCGGGACGGGACGGGACGGCCGCGGCCGCGGTGCGGAACGCGATCGCGCAGCCGAGGCCGACCGCCGCCGCGAGCGACACGGCGAAAGCGAGCGCGCAGCCGGCGAGCCACCACGCCGGCGCGAGCCCCGCAGCCCCGAGCAGCACGCCTGCGGCGGGCACCACGAGTGCCAGCGCCGGGGCGCTGGAGTCGAACGCCAAGTGCCGCCCCAGCAGCTCGGGGGGTAGGGGCAACGCGAGCCACGGCGGGCCCGGAGGGCCGCGCCGCAGGCGCACCGCATGACGCGAGCCCGCGATCAGGCCGCCGAGCGCGGCCATGGCCAGCAGCGTGGCGAGCACCGCGGCCGCCACCGCGCCCTCCCCGCGCATGCGCAGCAGGCCGTCGAGCGGGATACGCGCCTGCCAGAACAGGAACCCGCCGAGCAGGCCCGCCAGCGCGAGCAGCTCCAAGCGGAGGCGGAGGTCGACCCCGAGGAGGCGGCGGCGCACGAGCACGCGCTCGAGCGAGCGAAACGCGGCGGCGGCGGGCGTGCGGGGAAACATGGGCGGCGACATTGTAGCCGAGCCCGCCCCGTGGCCGCAGCCGCCTTTGCGCCCCGGGGCCGAGGTGGCACCATCCGCGGGCCATGCCCCGCGTCGCGGCCATCGTCCACTCGCCCCGCTACCACTGCGACATCGGCCGCCACGTCTTTCCGACCGAGAAGTTCGCCCTGGTCCGCGACCGGCTCCTCGCCCAGGGCGCGATGACCGAGCGCGCGCTGCTCGAGCCCGTCGCCGCGCCGCGCGCCGACCTGCTGCTGGCCCACACCGCGGAGTACCTCGACGATCTCGACCACCTGCGGTGGACTCGGCGCACGATGTACTCGGAGCTGCCGCTCTCCGAGGAGATCGTCCGCGCCTACGTCTTCGCCGCGGGCGGCACCGCGCTCGCCGCGCGCGAGGCGCTCCAGCGCGGCTTCGGGGTCAATCTCGGCGGAGGATTCCACCACGCCTTCGCCGACCGGGCGGAGGGCTTTTGCTACATCAACGACCTCGCGGTGGCGATCCGCGTGCTGCAGCGCGACCACGGAATCCGCCGCGCGGCGGTCGTGGATTGCGACGTTCACCAGGGCAACGGGACGGCGGGCATCTTCGCGGGCGACGCCGGGGTCTTCACGCTTTCGATCCACCAGGAGATGAACTACCCGGCCTTCAAGGAACGCGGGGACCTCGATATCGGGCTGGGCAACGGAACCGGCGATGAGGAGTACCTCGCGCGGCTCGACGGGGCCCTCGATCGGGTGTGGGCCTTCGGCCCGCAGCTGGTGCTCTACCAGGCCGGCGCGGATCCCTTCGTGGAGGATCAGCTCGGCGGGCTGGCCCTGACGCTCGCGGGGCTCGAGCGGCGCGACGAACGCGTGCTCGAGGGCTGTCGCTCGCGGGGGATACCGGCCGCGGTCACGCTGGGTGGCGGCTACGCCCGGCGCCTCGAGGACACGGTGACGATTCACGCGCAGACCTGCGCGGCGGCGATCCGGC
>Ga0154739_1106_pt1 | contig 24684 bp, 16 predicted proteins | sample Rifle2008BG16ft_FD_105747 | JGI IMG/M metagenome (GOLD analysis project Ga0154739, IMG submission 105747) | Candidatus Eisenbacteria bacterium RBG_16_71_46 | reverse complement strand
CCGCCGCCGGCGACCGGCTCCGGGTCTCCAACCGCCTCTGGGCACGGACGGTGTTCGACTTCGCCGCGGCCCACCGGCTCGCGGTGATGCACCGTGATCACCTGCTGCAGGCGATGGTGCCGATCTACCTCGGGCGTGTGGCGTCGTTCGTGGAGAATTGCGGCGCCTGCGACGCGGCGGCCGTGGACACGCAGATCGATGCGCTCGGCCTCGAGTTCGAGCAGGCCAGGGACTACCTGATCGAGCGCTGGAACCCTCTTCGAGTGAGGTGACCGATGGCACAGATCATCGCGGATTCGCTCCGCCAGGCGTGGATCAACTTCCTCGACTCCGTCCGGTCGGTGTTGCCCAACGTCGTGGCGATGCTCAGCATCATCGTGCTGGGATGGCTGATCGCCATGGTGTTCGGCTTCGTCATCCGGCGCGTGCTGGGGTGGCTCAAGTTCGACGCCCTCAGCCGGCGCCTCGGCGCGGGCGACGTGTTGAAAATGCTCGACCAGCCGAGCGCCGAGGCTCTCGCCGGGTCCGTCATCTTCTGGTTCGTCTGGGCGGCCTTCCTGCTCTCGGGTTTCGACGCGCTCAAGCTCCCCGGAATGGAGAGTCTGGCGGCCGGCTTCGTCCACTTCGTCCCGCGCCTCATCGTCGCGCTGGTCATCCTGGCTCTGGGTTTCGCGGCGGCCAACTTCGCGTGGCGCGCGGCCCTGCTGGCGGCGGTCAACGCCCGGCTGCCCTCGGCACGCCTGCTGAGCGCGGCGGTGCGGTTCCTCATCATCATTCTCACCCTGGCGATGGCGCTCGAGCAGATCGCGGTGGCGACGACGGTGGTCCTCACCGCGTTCGCGATCGCCTTCGGCGCCGTGATGCTGGGGTTGGCGATCGCCTTCGGCATCGGCGGCGGGCAGGTCGCGCGCCGCATGCTGGAGCAGCAGTTCCCCGAGCGCGAGAAGGACGATCCGGGCGGCATTTCGCATCTCTAGCGCCCCGGCGCGTACGATCACGGTGACCCCATGATGAGCGGAGACCCCACGGTGACGGCACCGGTCGATCGGAGGCCACGGCTCGAGGCGGGGCTCGCCGCTTCGCTGCCCGGGCTCCTCGAGTCGTTCCTCTCGCGCCAGCGCTGGTTCGCGGGCAAGGCGCGCACCATCGAGCGCGCGGCGCTCGAAGACGTCGCGTGGTTGCCGGGTGCCGGCGAGCCGCGGGCGCTGGCGCTCATCGGCGTCCACTACGCCGACCGGGCGCAGGAGCGCTACACGCTGCCGCTGGCGCTTGCGGACGACCCCGGCGCGCGATCGGGGATCGGCCGGCTCGATCCCGCCGCGGGGGGCGCCTGGGTGGTGGACGGAACCGGCGATATCGCGACGCTGCACGCACTGCTCGCCGGCTTCGCGCGCGCCCAGGATCTGCCGGCGCGCGCCGGGGCCCGGCTGCGGTACGGCGACCTCGGGCTGGCCTCCGGTCCGCTTTTCGATCCCGCGGCACTCGACCCCGACGCGATTCGCCCGATGGGGGCCGAGCAGAGCAACAGCTCGGTGCGCATCGGCCGCAGCCACGTCTTCAAGCGCTTCCGCAGGCTCCCCCCCGGCGAGAACCCGGAGCTCGAGATCGGCCGCTTCCTCACCGCCGGCGGCCGCTTTTGGGGCAGCCCCGCGCTGCGCGGATCGCTCACCTACGTGGACGCGGCAGGGGCGGCAACCACGCTCGGGGTGCTGCAGGATCTCGTCGCGAGCCGCGGCGACCGGTGGGCGACGACGGTCGGAGCGCTGCGCGGGATCCTCGGCGCGGCCGGAGCCCCCGAGCCTCTGGTGCGCGACATGCTCGTCCTCGGCGGCCTCACCGGGGAGTTCCACATGGCGCTCGCCTCCGACCCGCACGACCCCGACTTCGCGCCGGCGCCGATCGAGGCGGCGGACGTCGCGCGCTGGCGCGAGCAGTACGACACCCTGCTTCACCGGGTGCTCGACACCCTCGACCGCCGCGCCGCCGGCCTGCCGGAGCAGACGCGCGCGGACGCCGAGGCGGTGGTGCGCGCGCGCGCGCTCCTCGCCCGGCCGCCGCGACTCCCCGAGCCGGGCGAGGCGGTCGGCTTCGACCGCATCCGCGTCCACGGCGACTTCCACCTCGGCCAGACGCTGCGCACCGAGGACGGCCACGTGCTCATGGACTTCGAGGGCGAGCCGGCCCGGCCGCTCGCCGAGCGGCGCGCGCGCCAGTGCGCGCTCAAGGACGTCGCCGGGATGGCGCGCTCCTTCGACTACGCGATCGAGGCCGCGCGCGCCGCCGTGGGTGCCGCGGCCGCCGCCGGCGCGCCCCCCCTGCGCGAGGCGTTCCTCGAGGGTTACCTCGCGCACACCCTCGAGCGCGGGGCGGGATTCCTCCCCCGCGACCGCCAAGCGCTGGACGCGTGGACCGACTTCTTCGAGCTCGACAAAGCGCTCTACGAGGTGGAATACGAGTTGCACAACCGCCCCGACTGGGTGGGGATTCCGCTGCGCGGCGTGCGGCGTATCCTCGACCGCGCGAGGGACCGATGACGCGCGCGTCCGAGGTCGGGCGGCGCGCCGGCCCGCGGGCCGGAGGACGAGCGTGAAGATCCTGCCGGGCGAACCCTACCCGCTCGGGGCCACCTGGGACGGCCTCGGCGTCAACTTCGCCATCTTCTCGGAGCACGCCGCCCAGGTCCAGCTATGCCTGTTCGACTCGCCCGACGCCGAGCACGAGTCGCACCGCTTCGAGCTGCCCGAGCAGACCGACATGGTGTGGCACGGCTACCTGCGGGGACTTCGTCCCGGGCAGCTCTACGGCTACCGCGTGCACGGTCCGTACGACCCCGGCGCCGGTCACCGTTTCAATCCGGCGAAGATCGTGCTCGACCCTTACGCCAAAGCGATGGGACGCAAGGTGCGCTGGCGCGACGAGAACTTCGGATACGTCATCGGCGGCCCCGATGAGGATCTCGAACGCGACGACCGCGACAACGCCGCCTGGGCCCCGCTCGGCGCGGTCATCGACAGCTCCTTCACCTGGGGCGACGACCGCCCGCTGCGCACGCCGTGGTCCAACACGGTCATTTACGAGCTGCACGTGAAGGGCTTCACCCGCCTGCATTCCGCGGTCCCCGAGCCGCTGCGGGGCACCTACGCCGGGCTCGCCTGCCCGCCCGCGATCCGCCACCTCACCGACCTCGGGATCACGGCGGTCGAGCTGATGCCGGTGCACCATCACACGGTCGAGCGCCACCTCCTCCAGAGCGGGCTCACGAACTTCTGGGGCTACAACACGCTCGCGTTCTTCGCCCCGGAGGCGCGCCATGGATCCGTCGCCTCGCCGGCCGAGATCGTGCGCGAATTCAAGATGATGGTGCGCGCCCTGCACACCGCCGGGATCGAGGTCATCCTCGACGTCGTCTACAATCACACGGCGGAGGGCAATCACCTCGGCCCCACGCTTTCGCTGCGCGGCATCGACAACTCCGCCTACTACCGGCTGTGGAGTGGTGACCCGCGCCACTACATGGACTTCACGGGGTGCGGCAACACCCTCAACATGACCCACCCGCGCGTGCTCCAGCTCATCATGGACAGCCTGCGCTACTGGGTGACCGAGATGCACGTGGACGGGTTCCGCTTCGACCTGGCGAGCGCGCTCGCGCGGGAGCTGTACGAGGTGGACAAGCTCGGGGCCTTCTTCGACATCATCCACCAGGATCCGATCATCTCCCAGGTGAAGCTCATCGCCGAGCCCTGGGACCTCGGCGAGGGCGGTTATCAGGTGGGCAACTTCCCGGTTCTGTGGACCGAGTGGAACGGGAAGTACCGTGACGCCGTGCGGCGATTCTGGCGCGGGGACGATGGCGTGGTGTCCGAGATCGCGACCCGGCTCTCGGGCAGCGCGGACCTCTATGCCCATAGCGGCAGAAGGCCTTACGCCAGCATCAACTTCATCACCTCCCACGACGGGTTTTCGCTCAACGACCTCGTGAGTTATAACGAAAAGCACAATGAGGCGAACCTCGAGAACAACGCCGACGGGGACAACCACAACCTGAGCTGGAACTGCGGCGTCGAGGGACCGAGCGACGATCCCGAGATCGCGGCACTGCGCGAGCGCCAGAGACGCAATTTCGTGGCGACCCTGCTGCTCTCGCAGGGCGTGCCGATGATCCGCGGCGGCGACGAGTTGGGCCACTCGCAGCTAGGCAACAACAACGCCTACTGCCAGGACAACGAGATCAGCTGGCTCGACTGGAATCTCGACGACCGGGGTCGCGAGTTTCTCGAATACGTCCGCCGGGCGATCGCGCTGCGTCGCGAGAACGCGGCGTTGCGACGCCGGCGCTTCCTGCACGGCGCCGGCGTGGACGGAAGCGGGCTCAAGGACATCACCTGGTTCACGCCCGCCGGCGCGGAGATGCGGGCCGAGGACTGGAACGCGGACTTCGCGCGCTGTCTCGGGGTCCGACTGGTGCGCCCGGCCGAGTTGACCGACAGCAACGGCGGGGCGGTGACGCCGCATCCGAACACGCTCATGTTGCTGTTCAACGCCGGCCACGAGCCGATCGCCTTCAAGCTGCCGGCCCACGGCCCGGCCACGCGCTGGGAGCTGCTGCTGGATACGACCGTCACGCGAAGCCAGCGCGCGCACGTGCGCGGCGGCTTCCGCTACCGCCTCGGCGCGCGCTCCGTCGCCGTCCTGAGGCTGGAGTACCGCGAGCAGGAGGAATGATGGACCCCAAACGCCACGGTCGCGCCGAGGCCAAGGCCCCGGCGCGACCGGCGAGCGCCCCGGTGGCGCCCCTGCGCCGGAGCCGCGCGCGTCCCGCGCCCGCGGGGCGCCCGAGCGACGGCGCCCCCGCGGGACGCCTGCGTCTCATAATCGAGAACCTGCGGCCGCGGGTGGACGAGGGCCGCTACCCCGCCAAGCGCGCGCTCGGCGAGCGCATCGAGATCCTCGCGGACATCTTCACCGACGGGCACGACCGCATCAGCGCGGTGCTGCGCCACCGCGTCGAAGGTGAGGGCGCCTGGGCCGAGACCGCGATGGAGCCGCTCGCGAACGACCTGTGGCGCGCCAGCTTCGTGGCCCAACGCATCGGCTTCTACGAGTTCACGGTCGAGGCCTGGGTGGACCGCTTCGGGAGCTGGGCCACCGAGCTCAAGAAGAAGTGCGACGCCGGCCAGGACGTCCGCAGCGAATTGCTCGAGGGTGCCGCCACGCTGCGTGCCGCCGCCACCCGGGCGCGCGGCGTCGAGCGCGAGTGGATCGAACAGCAGGCGCGGCTGCTCGAAAGCGACGCCGCCCCCGAGACCTGCGTGGAGCTGGCGCTGGGGAGCGAGCTGGCGGCGACCATGACGCGCCTCGCCGACCGCACCGAAGCCTGCCTCCACGATCGCGTGCTCCGCGTGCGGGTCGATCGTGAGCGGGCGCGTTTCGGCGCCTGGTACGAGATGTTCCCGCGCTCGGCGGGCAACGATCCCGCGCGCGGCGCCACGCTGCGCGAGGCCGAGGCCCGGCTGCCGGAGATCGCGGCGATGGGCTGCGACATCGTCTACCTGCCGCCGGTCCACCCCATCGGACGGACGCACCGCAAGGGCGCCAACAACGCGCTCACCGCGCGGCCGGGCGACACCGGGAGCCCGTGGGCGATCGGCGCGCGCGAGGGCGGACACAAGGCGGTCGCTCCCGAGCTCGGAACGCTCGCCGACTTCGAGCACTTCGTGGCCACCGCCCGCGAGTTCGGCCTCGAGATCGCGCTCGACATCGCCTTCCAGTGCTCGCCCGACCACCCCTACGTGCGCGAACACCCGGAGTGGTTCCGCCACCGTCCGGACGGCAGCATCAAGTACGCCGAGAACCCGCCCAAGAAGTACCAGGACATCTACCCGTTCGACTTCGAGTGCGAGGACTGGCGCGGACTGTGGGAGGAGCTCAAGAGCGTCGTGCTGTTCTGGGCGGCGCGCGGCGTCGAGGTGTTCCGCGTGGACAACCCGCACACCAAACCGTTCCGCTTCTGGGAGTGGCTGATCGCGGAGGTGCAACGCGAGCACCCGGGGACCGTGTTCCTCGCCGAGGCGTTCACCCGCCCGAAGGTGATGAAGGCGCTCGCCAAACTCGGCTTCACCCAGTCCTACACCTACTTCACCTGGCGCAACACCCGCGGCGAGCTGACCGAGTACTTCACCGAGCTGACCCAGACCGACGTCCGCGACTACATGCGGCCGAATCTGTTCGCGAACACGCCGGACATCCTCCACGAGTACCTGCAGTACGGCGGGCGCCCGGCGTTCCAGATCCGGCTGGCGCTCGCCGCGACGCTGGGCGCGAGCTACGGCATCTACGGCCCCGCCTTCGAGCTGTGCGAGGCGCGCGCGGTCCCCGGGACCGAGGAGTACCAGGACTCGGAGAAGTACCAGGTGCGGGTGTGGAAACGGGACGACCCGGCGCACATCCGTGACTTCATCACCCGCGTCAACCAGGCGCGGCGGGGCGAATCCGGCGCTCCAGTACGACCAGCGGCTGCGCTTCCACGACAGCGACAACCACCAGATCCTGTTCTACTCCAAGAGCACACCCGACCTCATGAACATCGTGCTCGTCGCGGTGAACCTCGATCCGCACCGCCTGCAGGAAGGCTGGGTCCACTTGCCGCTCGAGGAGCTGGGCATCCCGGCGCACGAGCCTTCCAGGTGCATGACGTGCTGAGCGATGCGCGCTACCCGTGGCACGGCGGGACCAACTTCGTGCGTCTCGAGCCGCAATCAATGCCCGCGCACATCCTCGTCGTGCGGAGGCGGATCAAGACCGAGAAGGATTTCGACTACTATCTGTGAGACTCGGGCGGCCGAGAGGCCGTCCTGCGGAGGATACGTGATGAAGCCCGAGGTGCTGAACCGGACATTCCTCACCGACTACGATCTTCATCTCTTCTCCGAGGGCACGCACCTGCGGCTCTACGAGAAGCTCGGCGCGCACCTGGTGGAGGTCGACGGCGTCTCCGGCGTCCGCTTCGCGGTGTGGGCGCCGAACGCGGAGCGCGTCTCGGTGATCGGCGACTGCAACGGCTGGAATCCGGGCGTGAACGACATGGTCTCGCGCGGCGGGTCCGGCGTGTGGGAGTGCTTCATTCCCCGCCTGGAGAAGGGCGCCCTCTACAAGTACGCGGTCGAGTCGCGCTACCAGGGGTACAAGGCGGAGAAGACGGATCCCTTCGGGTTCGCCAGCGAGATTCGTCCCCAGACCGCCTCGAAGGTCTGGGCGCTCGACGGCTACCGCTGGGGCGACGAGGAGTGGATGGCGCGTCGTGAGCGCGCGCATGCCCTCGACGCTCCGATGGCGACCTACGAGGTGCACCTCGGCTCGTGGATGCGCGTCCCCGAGGAGGGCGATCGCTGGCTCACCTACCGCGAGCTGGCGCCACGGCTCGCGGAGTACGTGCGGCACCTCGGGTACACCCACGTCGAGTTCATGCCGGTCACGGAGCACCCCTTCGACGGCTCGTGGGGCTACCAGACGGTGGGCTACTTCGCGCCCACCAGCCGCTTCGGCACCCCGCACGATTTCATGTACCTGGTGGACACGCTGCACCGCCACGGCATCGGGGTGATCCTCGACTGGGTCCCCGCGCACTTTCCCACCGACGGACACGGCCTCGCCTACTTCGACGGCACGCACCTCTTCGAGCACGACGATCCAAGGCTCGGGCAGCACCGCGACTGGGGGACCTTCATCTTCAACTACGGCCGCACCGAGGTGGCGAACTTCCTGCTCTCCAACGCGCTCTTCTGGCTCGACCGTTACCACGTGGACGGGTTGCGGGTGGACGCGGTGGCCTCGATGATCTACCTCGACTATTCGCGCAAGGAGGGCGAATGGCTGCCGAACCGCTTCGGGGGCCGCGAGAACCTCGAAGCGCTCGAATTCCTCCGCCGGCTGAACGAGAAGGTCTACGGCGAGCACCCGGGTGCGTTCACCGTGGCCGAGGAGTCCACCGCCTGGCCGATGGTGTCGCGACCGGTCTACGTCGGCGGCCTGGGCTTCGGCTACAAGTGGGACATGGGCTGGATGCACGACATGCTGCACTACATGTCGCGGGAGCCCGTGTACCGCCGGCACCACCACAGCGAGCTGTCGTTCCGCATGCTCTATGCCTTCACCGAGAACTTCACGCTCCCGCTGTCGCACGACGAAGTCGTGTACGGCAAGGGCTCGCTGATCGGCAAGATGCCGGGGGACGACTGGCAGAAGTTCGCCAACCTTCGACTCCTCTACGGGGCGATGTACGCGCAGCCGGGCAAGAAGCTGTTGTTCATGGGCGGAGAGTTCGCCCAGTGGAGCGAGTGGAGCCACGATCACAGCCTCGACTGGCACCTGCTCCAGCATCCGGCCCACCTCGGGATCCAGCGTCTGGTGCGCGATCTCAACACGCTCTACCGTGGGGAACCGGGGCTGCACCAGCTCGACTGCGACCCCGCCGGGTTCGAGTGGGTGGACTGCAACGACGCCGATCAGTCCGTCCTCACCCTGCTGCGCCGGGGACGCGATCCCGACCAAGCGCTGCTCGTCGCCATGAACTTCACCCCGGTGCCGCGCCACAACTACCGCGTCGGCGTCCCCTACGCCGGTCACTGGGACGAGCTGCTCAACACCGATGCGCCGATCTACGGCGGCAGTGGCCAGGGCAATCTCGGCGGCGTGGATACCGCGCCGGTCGCGTGGCATGGCCGGCCGCAGTCGCTCAACCTGGTGCTGCCCCCGCTGGCGATGATCGTGCTCAAGGGCTGTCGCGCCGCCGATCCGCCCGCGATCGCCGCCGGCAGCAAGACAACCGCTCGCCCGGCGGGCAACGCCGGCGGAGCCCCGCCCGTGGACGCGCCCAAGCCGGCGGCCAAGCCGGCCGCGAAGCCGATGCGCGCCTCGGACACGCCACCGCGCCCAACCGCGCCCCCGCCGCGTGCGCTCGCCTCGGGCGCCGTCCCGGCACGGCGCCCGGCCGGCACCGCCGCGCCGCGGCCCACGCCGCCGGCGAGTCCCACGCGCACCCCACGCCGCGAGGCGCGCCCTCCGAGGCCCATCCCTCGGAAGCCGTCCACCGAGTGACCTGGCAGGCCTCGCTCGGCGCGCTGCTCGAAGCCGAAGGCGCGCGTTTCCGGGTGTGGGCCCCGGAGGCGCGCTCCATCGTGGTGCTGGCCGAGCGCGCGGGCCGCCCGCTCGCGCGCGCGCAGCTGCAGCCGGGCGATCACGGACTGTTCGAGGCCTGGGTTCCCGAGGTCCGCGCCGGAGACCGGTACCGCTTCCAACTCGACGGCGAGGGGCCGTTCCCCGATCCCGCGTCGCGCTTCCAGCCCGACGGCGTCCACGGCCCCTCCGAGGTCGTCGACCCGGGGACGTTCGAGTGGACCGACGGGAAGTGGCGCGGCGTGCCGCTCGAGTCGCTGGTGCTCTACGAGCTACACGTCGGCACGTTCAGTCCCCAGGGCACCTTTGCCGGGGTGGCGGCGAAGCTCCCCGAGTTGCGTGACCTCGGGGTGACCGCGATCGAGCTCATGCCGGTGGCCGACTTCCCCGGCATGCGCAACTGGGGCTACGACGGCGCCGCGCTCTTCGCCCCCGCCCGCTGCTACGGCACGCCGGACGACCTGCGCCGCCTGGTGGACGCCGCCCACAAGCACGGCCTCGCGGTGCACCTCGACGTGGTCTACAACCACTTCGGTCCCGACGGCGCGTACGCCGCCGCCTTCAGCCCGAGCTTCTTCTCCGCGCGCCATCGCAGCCCGTGGGGCGCGGGCATCAACCTGGACGGCGAGCGCAGCGAGCAGGTGCGGGACTTCTTCATCGAGAACGCGTTGCACTGGATCCACGAGTACCACATCGACGGACTGCGGCTCGACGCGACGCACGCGATGGTGGACGGCGGCCCGCGCCTCTTCCTGGCCGAGTTCTCGGACCGCGTGCGCGCGGGGGCGGGCGAGCGACCGGTCCTGATCATCGCCGAGGACGCCCGCAACCTGGCCCACGCGGTGAAGCCGGTGGACGCCGGGGGCTGGGGGATGGACGCGGTGTGGTCGGACGACTTCCACCACCAGATGCGCCGCCTGCTCGCGGGCGACCACGAGAGCTACTACCAGGACTTCAGCGGGACGGTCGCGGACGTCGCCGCCACGCTGCGCCGCGGCTGGTTCTATGCCGGCCAGCGCTCGGCCTACCACGAGGCGCCGCGCGGGACCGATCCCTCCGGCCTCCCGCCACGGCGCTTCGTGTTCTTCATCCAGAACCACGACCAGGTCGGCAATCGCGCGATGGGCGAGCGCCTCCACCACCAGATCGACCCCGCCGCCTTTCGCGCGGCGAGCGTCGTGCTGCTGATGGCCCCGCAGACGCCGCTGCTGTTCATGGGCCAGGAGTGGGCGGCCCGCACGCCGTTCCGGTTCTTCACCGACCACCACAGCGACCTCGGGCGGCTCGTGACCGAGGGCCGGCGCCGCGAATTCCAGCGCTTTCGCGCGTTCTCCGACCCCATGGCCCGGCTGCGCATCCCGGACCCGCAGGCGGCGACCACCTTCGCCTCGAGCCGGCTGGTGTGGGAAGAGCGCATGCGCGGCCCGCACGCCGCGACCCTTCGCCTCTACCGCGAGCTGCTCGCGCGGCGCCGTTCCGAACCGGCGTTGCGCAGCGAATCCGGCGCTGCCTTCGAGGCCAAGGCGGTCGACGCCGACACGCTGGTGTTGCGGCGCCGCGGCGCCGGGGGAGCGACGCTGCTCGCGGTGGCCCGCCTGCGCGGCGCCGGCGCCGTGGAGCTGCGCCCGCCGTTGCTCGACCCGCGGGACGCGACCTGGACCCCGGCCTGGTCGAGCGAGGATCCCGCCTTCGCCGAGGATCCGCAGCCGATCCGGGTGGAAGCGACGAAGAAGAAGGGGCTGCGGATCGAGTTCGCGCGGCCCTCGGCCCTGGTCCTCCAGCCGGCATGAGCACGGGGATGGACACCACGCCGGACGTGGGCACCGGGCCCCGCGAGCACCTCACGCCGGCCGGCGGCGCGCGCATCCCGGTGAGCACCTATCGCGTCCAATTCCAGCCCGCGTTCACCTTCGCCGACGCCGCGCGCGTCTCCGGCTACCTGCGGCGCCTCGGCGTGGGCGATCTCTACGGCTCCCCGTGCCTCGGGGCGCGGCCCGGGAGCCCGCACGGCTACGACATCGCCGATCACAGCCGCCTCAACGCGGACCTCGCCGGGGAGGAAGCCTTCGCGGAGCTGTCGCGGGCGCTCACCGAGCACGGGATGGGCTTGATGCTCGACTTCGTTCCCAACCACATGGGCGTGGACGACGCGGCCGCCAACCGCTGGTGGTGGGACGTGCTCGAGAACGGCATCTGCTCGCCGTTCTCGCGCTACTTCGACATCGACTGGGACCCGGTCAAGGACGAGCTCCAGGGGCGCGTGCTGCTCCCGTTCCTCGGCGACCAGTACGGTCGCGTGCTCGAGCGCGGCGAGCTGGCCCTGACCTACGCGGACGGGGCGCTGGTGCTGCGCTACTTCGAGCGCACCTTGCCGATCAACCCGCGGCGCATGCCGCTGGTGCTGCGCCACGGTCTCGAGGCGCTGCAGAAGGCGGCCGACGACGACGATCTCGACCTGCGCGAGCTGTTGAGCGTGATGACGGCGCTCGACAACCTGCCCTCGAAGGCCGAGAGCGACCCCGCGCGCATCGCCGAGCGACAGCGCGAGAAGGAGGTGGCGCGGGAGCGCCTGGCGCGCCTGGTCGAGCGCTCAGCGCGCATCCGCGACCACATCGAGTCCTGCGTGCGCGCGTTCAACGGCACACCGGGGGACCCGCACAGCTTCGACGGCCTGCACCGCCTGCTCGAAGGCCAGGCCTACCGCCTGGCGTACTGGCGTACCGCCTTCCACGAGATCAACTACCGGCGGTTCTTCGACGTCAACGGACTCGCCAGCCTGCGGATGGAGGATGCCGAGGTGTTCGCGGCGACGCACGGACTGCTGCTCCGGCTCGTCGCCGAGCGCATGATCAGCGGCCTGCGCCTCGATCACATCGACGGCTTGTACGATCCCGCCGCCTACCTGGATCGGCTGCAGGCGGCGGCCCGGGACCTCGGCCGCCCGGCCGGGGCGGACGCGGAGCGGGCCCCCGGGCCCGGGCATCCGCTCTACCTCGTGGGCGAGAAGATCCTCTCTCCCGGCGAGAGGCTACCGCCCCAATGGGCGCTGCACGGCACCACCGGTTATGAATTCCTCAATCTGCTGAACGGGCTGTTCGTGGATCCGGCGCGCGGACGCGCCCTCCACCGCATCTACACCCGGTTCACCCGCCGGCCGGCCGACTTCGACGAGGTCACCTACCAGAGCAAGCGCACGGTGATGGAGAGCACTCTCGCCAGCGAGATCAACCTGCTCGCCCACGCGCTCAACCGGGTCTCCGAGGGCGATCGACGCTGGCGCGACTTCACCCTCAACAGCCTCCACGACATGCTGGTCGAGGTCGTGGCCTGCTTCCCGGTGTACCGCACTTACGTCCGTCCCGCCGGGCACACCGAGGAGGACGTGCGGTTGCTCGAGACCGCCGTGACGCGCGCGCGCCGGCGCAACCCGACGATGGACGATTCGATTTTCGAGTTCTTCCTCGACACCATGCTCGACCGCGACCCGGCCGACCTCGACCCCGTGGAGCGCCGCAAGCGACTCGAGTTCGCGATGAAGTTCCAGCAGTACACCGGCCCGGTGCAAGCGAAGGGGCTCGAGGACACCGCCTTCTACCGGCACTTCCCGCTGCTGTCGCAGAACGAGGTCGGCGGCTCCCCCGAACGCATCGGACATACCGCGGCGGAGTTCCACGCCGCGAATCTCGAACGCCACCGGCAGTGGCCCTACGCCATGCTCTGCACCGCCACCCACGACACCAAGCGCGGCGAGGACGCCCGCGCGCGACTCGACGTGCTGTCGGAGATCCCCGAGGAGTGGAATCGCGTGGTGACGCGCTGGTCGCGCCTCGCCGCGGCCAACCGCACGCGCGTGGGCGACGAGTGGGCACCCGACCGCGGCGACGAGTACCTGTTCTTCCAGGCCCTGCTCGGCGCCTGGCCGCCGGGGGAGCCGGATCTCGTAGCACTCGCGGGGCGGCTGCGCGCGTACATGGCCAAGGCGATCCGCGAGGCCAAGCTGCATAGCAGCTGGATCAACCAGAATGGCGCATACGAGCAGGCGGTGTCGGACTACGTGGAGGGCGCGCTCGTCGGCCGGCGGTCGGCGGCGTTCCTCGAAGCCTTTGCGCCCTTCGCGCGCCGGGTCGGCGCCCTCGGGGCAGTGAACTCGCTCGGCCAGCTCGCGCTCAAGATCGCGGCCCCCGGCGTGCCCGATTTCTACCAGGGCACCGAGCTGTGGAACCTGACCCTGGTGGACCCCGACAACCGGCAGCCGGTGGATTTCGAGCGCCGGACGGCGATGCTCGCCGAGCTCGAGCCCCTTCTCGAGGGTCGCGTGCCCGCGGGCGAGCGCGGCGGGCGGGTGCGCGAGCTGCTCGAGCGCTGGGAGGACGGGCGAATCAAGCTGCTGCTCACCGCCGCCGGACTACGCCTGCGGCGGGCGCGCCCGGCGCTCTTCCTCGACGGCGACTACCGCGCGCTCGCCGCCGAGGGCGCGCTCGCCGCGCACGTGGTGGCGTTCGCGCGAGCGCACCGCGGCGAGGTCGCGGTCGTGGTGGTCCCCCGCCTCTGCGTTCAGCTCGGAGGCGGTGCGCCGCCGCTCGGCCTCGCGGCCTGGGGCGACACGCGGCTGCCGCTGCCGCCGGACCTGGCGTCGGCCCCGCTGGTGGACGCCGTCACCGGCCAGATCGCCCAGCCGCGCGACGGGGCGCTGGAGCTGGGACGGGTCCTGGCCGACTGCCCGGTGGCCCTGCTCGCCACCGCGGCGCGGGACGGTTGATCGCGCGCAGCGGGCGAGCCGTCGCTTCGACTGGGCTCCGTGCCCGGCGGTCCTCCGCGGGCGCGGTCCTCCGCGGGCGCGGACCTCCGCGCGGGCCGCTCGACTCCGAGCTCCGTGCCCGGCGGGCCTCCGCGGGCGCGGACCTCCGCGCGGGCCGCTCGGCCTCGCTGCGCTCTGAGGGGCGCCCTGCCCCGGGCGAGCGTCGATGGCATCCGGCGTCCTCGTCGCGCCCGCCATCCCTGGCTCCTGCGCGCCTGCGGAGCCCGCGCTCCGGTCCCCGCCCGCTCCGGCCCGTTCGCCAACGTCGCGGCTAGCGCCCGTCGCCGTCGATCAGGTTGCCGAGCCGGCCCAAGATCGATCCTTCCTCGCGCCGCCGCCCGCCGGTCTGGGGCGCGGCGGCGTAGACGCGGCTCGCGAGCCGGCTGAACGGCAACGACTGCAGCCACACCCGGCCCGGTCCCTTGAGCGTGGCGAAGAACAGCCCCTCGCCGCCGAACAGCGCGGTCTTGATCCCGCCCACCAATTGGATGTCGTAGGCCACGGTGGACTGGAGCGCCACCAGGCAGCCGGTGTCCACGCGCAGCGTCTCGCCCGCGGCCAGCGTCTTCTCCTCGAGCGTGCCGCCCGCGTGCGCGAAGGCCCAGCCGTCCCCCTGGAGACGCTCCATGATGAAACCCTCGCCGCCGAACAGCCCGGCGCCGAAGCGCTTGTTGAACGCGATCCCGATGCTGACGCCGCGGGCCGCGCACAGGAAGGACTCCTTCTGGACGATGATCTCGCCGCCCAGTTCGGCCAGGTGAAGCGGCTGGATCTTGCCGGGGTAGGGCGCGGCGAACGCCACCCGCCGTGGCTGCTGCGATTGGTTCTGGAACACGGTCATGAACAGCGACTCGCCGATCAGCAGGCGCTTGCCCGCGCCGAGCAGCGAGCCCATGACGCCGCGATTCTGCGGCGAGCCGTCGCCAAAGATGGTCTCCATCTCGATGCCGTCCTCCACGTACATCATGGCGCCGGCCTCGGCGATCACCGCCTCCTGCGGGTCCAACACGATCCGGACGAACTGCATGTCGTCGCCCTGGATCTCGTACTCCACCTCGTGCATGATGGCCATCGGAGCCTTCCTCCCGTCAGGATGCGCGCCGCGGTCACGGCGGCGGTGCACGGCTCGCTCTACGCGGCGGCGCGCGGCCGGGTTGCGTCAATCGGCCTGCAGCAGGCCGTGCTCGCGGGCCAGCGCGTCGAATCGCGCGAGCCCTTCGAGATCCTCCGGGCCAAGCCGGTAGTGGAAGCGCCGCAGGTAGGCTTCCATCTCCTCGACGCTCCAGCCGGCGTCGGTCTGCCGGCGCGCGACCTCGCGTAGATCGCCGACCCCGGCGGCCAGCGACGCGTCGAGAAACGCGCTCAGCTCGGCCCGCGTGGCGGGCTCCAGGCTGCGGCGCACCGCCCATACCGCGTAGACGAAGGGCAGCCCGGTCCACTCCAGCCAGTCGGCGCCGAGGTCGAGCGTCTGCGTGAAGCCCTCGGGACGCCGCTGGCGCATGCGCATCGCGCCGTCACCGATCAGCAGCAGCGCGTCGGCCTGCGCGGGCTCGAGGCCACGCACGTAGCGCACGCCCTCGAGGCCGCGCCGCACGTCGAGCAGCAGGTGGAGCAGGCGGATCGAGGTCGAGGTCTCGGGCGTCACCGAGATCACGGCGCCGCGGAGCGCGGCGGCCGGGCGGCGCGAAAACAGCAGCACCGACTGCACCGCCCCCCGCGCCGCCACGCCCATCGGCGGCGCGAGCAGCTCGAAGCGGTCGGCGAGACGCAGGTAGTCCGCCGCGGCCATCAGTCCGAGGTCCACGCCTCCGGCCTCGGCCTCGCGGCCGAGATCGCGGGGCACGAGGTTGCGCACCGCGAACGGGGCGTCGGCCCACAGCGCGTAGAACGGCGCGGCGTTGGCGTAGGGAATGCGCGCGGCGACGGTGGCGGTGGCGGGGCGGCTGACGGGGCGCATGAGGGCGGACGATACACCCCGGCGGCGGCGAGCGTCGAGCGCGGCGGGCCGCGCCGAGCCTCGAGCACGGTGCCCCCCGCGATCCCATGCAGCCGGCGGCGGCGATCGTTGAGCGCGGCCTCCGCGACCCCATGCCGCGGGCGGCGGCGAGCGTCGAGCGCGGCCCCGGCGATCCCATGCCGCGGGCGGCGGCGCGCTGTCGTAGACTCCCCATCCATGATCGCGCGTGCACGGTCTTCAGGGTCTTCTCCGGCTGCCTCGTCTTCCACCTCCATCTCGTCGTCCGGGCATCCCTCCCGGTCACCGTCCTCCCGCGCCGCCGCGGGCCGCGGCCGCCGGCGCGCGCCGGGCGGCATCCCCCGCCCGGTCCGCCCGCGCTCGATCGCGGCGTGGATCGCCGCCGCGTTTCTCGGCGCCTGCGCCGCGCCACCCGCCGAGCGCGTGCCGGCCGCGGGCGAGCCTCAGGTGTTTCGCGAGAGCTACGTCCACTCGATCGCCGCCCTCGGTTACCCCGGTGCCCGGCGCGCGTTCCAGGTCGGTCCCGGCGCCGTCGTCTCCAACGGCGAGGTCGCGCTCGCCTGGGATCTGGGGTCGGGCGGCGGCGCGGTCACGGTCTCGCCGGTCTATTTCGAGCGCGACGGTGTTCCGGTCGCCCACTGGACCGTGGCCGACTCGCTGCACCTCGTCACCTTCGAGGCCGCGGCCGCGCCCGCCCGCGCCCTCGGAGACACCGCCCTGATGCTCTCGGTGCGCGTGGAAGTGACGCGGCGCGCCCCGGGAAGCGGGCCGTGCGAGATCCTCGCGCGCCTCTCGACGCGGCAGCCCGACCCGCATCACCTGCCCTGGGACGCCCCCGCTCCCGCGGGTCGCCGGCTCGCGTGGAGCGGCCGCGCGGTGCTCCTCGACGGGCTCGTGGCGGCCGGCGTGGATGGCGCCGCCGCGCCCGAGCCCGGCGCGCAGGAAGCATCCGGCGCGCCCCCCCACGGGGCGCTGCTCACCGCGCGCTGCGTGGCCCGGCTCGCGACCGGCGAGCGGCGGGCGTGGACGTTCTGGATGCCGCTCTACCGCTCGGGGCTTCCGCCGCAGTCGCTGGCGGGCGCCGCGGCGCACGCGCGCGTCGCCGGGGATTCGCGGCGCTTGTGGCGCGGGTGGCTCGGGCGCGCGACGCGGCTCGAGACTCCCGATACGCTGGCGAACGCCGCGTGGCGGGCGGCGCTGGTCACGCTCATCCAGTGCCACGAGCGCGACGGCGGGCGCTGGGTGCCGATCGGCAATCCGTTCCAGTACCGGGACGTCTGGCTGCGCGACGGTGCGCGCGTGGTGCGGGCGCTGGCGGTGGGCGGGTTGGCCGAGCTGGCGCTCGACGACGCGCGCACCTTCACGCGCTTCCAGCTCCCGAGCGGCGCGTTGCTCTCTCAGCGCGGGCAGCTCGACGGCACCGGCCAGGCGCTGTGGGCGATGGACCAGGCGACCGCGCTGCCGCCGGCGCCGGACGCCGCGCGCGAGCTGTTGCGGTTCGCGGTCTCCGGCCGGCACTGGATCGAAGCGCAGCGCACCGCGACCCGCGAGCTGAAGCTGCCGTGGGCCGGCCTGCTGCCCTTCGGCGATCCGCGCGACGCCGAGCTGGTGCGGGCGCAGCTCGTCGGCAACGACGCCTGGGCGATCGCGGGCGAGGCCGCGGTGGCGTCGCTGGCCGCGCGCGCCGGCGAGCAGGCCCTCGCGCGCGAGGCGCTCGCCGCTCACGCGGACTACCGCGCGGCATTCCTCGCAGCACTCGCGCGCATCCGGCACGCCGACATCCCGCCCTCGTGGCAGGGACCGGGACGCGATTGGGGCAACGCGGCGGTGGGCTATCCGACGCGCGCGCTGCCGGCCGACGACCCGCGGCTCGCCGCGCTCGCCCGGCGGATGACGGCCGAGGCCGGCGGCACCGGCCTGGTGCGCTACGGCCCGCGCGACTCGCTGCACACCTACCTCGGCGCCGACCTCGCGCAGTGGGCCCTGCTCGCGGGCCGGCCCGAGATCGCGCGGCGCTGGCTCGGCGATCTGCTGTCGCACAGCAGCTCGACGCTGGGCCAGGCCGAGATCGTCCACCGCGACGGGGGCTTCGGGGCCAACATGCCCCCGCACTCCACCGCCGCCGCGGTGATCGTGGACGTGCTGCGGAACATGGTGGCCAGCGACACCCGCGACACCCTCGAGCTCGCCCTCGGCGGCGCGGCGGAGTGGTGGAACGGGACCCGCCTGCTCGGCGCCCCCACGCGGTTCGGCACGCTCGACGTGACGCTCGAGCGTCCCGCCGACGATGTGCTGCGCGCGCGCTTCGGCACGGTGCGCGTACCGGTGCGCGTGCGGGTGCCCGACGGCATGCGGGCCACCGCCGCCCTCACCGAGGGCGCGCGCGTGGTGGACGGCGTGTGGGTGGAGGGAGCGGGCGAGCGCGGCGAGATCGCCTTCCGCGTGGTCCCCGTCGCGGGCGGCAGGCGATGATCCGACTGCGGCCCGGTCGGGAGCCCGGCGTGTCGCGCGCGCCGCGGGATGCCCGGTGATCCGATCGCGGCCCGGGCGCGAGCCCGGCGTGACGCGCGCGCCGCAGGGTGCCCGGTGATCCGATCGCGGCCCGGGCGCGTGCCGGGCGCCTCGCGCCCGCCACAGGGTGCCCGATGACCGCCCGGGGAAGCGATCGCGGGCGCAGAGCGGGGCGCGGCGGCGCGCAACGCAGGCCGACGCACGCGGCTCCGCCGCCAGCCGCCCAGGGCATCCCGGGGCCCTCCGTGCGGCGCCCGATGCGCTTCCCGCCGTGGGCGGTCCTGCTCGCCGCCGTGGCGCTCGCCCTCATCGCATGGGCGATCCTGCGGCTCAAGCCGTCCCCGCCGCGAGACGTCTACGCTCCGGTCGTTCCGCTCGCCGCGATGGCCGACAGTCAGCGCGCGGCGCTCGCGGCGCAGGATTGGCGGGGCGCGCTCGACTGGGCGGCCCGGCTGCGCGCGACTCAGCCGGGGAACGTCTCGCTGATGATCGGGCTCGCCACCGCGTGGCACAACGTCGCCTGGGGCGGCCTGGGATTCGGTCGCGCGCGCAGCGCGTGCCGCAACAGCCTCGAACGCTTCGGGCTCGAGCAGCGCTCGCTGGCACTGCTCGATTCCGCGGCCGCCCTCGCCGGAACGCGCGAGGATTGGGCGCGGGCGATGATGTGGCAGGCCAAGACCTACGAACTCGAGGGGTTCCCGATCGAGGCGCTCGCGCACTATCTCACGGTCGCCGCGCGCGACTCCGCGTCGGTCGAGGCGCGGCAGCGGGTGCGCTATATCGCCGCGCGGCTGCGGGACCCGCTGCTGCCGAACTGACGCGGCCCCGAGCAGCGGTGGCCCGCCGGTGCGGGAGACGCCCAGCCGGCGGAACGCCTGGCCCAGGGGCGCTCGGCCCACGCCGGACGCCAGGCCCGCGGCGTAACGCTCAGCCCGCTTTGGACCCTTCCAGCGCGCGCATCTGCCGCATGACCGCTTCCATCGCCTCGGGCGAGAGCATCTCGCGCGCCATGGGGAACAGGACCTGCTCCTCCTTCGCGAAATGCAGATCGAGCAGGCGCACGATCTCCGCCCCGGTCGCGCGCAACGCTTCCGCGCCGGCGCCGCCCGCGGCGAGCTCCCGCAGCGAGCGGCCGTGGGCCACGATCGCCGGATGCTCGATCTGGTTCAGCTCGTGGAGGGTCTCGCGGAAGCGCGCGGCCTGGGCGTGGATGTCGGCGTGCTCCCGGCGCATGACCCCGGTCGGCGAGCCCTCGCGGCCGAAGATCTCCTCGAGCGCGGGGAACAGCGCCTCGTCTTCCTTGCGGGCGTGCTGGAGGAGCTGTCCGGCCATCATGCGGCCGACCGCGCCCAGCACCGGCAGCGCCTCGGGCAGCGCGGCCTCGCCCCGCCGGCCGAGGTCTTCCACGGCGCGGCGCAGGTCCGCGACCTGGAGCATGATGTCGCGGTGCTCGTCGAGCAGATGCTGGATCGGGTCGTTCATCGTCGTCCCTCCCGCCGCGTCGCGGCGCGCGCTCACTCCTCGCTCAGCGCCTCGAGAAACGCGGCACCGTAGCGCCGCAGCTTCACCGGTCCCACCCCCGGCACCTCGAGCAGTGCTTCCTCCGAGCGCGGCAGGCGCGCGGCCATCTCGCGCAGCACGGCGTCGCTGAACACGATGTAGGCCGGCACGCCCTCGGCGTCGGCGAGCCGGCGGCGCACCGCCCGCAGCCGCTCGAAGCACGCCGATTGCTCCGGCGTGGCCGCCCGCACGTCGAACGCCGACGGCGACGCCCCCCGCGCCGCGCCGCCCGCCGCCGTCCCCCGCGCGCGCACCTCGACGGGCCCGGGTGCCACCAGCGCCTCGATCCCCGCTCCGCGGCAGACGTCGCACGACGCGCCGCACGGCTCGATGGTCTCGTCGAAGTGCCGCACCAGCGCCTGGTGCCGGCAGCCGCCGCCGTCGAGCAGGCGGAACAGGTCCACCGTCCGGCGCCGGGTCTCGGCCTTCAACGCCGGGTCCTCCACTCCCTGGAGGAAGGCGTCGTAGCCGATCACGTCGGCCCAGGAGTACATGACCACGCAGTCGCTGGGCAGCCCGTCGCGCCCGGCGCGGCCGATCTCCTGGTACCAGGCCTCGACGCTCTTGGGCAGGTCGCGGTGGACGACGAAGCGCACGTTGCTCTTGTCGATCCCCATGCCGAAGGCGATCGTCGCCACCACCACCTCGGCATCGTCGCGCGCGAAGGCGTCCTGGTGACGCGTGCGCACTTCCTCGGGCAACCCGGCGTGGTAGGGCAGGGCGCGCACCCCCTGCGTCCGCAGCCAGTCGGCGACCGATTCGACGGAGCGCCGGCTCATGCAGTAGACGATGCCGCACTCGCCCGCGTGGCGGCGCACGATGCCGAGCAGGTCGCGCCGCGTGTTGCGCCCGGTGCCCTTCTTCTGCGAGGTGATCACCAGGTTGGGGCGATAGAACGAGCCCTTGTAGCCGGCCGGCGACTTCATGCCGAGCTGGTGGATGATGTCCGCCGTGACCCGCCGCGTCGCGGTGGCGGTCAAGGCCAGCACCGGAATGTCGCCCAGCTCCTGCTTGAGCCCCTGGAGCCTGCGGTAGGCGGGGCGGAAATCGTGCCCCCAGTGGCTGATGCAGTGCGCCTCGTCCACCACCACCAGGCTCACCGGCGCTCCCGCGATCAGCCCGCGCAGCGAACCCTCGAGCCCCTCGGGCGCCACATAGACCAGCTCCAGCTCGCCGCGCCTAAGCTGCGCCAGCCGCCGGCGCCGCTCGTCGAAGTCGATGGTCGAGTTGAGCACCGCGGCGCGGAAGCCGAGCCGCGTGAGCGCGTCCACCTGGTCCTTCATCAGCGAGATCAGCGGCGAGATCACCAGCACCGCGCCCGGCATCAGCCGCGCCGGCAACTGGAAGGTGAGCGATTTGCCGGCCCCGGTCGGCATCACCCCGATGCAGTCCTGCCCGCCCATCACCGCGTCGATGATCTCGCGCTGCCCGGGCCGGAAGGTGCGGTAGCCGAAGATGGTCTCGAGCACCTGCTGGGGATCGGTGAACGCCGCGCCGTGGAACAGCGGGGTTCCGGTGTCGGCAGGTCGGGCCAAGGTCCCTCCATGGACGGGAGCGGGTGCGGGGTGTCACGGGCACCGACGATAATGCACGGCGCGCGCGAATGCACGCGGGGGCGGCGGGCGGTCGGGGGCGCGAGCGCGTTGCACGCCGGCGAGGTGAGCGGCCGACCGTAGCGCGGGTGGACCGCTCGGCTTTCGGCGCCGCTACAGCGCCAGATCGAGCTGCTTCGGCTGAGCCGGCGGGGTGAGCGGGGCCGGTCGGCGATCGGCGATGCCGTGGAGCACTCGAAGGTCGCGGATCCGCGCGAGCGCGGTTTCGCTCTCGCGGCGTTGCAGGTAGGCGCGCTGGCCGTAGAGCCGCTCGTAGTCGCGCACCCGGTCCGGCCACTCGCGCCCCACGAGGTCGAGGAAGTGCTCGCGCGTCCCGGGCTTGAGATGGAGCAGGCTGCCCCAGACGAACGTCGCGCCGGCCCCGCGCGCCGCGCGCACGACCTGCTCGAGCTGCTCCGGGCGATCCGAGATGCCGGGGAGGATCGGCGCGATGGCGACCCCGGCGCGGATGCCGGCGGTGACCAGCCGCTCCAGGGCGCGCAACCGCTGGCGCGGCGGCGGGGCGCCGGGCTCGGTGCGGCGCCATATGGCGTCGTCGAGCGTAGGAATGGAAAGACACACCGAGACCTCGGCGCGCCGCGCCGCGTGCTGCAGCACGTCGAGATCGCGCACCACGAGCGGACCACGCGTGACGATGCCGAATGGAGTGCGGGCCTCGGCCAGCGTCTCCAGGCAGGCGCGCGTCAGGCGGTAGCGCCCCTCGGCCGGCTGGTAGGGATCGGTCGCGGCACCCACCGCCACCAGCTCGCGCCGCCACGAGGGTCGCGCCAGCTCGCTGCGCAGCACCTCGGCCACGTTGATCTTGACGCGGATCGAGTTCCCGTAGCGCGCGTCCCCCGGCCGGTCGGCGCGCCGCTCGAAGGCGCGCACGTAGCAGAAGGCGCAGCGGTGCGCGCAGCCCATGTAGGGATTGAGCGACCAGCCGAAGCCCATCCCGCGCACCTGGTTGAGCGCGGCCTTGCAGGGTTCCTCGCGGTAGTCCGAGCGCATGCGCTGGATTATCGCGCCCGGGGCGCTGATGCACAAGTGTGCAGTTGGCTCGATGCGACCACGCGCGATCTGGCCGTGGCCCGATGCCCTGCCGCGCCCGATAATCGAGTCGCTCCGAACCGTTCCTCTGCAAGCTCCCGAATGGAGGTGCCGCCGTGAACCGACCTCGCCGTCTCGCCCTGGTACTCGCGCCGCTTCTCGTTTCGCTGGCCTTCTTCGGGTGCGCCGGACCGCACCCCACGGCCCCGGACGGATCCGCCGTCCCGCCGGGCGCGGGCGTAGCACCCGACGCGCAGGCGCTCATCCAGGACGCTCCGACCGGCGCGCTCGCGCCCGCGCTGGCGCCGGGGCTCGCGTTCTATCCGCTCGAGATCGGCAACCGCTGGCACTACGCGCGGAGATTCGCCTACCGGATCTTCGACGGCACCGATCCCGATCCGGCGCCGGTGGTCGTTCGCTCGACCGTCGAGCGCGAGCTGACCTGCGAGGAGGAGCTGCTGGGCCGGACGTACGTGATCGAGACCTACGTCATCCGCCAGGAAGGCGGGGGAGTCTTCCCCGGAAACATCGCGTTCCGCCAGGATCGCTCGGGGCTCTACGAGACCGACGGTCCGCCGCCGCCGTGCGCGCCGAGCCAGGTGGCGAGCGCCGTGGCGCCCGGGGCCGAGCGGATGCCCGCGATGCCGGCGGCCGGCGTACCCGCCGACGCGCGCGAATCGGCGTGGACCGCACTCGAGCGCACGCTGCCACTCGGGGCCGAGCGCGCCGCGTACCGCGCCGCGTGGGAGCGCCTGCGCGTTCGGAGCGAATGGATCGAGCGCGCGCTGGGTCGCTCGCCCGGCGAGGCCGCGGAGGGCCTCATGCGCCGCGGCGGCCCGCAGCCCGGCGAGATCACCCGCCTCCGCTACCCGCTCCACCCCAGAGCGCGCTGGGTGATCCGCCCCTCGCCGCTGTTCGCGGGCTTGGTCGAGCGGTTGGACGTCCTGCAGCTCCCGGTGGGCCGCAAGCTCGGCTTCCGCATCCGCATCACGTCCGATCTGTTCGGACCCAATGACCGGGTCCACGTCTGGTACGGTCCGAGCGGCTACCTGCGCCTCGAGGCCCACCTCGAGTCCGAGGCCACGGACATCAACGGGAACCCGCTCGGGCTGATGGTCTCCGAGCAGTCGGAGGTCCTCGACGGGATCCGGATCGCGGGGCATCGGCCTTGAGGACGGATCGGGCGGCAGGCCGGGGACACCCACTGGCCGCCGCGAGGGCTCCGGCGGCGAGAACGGGTCCGCGTGTTCGGGGACTGTTCTTCACCGCGGTGATCGTCACTCTCCTGCCCGCGGCGGCCGGCTTCGGCGCGCCGCCCGGAGCGACCGCGTCGCCCGAGCGGTCCAGGCCGCAGGCCGGGCCAGCGATCGAGGGCGGCTACGCGATCGAGGGCGATAGCGCCGAGGTGCGCGTAAAGCGCCTCTTCGGCGACGTCTACCACCTCACGTGCTCGGCCGGCTGGGAAGGCGTGGGCATCCTCGAGGGCACGGTCTACCGCGGCGTCTTTCGCCATCGCGGCGCCGCCGATGCTCCGGACGGCGCCGGGGCACCTACACCAGCCTCCGCTCCGGGACGATCATCCAACGATGGCGCCGCGTCGCCGGCTTCGCGCGGCGCGCGCCCGAGCAGTCGCCGCCCCCCGGCCAGCCGCCGCGCGAGGGCCCGGCGCCGCCCGGACGCCGCCCGGCGATCGGCGATTACGTCTACGTCGAGGAACTCCCCGAAATCATCACCAAGGTGCCGCCGATCTACCCCGACGAGGCGAAGCGCGCGGGGGTCGAGGGCACGGTGATGGTGCAGGCGCTCGTGCTCGAAGACGGCACCGTGGCCGACTGCGGAGTCACCCAATCCGTGCCGGCGCTCGATGACGCCGCGAACGCAAGCGTCCGCCAGTGGATCTTCAAACCGGCGCTTGCCAACAACAAGCCTGTGGCGGTGTGGGTGGCGGTGCGGGTGCGGTTCGGTCTGCAGTAGGTGGGTGGCGGTTGGGCCGCCGGCGGCGACCCGGCGCCTCAGCGCGACGA
>Ga0154739_1119_pt1 | contig 24922 bp, 17 predicted proteins | sample Rifle2008BG16ft_FD_105747 | JGI IMG/M metagenome (GOLD analysis project Ga0154739, IMG submission 105747) | Candidatus Eisenbacteria bacterium RBG_16_71_46 | reverse complement strand
CGGAGGATATTCGACCGGGCGATGCGAGCTGACCCGCCGCCGCTGCTGCCGCCGTCATTGCTCGCCACGCTTCCTCGGGGGCAAGGGTCACGGCGCGCCCATGCGCGGCTGAGCGGCAGTCATTTGGGCCACCCGAGGAACTCTCCTGCGCCCGAGTCCAAACCCACCCCCATGTACTTCGCGAGCATGGACGCAATCGTCAGCCGCTGGTTCACGGGCTACGCCGGGGCTCGCGCCTCGCTCGAGGCCGAGGGTGGCTACCTGCTTCCCTATCGGGAACAGTTCTTCGTCACCACTCGGGAGGGGATCCGCGAGCTGGGTCTCGATCCCGACGACCCGGAGTGGGAGCGAATCGGGTGGGACTGGGTGCGTCCGCTCGATCGGGCAGCTTGGGAGCGGCTGCGGGAGCGTCGCGTCAGCGTGGCGTGAGGCTGGTGAGCACGCGGTCTTGCCGGCGCGTGAGGGCGCCGGCACGCCGTGGATCCGCCGGGAGCCTTCGCAGCGCCGAGGCAGCCAACTCTCGGCATGATCGGTCCGTGACCCGGGACGACGTCTACCAGCGGGTGAGATCGTGTAACCGGAGACCCTCGTGAGCTTCCTGGCCGGGATCGTCCTCCTTCTGGTGGGAGCCGAGGCCCTCGTGCGCGGCGCGTCGCGGCTCGCCGCCGCGATGGGGATCTCCCCGCTGGTGATCGGGCTGACGGTCGTCGCCTTCGGCACCAGCTCGCCGGAGCTTGCGGTCAGCCTGCGTGCCGGCCTCACCGGGGCGCCGGATATCGCGCTGGGGAACGTCGTGGGGAGCAACATCTTCAACGTGCTCTTCGTTCTCGGCCTCAGTGCCCTGATCGTGCCGCTCGTGGTGTCCCAGCAGCTGGTTCGATTCGACGTGCCCGTCATGATCGGCGCCTCGGTGCTCCTATACTTGCTGGCGCTCGACGGCAGGATCGGTCGGCTCGACGGGCTCGTGCTTTTCGCCGGCATCGTCGCTTACACCGTTTTCGTGATCCGGCAGAGCCTGAAGGAGACCGACGCGGTACGTGCCGAGTACGAGAAGGAGTATGGCCAACGTCCACGGCGTACCACCCAGTGGCTCGCGAACATCGCCCTCGTGATCATCGGCCTGGCGATGCTGATGGTGGGATCGCACTGGCTGGTCGGCGGGGCGGTGGCCGTGGCCCAGGCGCTGGGGGTCAGCGAGCTCGTCATCGCGCTCACCATCATCGCGGCGGGCACGTCGCTGCCCGAAGTCGCCACCTCCGTCGTCGCGAGCATCAGGGGAGAACGCGACATCGCGGTCGGCAACGTGGTGGGCAGTTGCCTTTTCAACGTGATGGCGATCTTGGGCCTGTCCAGCCTCGTCGCCCCGGAGGGCATTCGAGTGGCGCCGGCGGCGCTCCGGTTCGACATCCCGGTCATGATCGCCGTGAGCGTGGCCTGCCTGCCGATCTTCATCACGGGCTATCGGATCGCTCGCTGGGAAGGATTCCTATTCCTCGGGTACTTCGCCGCCTACACGCTCTATCTCATCCTGGATGCCGCGCGGCATGATGCGCTCCCGGTGTTCAGTGCCGTCATGGGGGCGTTCGTTCTCCCGCTCACCGGGGTGACGCTGGCGGTCGTCGCGATCCGGGCCAGAAAGGCCCATCGAGCTGGCTGAGGGCGCGGGGGTCGCCGCCCTCCGAACGGTCGCGGCGGCGGCGGTCGAGCGCCGGCGTCGATCGGTCGCCCGCGCCGCTCAGCGCGCGGCGGGCGTGAGCGAGAGCGCCGTCTCCTTCGCCGCCTCGACCCGCTCCCAGTCCAGGTGGAGCGGCACGTAGCCGTGGTCGGCCCACCGCGCGAGCAGGTCGCGCGCATGGCCGCTCGCGCGCTCGCCTGAGTTGCCGGGCGGCACGACCGCGAGCGAGGACTCCGGCACCGCCAGGTCCACGAGATGGCGGAACGCCGGGCCGTGGGTGACGAGGATGGATCCGGGCAGGCGCGAGCGCCCCACGCACACCGTGCCGGCGTCGCCGTCCACGGCGAGGGTGTCGGGCTCGATGCCCGGGACCCAGCGCGCGAGCGGATGGGCGAAGCGGGCGCGATGGGCGCGTCCCCAGGTCCAGCGCGCAGGATCGTCCCCGAGGCGCGGCTCCAGCTCCTTCATGGCGAGCTTCAGCGCCTCGACCGCGGCGACCGCAGCGCGCTCGGGCGCCTCGCTCCCGGGAGCGCGCAGCGCTTCGGGCGCGCGCCCATCGAGTGCCGCGGCGATGAGCCCGGGCAGGCCCGCGAGCCGCGAGCGCTGCTCCAGCGCCCCGTACCACGCCCAGAACAACGTCGGTGCCAGCCGATCGCGACGTGCCGCGAAATCCCACGCGCGCACCGTGTCCAGCGCCGCGGCGAGGCGCGGGTCGAGCGTGGCGCGCAGCGAGTCGGCGCAGGCGACGAAGCGCGGGGCCAGGCGCTGGGCGCGGCGGGAGACGACGTCGTTTTGCACGCTCTCGAGGTCGCCCATGCGTGCCCGCGGCAGGGCGGCGAGCCGGGCGGCAATCCGTTGCGCGCGGTCCTGCGACCAGTCGAAGCGCGGCAGCCGGACAGGGTATACGGGTCCCACCGGGCGGTTGTTGGAGTTGACCACGAAGCCGTCGCGCGGCGCCTCCCACGCGGGCATCTGTTCGGGTGCCACGATGCCCTGCCACTCGTGCCGCCCGTCGCCGGGAAGCGGCCCGGGGCCAGGATCGAACCCACGCCGGGGGAGCGCGCCGACCGTCTGGTAGCGGACGGCCCCGTCCACGTCCGCGGCGACGACGTTGATCCCGGGCGTGATTAGCGTGCGGAAACGCGCGCAGACTTCCGCGGCCGACCTCGAGCGTTCGAGTCCGAGCAGCCGCGCGAGCGTGACACGGTCGGTCAGCGCACTCCAGCGCACGCTGAGTGCTACACCGCGCTTGCGATCGTAGGCCATGACCGGACCGTGGGGCGTGTAGCGGCGCTCCTGGCCCACGAGCGGCAGCGGAATGCCGAACCAGCGCAGGCTGAGCGCGTAGGGCGCGCGGCGGATCGCGGCCCAGCCGCCCTGCCAGCGCACGCTGCGGCCGTCGGCCGAAAGCGTGTCGGCGTAGACGTCGAGCATGTCGGCGGAGAGCGCGGTGACGCCCCAGGCGCAGCGCTGGTTACGCCCGCTCACGATCGCGGGCAGGCCCGGCACGCAGGCGCCGGCGGCGTTGACCACGCCGGGCACGGTGAGGTGAACGACGTGGAACGGGCTCGGCGTCACGAGCCCCAGGTGCGGATCGTTGGCGAGCAGCGGCGCGCCGCCCGCACCGCGGCCCGCCCCCACGGCGAAGACGTTGCTCGCACCGAGGTCGGGATCGGCGGCCCTGCGGGGCGCCATGGCCTCGATCAGCCCGCGGGCGTCGGCGAGCATCGCGGGGGAGAGTGCCCCGACCGGCGTGTCCCGGGCGCTGCGGGCGGCGGGCGCTCCGTAAAGCCGCCGCGCTGCGCTGTCCGGGACGGTGTCGTAGAGCACGCCGTCCTCGAAGCGCCGCCGGGTGGTCGTCCACTCGCGACCGTGCTCGCGGATGTCCTGGGCCTCGCCCAGCTCGGGCACGTCGAGGTCGAGCAATACCCCGAGCGAATAGAGGAGGAGCACGCTATCCACCGGCCGCCAGTCGTCGGGAGTGACGCCGAGCCTGCGGAACTCCTCGGGCCACGGCGCGCGCCCCGCGCGGCAGAGCCCGACGTAGGCGTTGATCCCCGCGGCGTAGCGCGCGAGGACCGGCGCCACGGCGGAGTCGGCGCGCTCGCGGGCCCACGCCCGCTCGGCGAGCGCGCGGAACTCGAAGAGCTTGGCGCCGGCGTCGCCGCGTAGCGCGGTGTTGCCGAGCCAGCGCCAGCGTTCGCCCTGCGCGGAGGCGCGGTTGAACGCGATCTGCCACAAGCGGTCGCGCGCGGTGACGAAGCCCCAGGCGAAGTAGAGGTCGGGCAGGCTCTGCGCCTCGATGTGGGGGATGCCATGGCGGTCGGTCACGATCCGGACCGGGGCCGCGAGCCCGGCGAGCGCGAGCGGGCCGTCCTGCCCAATACCGCTCACCGTCGAGGCTTCGCCGCGGGGGTGCGCCTCGGGGCGAGCGGCGCCCGCGGCGGCGCTCGCAACCGCCTCGCCGCCGTCGGCCGAGCGCAGCGGTCGCGCGTCGGACGCAAAGAACGCCGCGCACGCGCACACGAGCGTGGCGAGCAGGGGCAGGGCGCGGCGCGGGCGCGTCGGTTTCATCGGTCTCCCCGGGTCGAGGGCCATGTTCCTTGTGCTAGGCTGCCGCGCGTGGAGATAGCACGTGGCTGACCGATTCGCAATCGGGCTCGATCTCGGCGGCACCGACCTCAAGGCGGCGCTGGTCGCCGAGGACGGCCTGATCGCGCGCTTCCTGCGGCTCCCCACGCGGGCGGCGGAGAGTGCCGAGGCCCCGCTCGAGGCGATCGCCCAGGCCGTGGCCGAGCTGCGCGGCCGCGAGGCCCAAGCCGTCGCCTGCATCGGGCTCGGCGCCCCCGGCGCGATCCACCCCGCCGACGGCGCGCTGGTGGGCTCCACGCCCCACCTGCCGCACTGGGACTCGCTGCCGCTGCGCGAGCAGGTGAGCGCGCGGCTCGGATGCCCCGTGTCGCTCGACAACGATGCCAACCTCGCGGCCCTGGCCGAGCATCGCGCGGGTGCGGCCCGCGGCGCGCGGGTCTCGGTCACGGTCACCGTGGGCACCGGGGTCGGCGGCGGCATCGTGGTGGACGGCCAACTGCTGCGCGGGGCATTCGGCGGGGCCGGCGAGATCGGCCACCTGCCGCTCGGCAGCGGCGAGTGGCCGTGCCGCTGCGGCGTCGAGCGCTGCGTCGAGCCCGAGATGTCGGGCAGCGGCTTGGTGCGCGCCGCGCGCGCCGCGGGGCTCGAGGTCGAAGACGCGGGCGCGGTGTTCGCCGCCGCCGCGGCCGGCGACACGCGCGCCGCGCGACTGGTAGCGCGCATGGCCGACCGCCTCGGCGCCGCACTCGCGAGCGCGATCAATCTGATCAATCCCGAGGTGGTGGTGATCGGCGGTGGCGTGGCGCTCGCCGGCGAGGCGCTGCTGGTCCCGGTGCGCGCGGCCGTGGAGCGTTACGCGCTGGCCTCGCATCGTCGGTCGCTCGAGATCGTGCCGGCCGCGTTGGGCGAGCGCGCCGGAGTCGTGGGCGCCGGACTGCTGGCGTGGGAGGAGCGCCGCGCGCGGGCCGGCGTGTGAGCCGCGGGGCGCCGGCCGGTGGGGATGCAGGCGCCGCGTCGCCCCACGTCTCCGGGGACTAGCCGATCGGCAGCAGCCTCGGCGCGGCCGCCACGACCGCTGCTCCGAGCAGCGTCTGGGACGTCGCGCCCACGACGCGCACCCGGCGCAGCGTCCCGGGCCGCGTGCCGTCGCCGGGGAAGACCACGGTCTTGAACTGCGGGCTCTTGCCGGTCAGCTGCTCCGGCGTTCTTCGGGCGGGGCCTTCGACCAGGACCTCGACCTCGCGGCCGATCCACTCGGCATTGATCTCGGCCGAGATCGCCTGCTGCTGGTCGATCAGCCGCGTCAGGCGGCGTCCCTTCTCCTCCTCGGACACCGTCTCGGGCAGCCGGTGCGCCCGCGTGTCGGGGCGGGCGGAGTATTTGAAGAGAAAGGCGCTGTCGTAGCGCACCTCGGCCATGTAGTCACAGGTGCGCTCGAAGTCCTCCTCGGTCTCGCCGGGGAAGCCGACGATGATGTCGGTGCTGAGGCCAAGACCGGGGATCGCATCGCGTAGCCGCTTCACGACCCCGCGGTAGTGGTCGAGCGTGTAGGTGCGTCGCATCGCTTCGAGCACGCGATCGGAGGCCGACTGCAGCGGCAGATGGACCTGCGGGCATACTCTCGGGCACTCCGCCATGGCCGCGATCAGCCGCTCCCCGACGTCGGCGGGATGCGGCGAGGTGTAGCGGATGCGCAGCAGGCCCTCGAGCGCGTTGGCGGCGCGCAGCAGGTCGGCGAAGTCGTGAGTCCCGTCGTGGTACGAGTTGACGGTCTGGCCGAGGAACACCACCTCGCGGAAGCCCCGGGCCACGGCCTCCCGCACCTGGCGCACCAGGTCGGCGAGCGGCAGGCTGCGCTCGCGGCCGCGGGTGTAGGGCACCACGCAGTAAGTGCAGAACTTGTCGCAGCCGCGCTGGATCGTGACCCAGGCGCGCACGCCGTCGCCGCGCCGAGGCTCGAGGTCGCCGTAGGTCTCGTCGCGGTCGAGCCGCACGTGCGCCACCGGCTCGTCGGCGGCGCGCCGCAGCAGCTCGGGCAGGTGGCGGTAGCCGTCGGGCCCCACCACCAGGTCGAGTACCCGCGACTGGTCGAGCAGCTTGGCGCGCAGGTGCTGCGCCATGCACCCCGCGACCCCCACCACCAGGCCGGGTCGCGCCGCCTTGAGCCGCGCGAAGTCGCCGAGCCGCCCCAGCACCCGCTGCTCGGCGTGCTCGCGGATCGCGCAGGTGTTGAGCACGATGGCGTCGGCGTCCTCGGGGCGCCCGGTGAGCGTGAAACCGGCGCGCTCGAGCACCCCGGCCATCAGCTCGCTGTCGGCCACGTTCATCTGGCAGCCGTAGGTTTCGAGGAACACGCGCTTCATGGATGGACGACACTAGCACGCCCGCGCGCGGGGCGGCCAGCGGCGGCGCGGCCGTGGCCGCGCCTTGCCGGAGCGCGGACTCCACGTCCGCCAGCGGGCCGCAGCGGGCGGGGACCGGAGCGCGGGCTCCGCAGACGCGCTGGAGCCATGGATGGCGGGCGCGTCGAGGACAAGCGAGGCGGAGCCAGGATGGCGGAGCCGAGCGGCCCGCGCGGAGGTCCCCGCTCGCGGAGGTCCGCCGAGCACGGAGCCCGATCGAGCCGCCCGCGCGGAGGTCCCCGCTCGCGGAGGCCCGCCGGGCACGGAGCCCAGCCGAGCGAGCCCGCTGCGGCCCGCTGGCGGACGTAGACCCCGCGCGGAGGTCGGCGCCCGCGAAGGCCCGCCGGGTACAGCGCCCAAACGAGCGGCGCGGTCAGCGAGCGGGCGAGTACCGCATGGCGAAAACGGTGCAATCGCGCGTCGGCTGCTCGCGTCCGCCATGCTCTCGTAGCGCGTCGCAGACCGCCACCGTCAGCATCTCGAGCGGGCGATGTCGCTGGTCGAGCAGCAGCTCGATCAGGCGCTCGGCGCCGAAGGGCAGATCGGTGCCGTCGCGGGCGGAAAGCACGCCCTCGCCGACGCTGACCAGGAGGTCGCCCGGCAACAGGCGGAAGCGCTCCTGTCGGTAGCGCCGATGCTCGCCCGGGCCGACCTGGCCGGTGTCGGCGTCGAGACGGTGGACCTCGCTGCCGTCGACCGGGACCCAGAACGGCGCGGGATAGCCCGCATTGCAGCTCGAGATCTCGCCGTTGCGTCCGACCTGGGCCAGCCACACCGCGGCATCCACGTCCTCTCCGATGCGCGCGTGGTAGGCGACGTTCAGGCGGGCCATGAGACCGGCGGCGGAGCGTTCGGGGTTGGCGCAGGCCACGAAGACGCCCTGGAGGAAGCTGGCGGTGGCGGCCCCGGCGGCCTCGCGGCCCAGGGTCTCGGCCACCATGATGCTGCAGGTGCCGTTGTCGTCCGAGACCCGTTCGCAGATCTCGCCGCCCGAGGTCATGCCGGTGCGCCGCGCGTAGCTGAACTCGTAATCGCCGACGTGAAAGGGTTTCACCGTCACCAGCGTGCGGCGCGGGGAGTCGAGAAAGCCCTCGAGCGACTGCAGGCAGCGCTCGGCGCGCGCGGCACGCTGCAGGCGCACGATCGCCTCGGCCACCGGACGGAGGCAGCCCTGCAGCGCCGAGAGATCGGCCTCGGTGAAGCGCGCCGCGGGACCGGTGCGCGCCAGGTTGAGCACGCCCACGATCTCGCTCGCCGTGGTGAGGGGGATGCTCAACGCCGACTGGATGTTGGCGCCGTGCTCGACGCCGTCGAAGCGCCGGTCGCGCACCTGTCCGTCGAAGCGGAGCGCCCGCCAGTTGCGCATCACCCACTCGGAGATGCTGCGCGAGCGTCGCGGGACATCGTTGCCGATGTACTGGGGGTCGAGCCCGATGGCGGCGGCGACGTTGAGCCGGCCGGTGAGCGGATTGAGCGTCATCAGCGAGGCGCGGGTCGCGCCGCTGGCCTCCACCAGCAGGGCGAGCATGCCGTCGCACGCTTCACTGAGGTCGTGGGCGGGGACCAGGCCCTCGCAGGTGCGCGCCAGGAGCGGAGCGAGGTGCGCGAGTCGGGGGTTGGGCGCGGCTGCGGCGAGGGACGGCGGTTGGGGATCGAGCGTCAAGGCACGGGTCTCCCTTGGATCTCAGGCGAGGGGGCCCGGACCGACCCGTGGAGTATCGGCGCCGCGCTGACCGCGCTTGAGCCGCAATGCGGTTCGTGACGCATGGCGCGAGAATCGCGTCGCTCCCGCGCCGCAACCGCGTCCCCGGCGGCGCGCGGCTTGACCCCATGCGGGCCTTCCCGCAGACTCGCCACCCTGTCCGGAGGAGCGATGGCCACCACCCCGAGCCGCGCGCTCGTCACCTTTCCCAACCCGAATCTGGAGCGCGACTACCTGATCCGCCACGCCTGCCCGGAATTCACGGCGGTGTGCCCGGTCACGGGGCAGCCCGACTTCGGGACCATCCTGATCGTCTACACCCCCGACCGGCTGTGCGTGGAACTCAAGTCGCTCAAGCTCTACCTGTGGTCGTTTCGCGACGAAGGCCACTATTTCGAGCAGGTCACCAACCAGATCCTCGATGACTTGGTGCGCGCCGTGCGGCCGCGGCGGATGACGGTGATCGGCGACTTCAACGTGCGCGGTGGCATCGGCACCCGCGTCGTGGCCCATTTCGCCGCCCGCCCACGCCCACGTCCTCGCACGCGCCCACGCCGCCGCTCCTGAGCGGCCGCCGCGCTGGTCACGCCCGGGGGGGCGCTCGTCACACCTTGCCGGCGCCGGGCTACGCGCGGGCAGTCAGCGGGGGAAAGCGCTTGACGCTCGGGTGGAGGCCACGAAACACTCGCAGATCGGGCCGTGGGGGCTTCCGCGGCAATCAGGGAGGGACTGCTGGTTGACGGTGGAGCCCCACGACGGTGCAACGAACCGCGAGCCGCCCCGTAGTGGTCTGATGGGGGCCATGCCGGGCCGCTCCTCCCACGCAGCAGCGGATCCGCGAGGCAGATGAACTCCTATCTCGTCTTCTCCACGCTCAATCTCGCCCTGGCCGGGCTGGTCTTCCTGCTGGGGCTGATCATCCTGCGGGAAAATCCCGGCCAGCGGCTCAATCGCGTGGTCGCGGTGATGCTCTTCTTCGGGGCGCTGGGCGCGGTGCTGGCCGCGGTCGGTTTCCTGGCCCAGCGGGCCGCGGGCCCCGCGGCGCCGCGCGACTTCCTGGCCTCGGGCGGCTACGTGTGGGAGCTGTTCTTCCCGACGCTGTTCCTCTTCGCCTGCATCTTCCCCGAGGAGCGGGCGTTCATGCGTCGCGCGCCGCGCGCGACCGGGCAGCCGTGGTGGCGGTGGTGGCCGGGGTGGGTGGTGGTGATCTTCACCCCGCACGTCGTCCACGCGGTGCTGGTGCAGATCGCCACGATCTGGCATCCGGGCTTCGAGGTGCCGGCGGTGGGCCTGCTCAAGTACCTGGCGCCGGTGCTCGGCGTCGCGGGCGTGCTGCTCAAGCTCTTCCTGCTCGTGCACCGCTCGCTGTTCTCGCTCGTCAACCTCGGGTTCGGCATCGCGACGATGCTGCTGCTCTACGACAGCTACCGCCGCGCGCGCGTTCCGCGGCTCAAGCTGCAGCTGCGCGTGATCGCCTGGGGCCTGAGCGCCTGCCTGGTGTGTTACTCGCTCGCGACCTCGGTTCCCACCCTGCTGGGCGTCGAGATCCCCGAGACCTGGCGCTCGATGCTCATCATCGCCGCGCTCACCCTGGGGCCGGGCTCGATCGCCTACTCGATCGTCCGCTACAAGTTCCTCGACGCCAAGCTGCTGGCGCGGCGCGGCATCCTCTACGCGCTGGTCTCGGCGGCGCTGGTGGGGGTCTACCTGCTGGTCGTCGGCCAGCTCAACCGCGTGGTGAGCGGCATGGCCGGGGTGGACACGCGGGTGTTCGAGCCGGTGTTCCTGGTGGTCGCCCTGGCGTTGTTCCAGCCGGTGGTGGCCCGGCTCGAGGAGCAGGTGGACCGCGTGTTCCTCAAGGACCCCGGCGACTACCGCAACGTGCTCCGCCAGCTCGGGCGCGATCTGCAGACCACGATCGACCTCGAGGTCCTGCTCTCGCGCACGATCCAGACGCTGGCCGAGGCGTTGCTCCCGCGCCACGCCTACATCGTGGCGCTCACCCACGAGGGACCGATGGCGCGCGCCGGTACCGGCGATTCGCTGAGCCCCGAGCAGATGCGGCGCCTCGCGGGGCTGCTGCCGCACTTTTCGCCCGCGCGCTCCAGCTTCCGCCTGAGCGACCGGCTGGACTCGCTGGCGGCCGAGGAGCGCGCGTTTCTGGGCGGCGAGCTCGGGCTCGCGCTGGTGGTGCCGCTGCGCTGGCGCGACGAGCTGGTCGGAGCGCTCCTGCTGGGCGAGAAAGTGCTCGGCACCGACTACACCTCGGAGGACGTCACCCTGCTCACCACCCTCGCCGGCCAGGTCTCGGTGTCGCTGCAGAACGCGCTGCTGCTGCGCGAGCGGGTCGCGGTCGCGCGGTTCGAGGAGGAGCTCAACCTCGCGCGCCAGATCCAGCGCACCTCGCTGCTCTCCACCTTTCCGCCGATTCCGCGCTGCGAGGTGCACGCGCTCTACATCCCCTCCAAGCAGGTCGGCGGCGACTTCTACGACGTGGTTCCGGTGGGCGACGGCTCGCACCTGGTGGCGATCGCCGACGTGTCCGGCAAGGGAATGCCGGCTGCGCTGCTGTCGGCGATGCTGCAGGCCTCGCTGCGCACCCAGGCCGAGACCGTCCCGTCGCTGTCGGCGATCCTGGGCAATATCAACTCGCTGCTGTTCCGCAGCACCGAGATCGGCCAGTTCGCGACGTTCTTCCTCGCCCGGGTGGACGGCGCGAGCCTGCGCTTGAGCTTCTCCAACGCCGGGCACAACTGGCCGGTGGTGGTGCGCGCCGCGGGCGGCGGTCGCGAGCTGCTCGAGCGCGGCGGAACCGTGCTCGGCATCCTCGAGGACGCGAGATTCGAGGAAGCCCACGTGGCCCTTGCTCCCGGCGACGTGGTGGTGCTCTATACCGACGGGATCAGCGAGGCGACCAACCGCGACGGCGAGCTGTACGGCGAGGAGCGGCTCTACGCGCTGCTCGATGCGCTGCCGCGCGGGCTCCCGGCGCGCGCGGTGACCGAACGCATGCTGGACGCGGTGCGGGGCTTCCTCGATCAGGTCGAGGCGCAGGACGACATCACGATCGTGGTGCTGCGGGTGCTGGAGCCCGTGCCGTCGCCCCGCGACGAGGCGGCGCGGCCGGAGGCGGTCGCCGCGCGCTGAGCGCGCTGGCCCCGCGGCGTCCGGCGGCGGCGCCCATCGGGCGAGGGGCGCGTGGCTCGGTGGCCGTGCGGGTGCGCCGCGGCGGTGCCCCGACGGTTCCGCCCACCGGGGGAGCGCCGCGCTGCTCAGCGGCCGGGTGCCTGCGCCGCGGCGCCTTGCAGCGCTCGTTCCTCCGCCGGGATGCGCACCGCGAGTGCCGCGGCGTTGAGTGCTGTGACCACGAGTGCGGTGCGCCAGGCCCCGAACATCATCGGCGCCGCCAGCAGCTCGAGCGTCACCGCCAGATAATTGGGGTGGCGCAGGAAGCGGTAGGGCCCGCGCCGCACCGGCTCCGCTCCCGGCAGCACCCAGATCCGCACGTTCCAAAAGCCTCCGAGCGCGCGGATCGCGGCCAGCCGCAGCGCCTCGGCGGCCACCAGCAGTGCCAGCCACGCCGGCCACGCCGTGCCGGGGCGGGTGCCAAGGAACAGCACCTCCGCGACCAGCGCGAGCGGAAACAGGGCGTGGAGGGCGACGAACAGGGGAAAGTGCCCACGTCCATGCTCGACGGCGCCGCGTGCCGCGAGGCGGCGGGCGTTGCGCGCCGAGAGCCACAACTCGAACAGACGTTCGCAGGTGATGAAGGCGATGAAGGCGATCAGCGCCGCGCGGGTCGCGGGATCGGGCGGCCCGTTCCCCCCGCTCACGTCTCCGCCCCGCGCATCAGCGTCACCTCGGAGGAGAACCCCGGGCCGAGTGCGGCGAGCAGGGCCAGATCGCCGGGACCGATCTCCCCGGCCTCGAGCACACGCTCGAGCACGAACAGGCAGGTCGGCGAAGACATGTTGCCGAAGGCGCGCAGCACCTCGCACGCGTGGCGCAGGGCGCCCGGGCCGAGGTCGAGAGACTCGGCATAGGCGGCGAGCACCTTGGGGCCCCCGGGATGGGTGACCAGGTGGGCGACGTCGGCCAGGGCGAGCCCGAGCCCGGCGAGGAAGTCATCGAGCGTGGGGCGCACCCAGTCGCGGACGATGGCGGGGATGTCGCGCGAGAAGATGACGTGCAGTCCCAGCTCGTCCACGTTCCAGCCCATGACGTCGAGCGAATCGGGCAGCAGCGTGCTGCGCGATTCGAGCAGGTCGAGCGCGCGCGTGCCGTTCGCGCCCTGCCGCCGCGCTCGGGCGCCGGCGATCACTGCGGCCGCGGCGCCATCGCCGAACAGGGCCGCCGCCACCAGGTTCTGCCGCGTGCGGTCGCGCTGCTGGAAGGTGAGGGTGCAGAGCTCGACGGCGACCAGCAGCACGCGGGCGCCGGGCTCCGCCAGCGCGAAATCACGCGCGCGCGCCACGCCCGCGGCGCCGCCGGCGCAACCGAGGCCCCACAGAGGCGTGCGGCGCACGTCGGCGCGAAATCCCATGAGATGGGCGAGCCGCGCATCGAGGCTCGGCGTGGCGATCCCGGTCGAGGAGACGAAGACGATGTGGTCCACGTCGGCGGGGGCGAGTTCCGCGGCCGCGAGGGCGCGCGAGGCCGCCTCGGCCCCGAGCCGCAGCGCGTGCTCCAGATACAGTTGGTTGGTCTCGCCGAAGCCGCGGGGCCGGTCGAAGGCGTCGAGCGGCAGGCAGCTGCGCCGGCTCTCGATCCCGGCGCCCGAGAACACGCCGAGCAGGCGTCGCTCCTGTCCCGCGACGAGATCGGCGAACAGCCCGGCCGCGAAGCGCTGCGCGTCCTCCTGGCGCACGACGTGCTCGGGAAGCGCGGTGGCGACCGACACCAGGCGCGGCACGCTCCCGGTAGCGGTCGCGCGACGTTCGATCATGGGGCATCCTTCGCGGTGAATGGCGGCGCCGGCGGTGCGACGCCGGCGCCTGAACGAAGGGCCGCGGGGGGATGCGATGCGCCGGGCATGGCCCGGACCCTCCTCGAAAACGTCTTGGATGCCCGCGCCGGTGGCCGCGGTTCGCCGGAATCGCCCGGGTTTCGCTCGGGCGGGCCGCTCAGCGCGCCGGCGCCAGCCTCAGGACCCGTCCCTGCAGCGTCAGGACGTACAGTTCGCCCGTACCGTCCAGTCCGAACGAGGACACGCTGCCGATCTTGCCCACGTCCCACTGCCGGAGGTCCACGGCCCGGCCGTCGACGTGGCGGAAGCTCCTGAGCCAGCCGCTGCAATAGTCGGAGAACACGTAGTGCCCGACCAGCGCCGGGATGTCGCGCCCGCGGTAGACGAAGCCCCCGGTGATCGAGCAACCCTGCGGGTGCGGGTATTCGACGGTCGGGGGCCACAGGCCCGAGGCGTCGCAGCGCGGGGCGGCGTAGCAGTGGTTGCCCTCCATGACGTTCCAGCCGTAGTCGAGGCCCGGCCGGTCGGCGGGCGCGACGTCGATCTCCTCCCAGCGGTTCTGGCCGACGTCGGCGATGTAGAGCAGGCCCGCCTCGCGGTCGAAGGCGTAGCGCCACGGGTTGCGCAACCCCCAGGCCCAGATCTCGGGCCGCCCGCCCTTCCCCGAGGCGAAGGGATTGTCGGGCGGGATCGCGTACGGCGCTCCGCGATCCACGTCGATGCGCAGCAGCTTGCCGAGCAGGGTCGAGCGGTTCTGCCCGTTCCCCTGCGGGTCGCCGCCGCTGCCGCCGTCACCCATGCCGACGTAGAGCATGCCGTCCGGACCGAACAGCACGAGGCCGCCGTTGTGGTTGGAGTAGGGCTGGACGATGCGCAGCAGCAGCCGCCCCGAACTCGGATCCGCTCGGTTCGGATCGCGCGAGACCCGGTAGCGCTCGATCCGGGTGTCCCCGTTGCGGTCGGTGTAGTCCACGTAGAAGAAGCCGTTCTCGGCGTAGCGCGGATGGAACGCGAGGCTCAGCAGGCCCTGCTCGCCGCCGGAGCGCACGCGGTCCCGCAGGTCCAGGAACGGCTGCGGTCGCAGCCGGCCGTTCTCGAGCACCAGCACGCGGCCGTCCTGCTCGACCACGAACAGGCGCGGATCGCCGCTCGGGGCGGTGAGGTAAACCGGTGCTGCGAGGCCCTCGGCGACCGTCTCCAGGCGCAGGCCGCGCGAGATCGCGTAGGGCGCCTCGGCCGGGGCGGGCGCGCACGATCCGATGAGCAGCAGCGCGCAGAGCGGCATCAGGAGGGAAGGGCGGGGCATGGGTGCTCCTCGAGTGCAGGTGGACGCGGCCGGGGCGTCACGCGCCACCGACCATGCCCAAGCGCGCTGCCGCGGTCAAACTCGGGAGCGGGGGGCCGGCTCAGCGGCCGCTGCGCGCGCCGGCGCGTCCGAGCGAGTCGAGTGCCGCCGGCGAGAAGAGACGGAGCTTCCCGTCCACGTCGTAGAGCGCGAACAGCGCGGAGTCGCCCGCCGGCACCGGGGCGCGCACGAAGCGCACCTCGCGCACCGCGGGGAAGAACAGCCGGATCGCGAGCCCGTCGTAGAGCGCCGTGCGGACGTTGCGCTCCCAGTAGGTTTCCTCGGCGAGCGCCACCGAGTCCCCGCGGGCGCGCGCCACCAGCGCCATCGCCTCGGGCGACCACAACAACAAGGTGGTGCCGGCTGCGGGCGGGCGGGCGCGCAGTCCCCCGATGACGTTGCGGGCGATGCGCGCGCGATCCACCAGCGGCTCGGCGCGGAGCTGTGGCAGCAGCAGCGGCGCGGACTCGATCTTTCGCACCAGCAGGGCGCCGTTGAGCGCCAGCAGCCCGCCGGCCATGGCGGCGATCCCCCAGGCCACCGCGGCCCGCGCCGGGCGGGCGACGGGCACGGTCGCCGCGGCGTCGCGCCGGCGGCGGGGTGATGCGGCGGCGGGCGGTGCGGCGGCACGCGCTGCGGCGGCCGGGACTTCGAGGAGCGGGGCCAGCGCCCAATCGGAGAGCGCCGCCAGCGCCCACGCCGCCGCGGGGAGCGCCGCATAGAGGTAGTAGTGGTACGTGTGGTTGCGCAACGGGAGCACCGGCAGCAGCATCGCCACGTAGATCACGCCCGCCTCGATCCATCCCCGGTCGCGCAGCGGCCGTGCCACGCATCCCGCCCCCCACAGCGCGATCAGCGCCACCGCCCAGCCGAACACGCGCGGATCCACGGCGTCGGTGAAGCCGCGCACCGTGGGCAGGAAGACGTTCGCGGTCCAGCCCAGGTAGGAGAGCGCATTCGCGGCGACGTGGCCCCCGGGGCCGGCGGCGTAGGGGGCGGCGCCGAGAGCGGGCGCGAGGTCCTGGGTGGCGATGAAGTAGAGGATGTAGAGCGTGCCCAAGGCGGCCATCGCGATCGCGAGTGGATCGAGCGTCGCGTCGAGCAGGGCGCGCGGTCCGGGCGCGATGGGCGCGGACGCGGTGGGGACGGTCGTCGGGGCCGGGCGCGGCGCGCGGCGCCTCCAGACCTGGCAGGCGGCGAGCGCCACGGGCAGCGCCAGCACCGACTCCTTGCACAACAGGGCGGCGGCATAGAGCGGGAGCGCGAGCCAGCGGGCGGGATCGCAGCGCAGCGCGGTGGCGAGGGCGGTCAGCGCGATGAGCACGGCCAGCACGTCCCCGGTGGTCGAGATCCAGTAGACGGCGGTGAACAGCGCCGGGTGGGAGGCGAAGAACAGCGCCCCGATCAGCGCGGGTGGTCCGGCGGTGGCGCGACGCAGGAGCAGGTAGAGCAGCGTGGAGCAGGCCGCGTGCGCCGTCAGGCTCACGGCGTGGTAGGGCAGCGCCGCGAGCCCCGCCAGCGGACGCATGACGTCGAAGTAGGCCTGCAGGGCGAGCCAGCGCCACGGCTCGGCGAAGCGGGGGATCAGGCCCGCGGCGCGCGCCAGGGCGGCGAAGTCGTCCTGCGAGAAGAAGTAGTCGAGCGCGCCGCGGAACACCATGGCCGCCACACCCGCGACCACGAGCGGCGGAAGCAGCCGGCCCGCGCTGGGGACCCGCGTCGAGCGGCTCACGCCCGGCGTCTCATCGGAACGCCGTCCGCCGGCCGCAAACCACCAGGAGCGCCGCCCGCCGGCCGCGAGCCGCCCGGGGCGCCGCCGGCCGGCCGCGAACCACCCGGAGCGCCGCCCACGGGCCGCGAGCCGCCGCCGCGGGGCGCGCGGTACGCCCCCGGCTTGACACCGCGCCCGGCGACGGGGTTTCCTGCGACGACGAGCAGCGAAGGCGCCCGGCCGCGCGCGCCGCCGCCCCGCGCCGGAATGGCGGGGGCGGCATCGCCTTCCATCTCACCACCGGGATCGCACGCCATGTTCGACATCGCGCTCACGCGCTTCGCCATATCGGGAATCCTGATCGGGTTGTTCGGTCTGGTGGACGCCCTGGCGAGGCGCGGGGCGCCACGCTCCACCGACGCCGTCCCGCCCCCGCGCTGGCTGCACCTGGCGATCCTACTCTCGATCTCGACTTTCTACCTGCTCATCGGCCCCCGCGGCGGCGCCGTCGCCGGCGGCTGGGGCAACCTGGCCGGGATCGCCGTCGCCCTGGTGGCCATGGCGGCTCGCTTCGCCACCCGTCGCGGCGCGGGTCGGATCCGCCACCCGGCGGTCGCCTCGCGCATGCTGTTCTACGTCGCGTTGCCGCTCGCGGTCGGGGTGCCGCTCGGCTGGCTCGCGCTCAGCCTGCCGGCGGTCGTGGCCTCGGCGATCTGCTCGGTACGCGAGGACCGCATCCTCGCCGCCCGCCTGGGCGCGCCCTACCTGCGCCGCATGGCCAGCAGCCGCCGCTGGATTCCCGGGGTCTGGTAGACCTCCGCCGCGCCGTGACGCTGGCCCCCGGGCCACGTCGGAGCGAGGAGCCGACCGCGCAACGCGGCCCGCGCGGCATCGGACCCGCTCCAGGCTCCGTTCGAGAAGTCCCGAGCGCAAGGCGTCGCGGTCGAGTGACGAGCGGAGTCGTGGCCCCTGGGCCACGTCGGAGCGAGGAGCCGACCGCGCAACGCGGCCATCGGGCCTGCTCGAACGGAACCTAGAACTGCTGCGCCTCGGTGGACTCGCGCAGCGCCGTCGTCGAGCTCTTGCCGCCGCTGATGCAGCGCGCCACCTCGTCGAAGTAGCCGGTGCCGACGAAGCGCTGGTGCTTGACGGCCGCGTACCCGTGCGACTGTTGCAGCTCGAACTCGCGGTTCTGGAGCCGGGCGTAGGCGCTCATCGCCTCCTCCCGATATCCGAGGGCCAGCTCGAACATGCCGAGGTTCAGCGAGTGGAAACCGGCGAGCGTGATGAACTGGAAAGCGTAGCCCATCGCTCCCAGCTCGCGCTGGAACGCAGCGATGGTCGCGGCGTCGAGGTGGCGCGACCAGTTGAACGACGGCGAGCAGTTGTAGGCGAGGAGTTTGCCCGGGAAGCGCGCGCGGATGCTCTCGGCGAAGCGCCGCGCCTCGTCGAGGTCGGGGCTCGAGGTCTCGCACCACAGCAGGTCCGCGTAGGGCGCGTAGGCGAGCCCGCGCGCGATCGCGGCCTCCAGGCCACCCTTGAACTCGAAGAAGCCCTCGGCGGTGCGCGTTCCGCCGAGGAATGCCTGGTCGCGGGGGTCCACGTCGCTGGTGAGGAGCTTGGCGCTGTTGGCGTCGGTGCGCGCGACGAGCAGCTCGGGCACGTCGAGCAGGTCGGCGGCGAGGCGCGCGGCGAGCAGCTTCTGCACGAACTCGCGGGTCGGCACCAGCACCTTGCCGCCCATGTGGCCGCACTTCTTGGCCGAGGCGAGCTGGTCCTCGTAGTGGACGCCCGCGGCCCCGGCCTCGATCATCGCCTTCATCAGCTCGAAAGCGTTGAGGTCACCGCCGAAACCGGCCTCGGCGTCGGCCACGATCGGCGCGAACCAGTCGATCGCCTTGCCGTTCGACTCCATGTGGGTGATCTGGTCGGCGCGCTGCAGGGCCCGATTGATGCGCCGAACCAGCGCGGGCGCGCTGTCCACCGGGTAGAGGCTCTGGTCGGGGTACATCTGGCCGGCGGAGTTGGCGTCCGCCGCCACCTGCCACCCGCTGACGTAGATCCCGCCGAGCCCGGCCGCGACCTGCTCGACCGCCTGGTTGCCGGTGAGGGCGCCGAGGGCGCGCACCGGCGGATGTGAGTGCATCGCGTTCCACAGGCGCTCGGCGCCACGCCGCGCGAGGGTGTGCTCCACCTGCAGGCTGCCCCGGAGGCGCACGACGTCGTCCGCGGAGTAGTTGCGCTCGATGCCCCGCCAGCGCGCATCGCGCGCCCAGGAGCTGCCGATCTCCGCCGCCGTCCTCGGTTCCATCATCGTTCGCCTCCCTCCCTGGGGCCTGGCGGACCCATGTCGTGGCATCCGCGGCGGCGCGCGCCGCGCCGAGCGCGCGCGCGCGTCAGACCGGATTGAACCAGCCCTTGCGGATCAGCTCCTCGCTTCGCCGCCGCGCCTCGCGCATCGTCTCCGCCGTGCCCGCGTCCTTGAGCCGCGGCAGCTCGCCGACGAGTTGCTCGAGCGCCTGGTCGAAGCACCGGCTCACGTAGGCCTCGGTGTGCGGGACCGCCTGACCCGTGGCGTCGGTTATCGGCACGTCCTGGTGCCGACTTCGCTGCGCGATCATCAGGCGGTAGATGCGGTCGGTGGCGAGATCCTCCATGTAGCCGTCGAGCAGGCTCGCACCCTTGCCGTTGAGCACGCCGTTGCGATAGCGGATGACGGTGCGCGCCGCGGCCCGGGTGCCCTCCACCGAGCGCCGGCCGATGCCCTTCGGGATCGGCCGCAGATCGGGATAGCGCTCGACGCCCGGTGGCCTGCGCTCGAGTTGATTGGGGACCGGGAACTGGGCGACGGCGATGGCGTTCTGGTCCGGGTGCCCGGTCCAGGCGCCGTCCATGAAGCAGGTGGCCTCGTTCTTCTTGTCCTGCTCCAGCACCGCCAGCGCGCGCGTGTTGAGCTCGGAATCCTCGCGGCTTGGATAGAGCGCCGTCATGCCGCCGATGGCGAGCGCGCCGCGACGGTGGCAGATGTCGGCCATCAGGAAGCGCACGCGCTGGAAGAACGGCACGTCGTGGGGGATGGTGTTGCGGTCGGGCAGCACCCAGGCGGGATCGGCGAAGGTGAAGTGGATGAGGCTGGCCATGTAATCCCAGCGGCCGAGATCGAGCCCGAGGATGTGCTCGCGGAGCGCGTGGAGGAACTCCTCCATCTGGTGGGCGAGCGGATGGGACTCGACCAGCGCCATGCACTTGATCGCGTCGGCGGGCCAGCCGCGGGCGCCGGCGATCGCCTGGAAGACGTCGCGCCACCACCGGCCCTCGTCGGCCGACTCCGACTTGGGGATGTAGATGCAGAGCGGATGCCGGAGCGTCTCCGGCTCGACCTGGAACGCAAGCATCGCCAGGTCGAAGAGCGTGGCCGAGGTCGGCGCGCCGGCGGGGAGGAGGCCGGCCTGCGACAGGTGGAGCCCGCGCACCCGGTTCCAGATCACGGTCGAGGACGGCTCGATCCCCACGGTGCGCTGGCGTTTGCGGTCCTCGTAGGTCAGCTCGCCGCGCAGCGCGCTCAGGATGTTGCGGATGCCGAGCATGAGCTGGGGCCACTGGTTCGCCATCGAGTCCTCGAGGTCGAGCATCACCCCGGGGGCGCCGGAATTGAGCATCTTGACCACCAGCTCGGCGTCGTCGGCGGGGCCGGTCATCTGGTTGCGCTGGTCCCGGCACCACCCCGGCACGGCGATGCGCCAGTCTCCGCGCGTGGCCTCCGACGGCGGCAAGTGGTCGGGCATTCGGCCCGCGTGGGCCGCCTGCAGCACCTCGGCGCGCCGGGCAGCGATCGCTTGCTGGCGCGGGGTGAAGGCATCGTGGAGCGGCCGGTACAACGCGAGGAAGCCCGCCGGCAGATCGCGCTCGGGCTGGAAACCGTCGGGCGCCCGGTTCATGCGGGGATCGGTCATGCGCTTCCTCCTCTCGCGGGTGGCTGGGGCGGAAGCGGGCTTCCGCGGACGACGGGGACCGCTACGGTGACGCTCGCGCGGGCCGAGGAATGGACCGGATATCGGCACTCTAACCCGCCGGCTGCAGCGGGAAACAGCTCGAACCGCGTCCGCCGCGGCCGTGGGCCCGAGGCGCCCATCGCCACGCCGGCGCGCCGGCGTGCTCCCGGACGCTTGACTCTGGCTCCTGCCGCCGGGAAAGTCGCGCGCGGGAGACCCACATGGCCATCGTCCGCTATCCCAGCGAGGCCGCGGTCGAGCGCTTCGCCGCGATGGCGCTGGCGGCGCTCGGAAGCGAGTACCCCTACCATCTGAGCCACGTCGTCCGGAGCGACGACGATGTGTGCGCGCCGCGCATCCTCACCCCGGCATTCGCGAGCGCCTTCGACTGGCATTCCTCGGTCCACGGACACTGGTGCCTCGCCCGCCTGCTGCGCGTGCTGCCGCGGGCCTCGTTCGCCGCCGCCGCGCGCGCCACGCTCGCTGCCAGCCTCACGCGCGCGCGCCTCGAGGCCGAAGCCGCCTACCTCGATGCGCCGGGCCGCGAGGGATTCGAGCGTCCCTACGGGCTGGCCTGGCTGCTCCAGCTCGCGGCCGAGCTGCGGGGGAGGGAGGAGGCGGGTGCGGCGTCCTGGCGCGAGGCGCTCGCGCCGCTCGAGTCGCTCGCCGCGTCCCGGCTCGCGGCCTGGGTGCGCGTACTCCCATGGCCGGTGCGCAGCGGCGAGCACTCGCAGACGGCGTTCGCGCTCGGACTCGCGCTCGACTGGGCGCGCGCCGCGGAGCAGCGCGAGTTCGAGGGGCTGACGGTCGAGCGCGCGCGCTCGTTCTTCGGCGGCGACACCGACGCGCCGGTGGCTTACGAGCCCTCGGGAAACGACTTCCTCTCGCCCGCCCTGGGCGAGGCCGACCTCATGCGGCGCGTGCTGCCGCGCGCGGAGTTCGCGTCCTGGCTCGATCGCTTCCTGCCGCCACCCGGGGCCCCGGCGGAGTCACGCTGGCTCACGCCCGTCTCCTCGCCCGATCGCGCCGACGGCAAGCTCTCGCATCTCGACGGTCTCAACCTCAGTCGTTCCTGGATGCTGGAGGGCATCGCGGCCGGCCTGCCGCCGGGACACCGGCGCGTGCGGACCCTGCGCGAGGCAGCGGTGCGCCACCGCGCGGCAGGCCTGACGGGGGCGACGGGCGAGCACTACGCCGGGTCGCACTGGCTCGGGAGCTTCGCGGTCTACCTGCTGACCGGAGGCGGGCTCGGCTGATCTCCGTCCGCAAACGCCCGCGGGCCGCGTTGCGCGGTCGGCTCCTCGCTCCGACGTGGCCGGGGACCACGCCTGTCAGCGGGCCGGAGCGAGCGGGGACCGGAGCGCGGGCTCCGCAGGCGCGCAGGAGCCAGGGACGGCGGGCGCGCCGAGGATAAGCGAGGCGGAGCCAGGATGGCGGAGCCGAGCGGCCCGCGCGCAGGTCCCCGCCCGCGGAGGACCGCCGGGCACGGAGCACGACGGAAGCGACGCCCGCAACGCCGTGCCCGCGGGCGTTTGCGAACGAAGCCCGGGCGCCACCACGCGCGCCGGCGGGCCTTCCGGCCCACGGGACCCTCCCTTCAGCCCGCTCCCGCGGGGGCCGATAACCGACGAATGCGATGCCCCTCGGAACGCTCCCGCGACGTTTCGCGTCGCGCCGCCGCCCCGCTGGTCGCGGCGTGCCTGTTGGCGCTGGCCGCCCCGTCGGCACCGGCCCGCGCCCAGGGGGCGGCGCAGGCCTTGCCCCGGGTCTGGGTCGACGCCGACTACGGCGGAGGCCTCGCGCTCTCACTCTCTCTGCCGGCGCGTCCCGCCGATCCCGAGGCGCTGCGTGCCGCGTTCGACGCGGGAGAGGCGGAGGGCGCGGTTCCCTCGGCCTGGCGGACGCACGGTAACCGGTGGCAGCTGGGGCGCACGCTGCCCCGGCGGACGGAACGCCATGGGCTCGTGGCGGGGGTCGAGCTCGATCTTTCGACCCTCATGTCCGCGCTCCAGGCAGAGGGGTACGGGGAATTGGATCTCGCGGTGCTCCACCCCCGCGCGGCCTTCTGCGAGGTGTACCTGTCCCGGAGCGCGCCGTACGAGCAGTCGCCGACGCGCGTGAAGCTGCGCGCTCCGCTCGACGAGGCTCCGCAGGGAAGGCTCGGCATCCGGTTCGGCTACCGCGGGGGCGATCTGGCACGCGCCCTGTTCCCGCTCGGAGTAGTGCTGCTGGCGCCCCTGTTCGCGATCGCCTGGCTCGCGGCCCGGGTGCTGCGCGCACCGCCGCCGGCGCCCACCGAGACCTGGTACGTCTTCTCCGAGCGCCGGCGATGGCTGCTGCGCGCGACGTGGCTGGCGTGGATGGTGTCGCTCCACTACGGCGGCCTGTCGCTCGCCGAGTTCGTCGCCGCGCCCCGTGACTGGATGGGCTTCGGCATCGTGGCGGGCGCCGTGGGCCTGCTGCCGCCTGCGCTGGTGGGACTCGCCGTGGCCGCGCTCGCGCACCCGGTGTCGGCGCGGCACGAGCCGGCGCATCGGTCGTTGCGCGAGAGCCTGCTGCGCTCGCTCTGGCGCCACGCGGCGCTGCTCACCCCGCTCGCCACCCTGGGGCTCGCCTTGCTGGCCCTCATGCTGCAGGACGCGCGACTCGGGGCGTCGATCGGCGTGATCGGATTCGTCGCGACCGTGCCGCTGGCGCGGCTCCACCGCCGCGCCCAGGAGTTCTCGCGCCACGCGCTGACCACCGGACCGCTACGCGATCGCGCCTTCGATCTGGCGCGGCGGGCGGGCGTGGCCCTGCGGCAGGTGTACGTCGTCGGCACCGGCCGCATGCGGCTGGCCAACGCCTACGCGCTGCCGGCGAGCGGGGAAGTGATGGTGACGGATCGCTTGCTCGAGGAGCTGGGCCGCCGCGAGCTGGACGTGGTGCTGGCGCACGAAGTGTCGCACCTGCGGCCGCACGACCTGCGGCGGCGCATGATCGCCGCGGTCGGCCTGGGCTCCATCCTCGGCGTGGCCATCGCCTCCTGGGGCACGGGGCTCGCGACCGCGGCGATCGCGCTGGCGGGCGTGGGTGGGTGCCTCTACCTGTCGCGGCGCCTCGAGGTGGACGCCGACGCCGGCGCGGTCGAGCTGACCGGGGATGCCGAGGCCCAGGTGGCGTCCCTCGCGCGCATCGAGCGTGTAGACGGTCTGCCGCTGGAGTGGGGAAAGCTCGCGCGCCTGCTCGCCACGCATCCCTCGCTGCTGCACCGGATCTACGCCGCGGCCGCCGCCGGCAGGCTGTCCGAAGCGCGCGTGCGCGAGCTCGTGGAACGTGGCTGCGACGATCCGGAGCGCTACCCGGTGCCGGCCACGGCGCTGCCGGGAGGAAAGCTCTTCACCTCCGGTTTCAAGGGTTCGGCCGCGGCGACGCTCGCGCTGACGCTCGGCGTCGCCGGCGTGCTCGGCCCGCTCGCCGTGCTCGTGGCAGGTGCCCATGCCGTGCTGCCGGGCGGGCGCCTGGGCCTCGACGCGGCGTGCCTGCTCGTGGCGCTGGCCGCGGTGGCGCTGGCCCGGGACCGGCTCGGGCTCCTGCCCCAGCGCCTGCTCGCGGAGCGGCTGCGCGAGCGCGTCCTGTGCGGGCTCACGCTGGGTGGAGAAGTCAGCCTGGTCGGGTTGTCCCCATCCGCCGAGCCGCGTCGCTACGAGGGCTTCGGCGACTGGGACCTGGGCTTCCTCCTCGTGCGCGGGGAGCGGCTGTGCTATCTCGGCGAGGAGACCCGCTTCGTGCTGCGCCGCTCGCAGCTTCGCGCCGTGGAGTTGAGGGATGACGCGGGCGCGTGGTTTCGGACCCCGCGCGTCATCCTGCGCTGGACGACCGGCGGCGAAGCAGGGTGCGTGAGCCTGCGGGCGATTCCCGGCACGAGCGTGCGGGCCGCCGCGGCGCGTACGCGCGAGGTCGCGACCCGGATCGAGAGCTGGCGTCGAGACGGCGCGCACAACGGCGCCGGGCACGACGATGCCGCTTTGCCGCCGCTGGGTGCCGTGACCAGCGCGCCGGAGCCGGCGCCGGCGGCGAAGCTGGCTTCGGCGGTCGTGATCTCGGGCGCGCTGGCCGCGGTCGCGTGCGCGCTCGCCGGACTGCCGATGAGTCCGCAGGCCGGCGCGGGGCTCGTGGACCTGCTCGCCACCTCGGCGCTGGCCCAGGCGCTGTTCGCCCTGCCGCGCCCGATGCGCCGCTCGACCAAGCCCGTCGCGGTCGAAGCGGCGACGGAGGAGCGCGCCGAGGAGCGCGAAGAGACTCGGCGTGCGGCGTAGCGGCTGAGCGCCGGATCGCCGGCCCGGAGCCCGCGGGGCCCTCGCGCAGCCGGAACCGGCAGATCCCACGCGGCCCAGGACGGAGGGGGTACCCCGCGTGGCGGCAGGTCAGGGAATCGTGGGAGGCTCCGTCGCCTCCAAGCGGCTGTCGTTGTTGCTCTTGAATTGTTGAACCTGCCCCCATCGGCCCGAGATCCACGGGGCAATCGTCGGGAATTGGGTCTATCATGATGGAAGGC
>Ga0154739_1109_pt2 | contig 25106 bp, 14 predicted proteins | sample Rifle2008BG16ft_FD_105747 | JGI IMG/M metagenome (GOLD analysis project Ga0154739, IMG submission 105747) | Candidatus Eisenbacteria bacterium RBG_16_71_46 | reverse complement strand
CAACGTCCGCCGCGTGTGGCGCGACGAGGACGCGCGCGGGTGGCGCGAGCGTCCGGGCGTGCTGTCGTCGCAGGAGCCGCTGCCGTGGCGCGGCATCCTCGGCCCGCGCGCGCTCGGGGCGACGATCTCCGCCGATTCGCCGCAGGCGACCGCTTATCTGTTCGTGGATTTCTTCGATGGCGCCGCGGGGCGCGCGTTCGCCTCGGCACTCGCGGACTGCCCCGGCGCGCCGCGGGTGCTGGATGGCGAGAGCGTGCGCTTCGCCGTCGAGCGCTTCCGGCCTCAGCAGACCAAGCGTCTCGGTCCCGGCCTGCTCGCGGCCGAGATCCTGCTTCCCGCCCGCGAGGTGCCGCGCTTCCTGCCGCGGGCGGAGCGGCTCGCGCGCAACGTCGGCCTCGAGCTGGATGCCGAGGTCTATTACCTCGCGGACGGCATCGCGCTCGCCATCGCCGGCTTCCTCACCGACCATCGCCGCGGCTCCTTCGCGCTCGACCTGGTGCTGGCGCCGGCGCTGGTGGATCTGGCGATGAGCGGCCACCAGGGCCGCCCCTACGTGCTCGGGCGCTGGCAGTCGTCGTGGCTCGCGCGCAAGGTGGGCGCCGCGGAGGCGAAGCGGCTGCGCGGCATCAAGCGCGCGGTGGATCCGCACGCCCTCCTCAATCGCGGCGTGCTCTTCGGACTCCGGCTGCGCGGCGTTCTCGGGGCGCTGCTCGGCGCCACCTTCGGCATCGGGGTCACGCTGGTGCGGGGCGTCTACGGCTCGCCCGCCCTGGCGTGGCTGCCGCGCGCGGCGCGCCCGGTGCTGGCCCGGCTGCGGGGACCGGCACACGGGCGCGGCGAGCCGCTGCCGGTCGAAGGCGCGTTGCCCGCGCCGGCGGGGCCCGCCGCCTCCGCGCGGGCGCTGCACTGCGTCAACTGCGGCGAGTGCAACAGCGTCTGCCCGATCTTCGTGGAATCGAAGGTGCGGCTGCCGCAGATGCTCACGCATCTCGGCGAGGCGCTGCACGGCGGCGAGGCGCTGTCGGAGACCGGCGGCACGCTGCTCGACCTGTGCATGCGGTGCGGCAACTGCGAGGAGGTCTGCCAGGCCGGGATCCCGCACCTGCCGCTCTACGACGCGATGCAGGCCGCCGCGGACGCCGCCCGACCCCGCCGCCGCGAGCGCCACATCGCGATCCTCGCCGCGGTGCGCGATTCGAGCCGCTACCTGCGTGACGAGCTCGGCGTGCGCCCCGGCGGCTACGTGAAGCGCGCGCCGGCATCGCTGCCGGGGGTGCCGCGCTACCTGTTGCTGCGCGCCGAGAACGACGCCGGACCGGCCGCCACCTGCATCCACTGCGGCGCCTGCGTCGCGGTGTGCCCGACCGGCGCCAACCACGAGTTCCGCGGCGAGGACCCGCGCTGGATCACCACCGAGCAGGAGCGCTGCATCGGCTGCGGCACCTGCGTCGAGATCTGCCCGGCGAATCACCTCAACGGAGGCCAGACGCTGCGCGTGGTCGAAGCACCGACCGCCGACTGGTTCATGGCACTCGAGGATTTCGACCGCGGGAGGACGCCGTGAGCATCGGCATCGAGGAGCTGGGCGAACGGCTGATGCCCCTCGAGCGCGGGGTCGATCCGGCCCGGCTGCGCGAGCGGCTCGCCGACTGGGAGGACATGCTCACGCTGCTGGTGGACCCGGAGAGCCCCAAGGTCCGCGACCGCATCCGCACGCGCGGGATGCTCGACTTCCTGCTGCGGCGCGCCGGGCTCGACCTGGCGGATTTCTGGAGCCTCGGGCGCGGGCACCGCGGGCGGCTGTTCCTGAGCCGCTTCTCGCGGGTCTCGCGCGAGATCCCCGGGCTCGAAATCACGTCGTTCGATCTCGACAAGGCGCTCAAGGAGCGCTTCCGCCAGGAGCCGCTGACGCTGGGGGCGGCGTGGCACTACGGCTTCTGGCGCTCGTACTTCTCGCACGCGGCCATCACCCACCCGGCGAACGACGGCCTGCGCGAAGAGTTCTCGACCGCGTGGGACATCGTGCGCAAGCACCCGGCGGTGCTGTTCCGGACCGCCGCAGGGCGGCGCCGTCAGGAGATCCTCGCGGTGCGCCTCGACCTGCCGATGATCGTGGGCCCGCTGCCCTACACCGACGGCGAGACCATGGAGCGTGCCTACCTCGAGGCCATCGCCGCCGCCGATCCGCGCGCCGACCTGCTGACGCGGTCGCTGGTCGTGGTCGAGGCCCGCCGCTACCTCGAGCACCGCGCCGCGCTGCGCCCGCACGCCGCGCACCTCATGCTGCGCCTGGCACCCGACGAGGTGGCACGGCTCGACGTCACGGGCGAGGCCGGGGAGACCCTGCGCGACGCCCTGCGCGCGTGCCGGCTGGTGGAGCTGGTGTGGAGCCCCGAGATCGAGCGCCACGTGAGAGCGGCGCTCCAGGTGAATCCCCAGCTCCTGGTGTCGGTGTTCCTGAGGTACGGCGCCTCCGCCCGCGACGGCTCCGGCCCGGGCGGGAGACGCTCGGGCGAAGCCGGAGGAGCCGCCGGGGAGGGAGCCCCGGGCGCCGCCGCGGCGGCCCCGGACCCGGTCGACGACCCCGCCTTCTGGCGCGCGCTCGAGCAGTCGGTGCGGCTCGGCGGCGTCGCGCTGCTCCACTACCACGCCGGCCCCGAGAAGAGCTACCGCCTCACCCCGCGCATCGACGCCTTCCTCAAGGCCCGCCTCCTGCGCGCCCGCGCGCAGCTGGTCTCCGCGGGCGGCGACAGCGACACCCAGGCCTCGGCGGCGACCGTGTACGAGTCGGTGCTGCTGGGCGCCAACGGCGGCGCGATGACGCACCTGGCCGGGATCGCCCTGCTGCCCGAGCTGATCGAGGTCTACCACGGCGGCGATCCGCGGACCGCGCTGGAGGCACTCCAGCGCGCCGACCGCGAGGAGCTGCGGCGGCTCGCCGGCAACACCCTCACCTGTTGGCAGCACAGCATCCTCGACTTCCTCTCCTGCATGGGGATCGACGACATCCAGAAGACGTCGGGCAACACCATGGCCATCACCATGACCGAGGACTGGGTGCGCGAGGTGGATGCCCTCGCGACGCCGGAGTTCGGCGGCATCAACCGCGCGCTCAACGACCGCCGCGTGGCGGCGGAGCCCGTGCCGCGCCCGGTGCGCGACGCGTTCAAGGTGTCGGCGCTGCTCGCCGAGGTCCGGCCCGAGCTGCCGCTGGTGCACGCGGCGCGGATCCTGGCGCACGAGAACGCCAACTGGCACATCGAGAACACCAACCGCAGCCTGACCGCCGACTTCCTGGAAGCGATCTACCGGATGGCCGCAGGCCAGCTGCCCCGCGTCGAGGATTTCTTCATCGAGGGCGACATGGGACCCTACTCACTCGACGCCGTCGGCCTGCGGGTCTCGCGCGCGTCGGTGGCGTGGGCGCTCGAGCGGCTGCAGCGCGATCCCGCCGCGCTCGACTACGTCTCGCTCGCGGTCCCACGCGGCTTCATGCGCCCCGGCGCGGTGCCGCCCGGCGCCGAGGTGACGGTGGCCGTGGCGCCCTCCGGACCGCCGCTCCAGCGCTTCACCGCCGATGCGCGCGGCGGATTCGAGGTGCGACTCGAGGCCGATCATCCGCTGGTTGCCGCGATCGCGGGCGACCGGCCGCTGGCGCTGTCCGCCCGCGTGCCGGAGGGCGGGGAGACCCGCATCGAGCTGACCGCCGACGCGCAGGCCGGCGCCGGGCTCTCGGTCGCGCGGGTGTCGCGCGACCGGTCGGTCGTCGTGCGGCGCGATCCGCGCGGCGGCGTGGTGCTCCGCGGATTCGGCTTCCGCGAACCCGTCTGGCACGGCCCGGTGAACCACGCCAGCATCTCGCTCGGCGCCGCCTCCGAGGACTTCCTCCTCGCGCGCATCGAGGGCAGCGCCGGCCTGGCCATGACCTCGTCGGGCGAAGGCGGGCCGCTCCGGCTCGCCGACGAGGAGATGAAATGGGAGAGCCTGCAGGCGGCGAGCGGGCACTTCGGCCTCCACGCCGCGGATCTCAGACGGGTGCGCGACGTGGAGATCAAGATCAACCAGGGCGCCAAGCCCGGGAAGGGTGGCCGGCTCTCGGGCGCCAAGGTGACCTCGACCGTGAGCCGGGCGCGCAACATCCCGGTCGGCACCGACGCGCTCTCGCCCGATCCCAAGCACGACATCTACTCGATCGAGGACATGCCGGCCGAGGTCTGGCTGTGGCTGCTCTACCACAACCACTGCGGCATCAAGATCACCGGCTCCAACTACACGCGCTACGTCGCGGCCGGGATGTGGTCCAACTTCGTGGTGGACTACCTGCTGGTGGACTCGGGGCTCGGCGGTTCCGGCAACTACCACGCCGACTCCTCGCACGTCGGCTGGCCCGACATCTTTCGCAGCATCCTGCACACCCACCACGCCCTGGTCTCCGAAAAGGTCGACCTCGACCGCTCGGGCGAGCTCAAGCCGATCCGCGATCTCAACGGCGCGCCGTTCGGAGCGCAGGGCGGCACGCGGCTGTTCGCCTCGGGCGGCCTGCGGGGCGAGATGGACATGCTCAAGGTGCTGATCGCCGGCGCCGACGCGCTGATGGAGGCGAGCATCGGCAAGGCGGTGGCCTTCGGCTGCAACCAGTGCGGCAACTGCCACCTCGATTGCCCGCGCGGCGGCATCACCACCAAGCCCGAGCTGACCGTGCAGAACGATCGGGCGCTCATGCGCCGTCGCGTTCGCAACTGGAACGCGCTCAACATGGTGAAGCTCGCGATGCTGATCGACGCGCTCAACCGGGAGAGCGGCGCCCTCGATGGCGCGGGACGGATCGCCCGCCCCGAGCTGCTGATCGACGACATTCGCAAGCTGCGCGGACGCACCGACCTGCTGATGATGCCGGAGCATCCGGCGCGCGCGAACGGCGTGGCGAGCCCGCCGCCGGCGCCGGCCGAGCACGACTCCTGCCGCGTCGGATCGCTCGCGGTCTCGGAGCCGGTCACGGTGCACGCCGTCTGGGAGGCGGCCTGCCGTTCGCTCAACGGCGGCAACAACCGCGGCGGCGGGATCGACTTCGCCGGGTTCGCCCCGGCGGCGGTGCGCGAGAAGACCTGCATCCTCATCAACACCATCGGCCCCGACCGCGCCGACACCATGCGCGAGATGCTGGGGCACTTCGCCGGGTGCCGCTTCTCCGAGGGCGGGGAGCGCAGGGTCGCGGAGGTGCGCGAGCACCTCGCCGAGTACCGGGTCCCGGTGCGCGAGCGCTACGCCGGCGAGGAGGGCTGGCGCCAGGCCGACCTGCGCGAGAGCCCGGGCGACTTCTACCTGTTTTTCGTGGAGCTGCGCCCCGAGATCCTGCGACGTTACGGGCGCGGGCTGCTCGAGAGCGCGCACTGGCTGCAGCATCGCACCAAGTACGGAGACCTCGCGGAGTCCGCGCTCGAGCACGCGATGGACGGCCTGGATCCCGCGAATCCCGCGTTGCAGGGCCTGGCGGCGCGGGAGCGCGAGCGGTTGGAGGAGCTGGTCGACGACGTGCGTGAGGAGTACTTCACGGCCCTCGCCCACCTGCTGGATTCGCGCTACTACCGGACGCACGGCCGGGCCGACGGCCGGCCCGCCCCGGCCGGCAAGTACGCCGCCAAGCGGCGCGGATTCGTGGTCTCGCTGGGCGAGGACCTGGGCGCGATCAAGATCTCCGGCTGGACGCACACCATCCCCGAGTACTTCGACCTGGACCGCTTCTGGGCGGGCTACCCCGGGGCCCGGGAGCGCGGCGGGGTGGAGGTGACGGTCAAGGGCCGCACTTCGCGCAGCGCGGCGCTGCACGCGCACGTCTGGGGGATGCACCACCGCTATCCCACGAACTCGCCGGCGATCGATCCCGAGGGCCGCGGCAACCCGGCCGGGGCGCATCCGTTCAAGGCCTACAACCTCCTGCTCATGCACAACGGCGAACAGGTCGCGGTGGATTCGACCTCGCCGTTCCTGAACGAATTCGGCTACGTCCACGCCGATCCCTCGATGGGTCCGGGTGCCGCGGACTACCACGGGGATTCGGTCTACGAGCGCAAGGCGCTCACCGACACCGAGTACGCCGCCTACCTGGTGGACTTCACCCGCCGGGTGCTCGGGCTCTCGACCGAGGAGGCGAGCCAGATCATCTCCCCCATCACCGGGCTCGACTTCGAGGCGATGGACGACGCGCGGCGCGAGACGCTGGGGCTGCTGATGCGCAATTACGTGCAGCTCACGCCGACCGGCCCCTACAAGTTCACGATCGTCGAATCGCGCCGCCGCGGCGCCGCCGGCAGGAGGGAACGGGCGGTCGGCTTCCGGGAGAACATGGACATCAAGTTCCTGCGTCCCCACGAGATCATCGTCACGATGGACGCCGCCGCGGGCGGCGTGCACGCGGTGGCCAACGGCAGCGAGGCCAAGATCGCCGACAGCATGCTGCGCGTGCTCCGCCAGCAGGGGCTGCTGGGGGACGCCGCCGCCGACCTGCGCTTCAACATGCGCCCCGGCGGCAATCCCGCGCGCGGCGATTACGGCGGCGTGGTCGAGGCCTTCACCACACCCGGGAGCGGGCGCATCGACCTGCGCAACCGCTTCGGCGAGGCGGTGGCCGTCGAGCGCGCCGGCGTCAAGGTGGACCTCGGCGAGGCGCTGGCACAGGCGGCGGCGCGCGCCGATGCCGGATGGAAGCGCTTCGTGGCGGAGCGCTGCGGCGAGCTGGCGCGCGCCGCGGCCGCGGAGGCGGTGGATGGGCGAGCCTTCGGGCCCGAGGACGCGCTGCCGCCGCCGGCCAACGACCTGATCGAGAGCACGCTCGCCCGCGTCCGTGAGCTGGGCTTCGAGGACTACCGCCACCTGGTCGAGCAGGCGCTGCCCGGGCTCGCCGAGGTGGGGGAGCGGCACCGGGCGCTGGCGCTGCGCGTGCTCACCGAGCTGCGCAAGCGCCTGGCGTTCGCCGACCTCGGCGGCAAGGCGCTCTCCAGCCTCGAGTACCTCACCGACGGCGGGCGCACCGCCGACGGCGCGCCCGAAGGGGGCGTGTACCGCATCCTCGATGCCGTGCCGCCGCTGTTCCTGGTGCAGTCCGACCCCGCGCCGCGCGTCGGGCGCTGGGGCCGCCTCACGCTCGAGACCCGGGACGACCTCGGGCCCCCCCACCATCCCGAGACCGATGTGCTGGTCATCGATTTCGCCGGCTTCAAGAGCGAGTCGTTCCACCTCGACTCCGCCTCGCGCATCCTCAGCGAGGCGACGCGGCTCGGCTGGCGCCACGTCGTCGGCTACGACTTCATCGGCGGCCCGCGCTACGTCGGCACCAACCTCGCCGGTCCCGATGGCGGGTCCGCGCGCGGGGTGACGATCGAGCTCTACGGACGCGAGTTCGGCGACTTCATCGGCGCGGTGCTGGAGGGCGCGTCGATCTGGGTGTACGGGCAGGGTCAGAGCCACCTCGGCATGAAGGCGGACTCCGGCTACCTGTTCGTGCTGCAGGACACGCTCAATACCTGCATGTACGCGGCCCACGGCGGCACGATCAGCCTGTGGGACTCGGGTTCGCGCTTCGCCGTGGCCGGGCAGAACAAGGTGACGCTCGCCGACGGCGGGACCCCGGCGCCGGGATTCAAGTCGATCCACTTCGGCTCGCCCAACGAGTACGCCTTCGAGTACCTGATGTCGGGCGGCGAGAACTCGCTGCACGTCGTGTTCGGATTGCGCAAACCCGACGCGCGCGGCGAGCTGGCGCTGCGGCCCAAGCCCTACGCCGGCAAGTTCTTCATGTCGGGCGCCGCCGCCGGGAGGGTGTACGTCTTCGACCCGCTGGTGAAGCTCGACCCCGCGCAATACCACGGCAACGTGCTCACCGGGATCTCGCCCGAGGAATGGAGCGGGGACGTGGGGCCGTTCATCGCGCGGGAGGCGGCGCGGCGCGGCGTTCCGATCCGGGTCGAGGGCGAACATCTCACCGTGCGGCTCGCGGGCGAGTGGCGGCGCTGGCGGTTCGACGAGGCGTTCGCCAAGCTGGTGCCGATCAAGGTGGCCAAGGCCGCGCAGGAGCAGGGCGTGGCGCCGCCGGCCCTGGTGCAGATCGTCGCCGAGTAGCCAGGGCGCGGAGACCATCGGCGTGACGATCTCGAGTCCCGGTCCCGGCGGCGGGTCGATCCCGACCGCGGAGGGCGCGGTCGCGCCCCGGGCGGCGCGCGCGGGAGGGCGGCGTTGGATGCTCGCCGCCGCGGCGCTCACCCTGCTCTCGTTCTCCCTGCACCTGGGCCTCGGCGCCCACTTCCGCGGGCTCGGGGTGTGCGACGAGTGGAACGTGCTGTTCGACGCCGACCCCAACGTCTACCTGACCAGCTTCGCGGGGGGCGGCCTGATCGGACCGTGGGGAGGCCGCAGCTTCGTGCATCCCAATCTCTCCAACTTCGTGCACCCGCCGCTGGTGCTGCTCGCCAGGAGCATCGAGCGGCTCCACCTCTCGCGCCGGGAGCCACGGGAGCTGCGTCGCGACCTCGCGATGGGGGTGGCACCGCTGTTCGCGGCCCTGCGCGTGCCGGTGCTCCTCGCGCTGTTCCGCCTGCTCGGCTTTCCGCTGGGCTGGGGGGTGCTGTTCTGCCTGCTCGACCTGGTCTCGTTCTCGGGCCTGCTGTTCGGGAGTCTCCCCGAGTCCTACGGGCCGACCGGAACCCTGCTCGCGGTCACCTACCTGCTGGTGGCCGACGCGATCCGCCCCGGCGGGCGCATCCGACACGCGGCCTGGCTCGCCACCGGAGTGGTCGTCACCGGCATCACCATCTCGAATCTCCTGCCCTTCGCGCTGATCTACGGGCTCACGGTGCGGTTCCAGCCGCGCGCTCCGCGGGGCGCCTCCGCTATGGCCGGGGCGGCGGTTTCGACCGCGCTCATGACGGCGGCCGTCGCCGCCCTCACCTTCGGGATCTACCGGCTCGGCGGCTACGCCGCGGGCTCCGCCCTGCCGTTCAGCCCTCACGCCACCCCCCACGTTTTCGAGGCGTGGGATCCGGACCTCCTCAAGGCGGTGCGCGACTTCCCGCTCGCGCTCGCCAACACCTTCGCCCCGGGCCTTCCGGGCCAGGTGCCGAAGGACTTCCCCGGCGACCTCCACTCCTTCACGCTCACCTTCGCTCCGACCGGCCGCGCGCTCACGGGATTCGACCTGCGCTCGATCGCGATCCTCGCCGCACTCGCGGTGGGGATGGCGGGACACCTCCGGGCGCCGCACGCCCAACGGGCGATGACCTGGGCGATCGCCGGCGTGATGGCATTCAGCTGGCTCTTCTATTCCCTCTACGGCCGGGAGCTGTTCCTCTATTCTCAGCACTGGCAGGTTCCGGCGCTGCTGATGCTGGCCGGGATCGGTCATCTGCGGCATCGTTTCCCGCGCGCCGTCGTCGCGGGCACGGTGCTCCTGGGGCTGCTGATCGCGGCCCAGAGCGCCCTCCAACTCGGCCGCATCACCCGCCTGCTCGCCACGCCCGGCTCGTAGGCCCACCGGGGAAACCACGATTGCGCCTCGCCCCGTTCACTCGCGCGCTGCTGGTCTTCGCCGGCCTCAACCTCGCGCTCTCGCTGGCGCTCGGCGACTTGCACAGCCTCCGCTTCCTCGGTTTCACCCGCAGCTACATCGGGAACGACCTGGCCTCGCTCTACGACGCGCTGCGCGTCGCCGAGCCCTTCCATGCCCCGCCGCTCTACGAGCGGGTGTTCTTCGGCGAGCGCATCAAGTTCCAGTACCCGTCCACCTCGCTGCTCTTCTTCGCGCCGTTCCGCGACCTGCCGTGGCGCTGGTTCCGCCTCCTCTTCGAATCGATCGTGAACCGGATCTGGCTCCTGCTCTCGATCGGCGTCCTGTTCGCGCTGTTCGAGCGGCTGGTCGTGTCGGCCGACCACCCGCCGCGCGAGCGATGGCTCCTGAGGATCGCGTTCCTGGTGCTGCTGTTCTCGTTCTACCCGTTCTTCAAGGCGTTCACGCTCGGCCAGGTCCAGGTCTGGATCAACTGCCTGCTGATCCTGTCCATCGGCGCGTGGCTGCGGGGAAGCGAGCGCTTCGCGGGGGCGCTGCTCGGGGTGGCCACGCTGATCAAGCCCAACTACGGACTGCTGCTGGCCTGGGGCCTGCTGCGCCGCAGGCTGGGTTTCGTCGCCGCGCTGGCGATCGTGGCGGCGGCGGGGATGCTCGCCGCCGCGGCCGTCTTCGGGGTGGACAACCTGCTCGGCTACCGCGAGGTCATCGCATTCATGAGCCGGCACGGAGAGGGCTACTACCCCAACCAGTCCGTCAACGGACTCATGAACCGGCTCCTCGTCAACGGCAACAACCTCGACTGGGTGGACCACGGCTTCCCGCCGTTCAACGGCCTGGTGTACGGGGTCACGGTCGCGGGCGGGCTGCTGCTGCTCGGAACCGCGCTCTTCGCCGCGGGCCGTAGATCCCCCGCGCGCGGCACGGTCGAGGACCTCTCGATCATGCTGCTGAGCGTGACGCTCGCCTCGCCCATCGCCTGGGAGCATCACTACGGCTTCGTCATCGCGCTGTACCTGGTCGCGACCCACCGCATCCTGGGGCTGGCGGATCCGTGGAGGACGCGGCTGCTCGCGCTCACCGCCGCGAGCTTCCTCTTGACCGCGCACTTCGTGCACGCCGTGGACGTCTGGTTCGCGCCGACGCGCCTCAACGTCCTGCAGTCCTACCTGTTCGCCGGCGCGCTCGCGCTCCTGCTCGTGCTCCACGTCGCGCTGCGCCGCCTCCCGCCGCCGGCCGCCGCCGCCCCCGCCGGCTGACCGTCGGGCTCCGCGACCCCGGGCCGACCGCCACGCCTGCCAGCGGGCCGCAGCGGGCGGGGACCGGAGCGCGGGCTCCGCAGACGCGCAGGAGCCATGGAGGGCGGGCGCGTCGAGGACAAGCGAGGCGGAGCCAGGGATTGGCGCAGCCGAGCGGCCCGCGCGGAGGTCCCCGCCCGCTGCGGCCCGCCGGGCACCGCGCCCGATGGGAGCGACGCCTTGCCCGCGGGCGTTTGCGAACGCGGCGCTACAGTGGAAGCGAGCCGGCCCGCGCGCGCTCGTGGTCGAGCAGCCACTGCTTGCGCCACAGCCCGCCGCCGTAGCCGCACAGCGTGCCGTCGGCGCGCACCACGCGGTGACAGGGGACCACGATCGCGACGCGGTTGTCGCCGTTGGCGCGACCCACCGCCCGCACCGCCGTAGGGCGGCCGATCGCCTGGGCGATCTGCTCGTAGCTGCGGGTCTCCCCCGCGGGGATCGCGCGCAGCGCCTCCCACACCGCTCGCTGGAAGTCGGTCCCGGGGAGCACGAGCGGTGCGATGAAGCGCTCGAGCCCGCCCTCGAAGTAGCGCTCCAGCTCTTCCTCGAGGCACTGGAGGTGCGCGTTGCGGCCCGGGGCGAACACCGCGCCGAGGCGGCGTTGGAGCCGCACGAGCTGCGTGCCGAGCATGCGCCGGTCGCCGAACTCGAGCAGGCAGACACCGTCGTCGGTGGCTCCGGCGACCATCGGGCCGAGCGGGGTGCCGATGCGCAGGGTGAGCACCCGCGTGGCTTCGCGCCCACGCCCCGGCGCCTCGCCGAAGACGCGGGCGAAGGCGTCGCGGAAGCCGCTCAGCGACTCGAAGCCGCTCTCGAACGCGGTCTGGGTGAGATCCTCGCCTTCGTGAAGCCGACCGAGCGCGAGCCCGAGCCGGCGCGCGCGGTGATAGGCATGAAAGGTCATGCCGTGCTGCGCGAGGAACCAGCGCCTCACCCGCGCCGGCTCGAGGCGGCGCGCGCGCAGGTCGGCGTCGGTCCAGCGCCGCTCGGGCTCGCCCTCGATCTCGGCCAGGAGCCCGGCGAGCCACTCGGGGGCTCCGGCCGCCGGCTCCATCGGGCGGCAGCGCAGGCAGGGCCGGTAGCCGGAGGCAAGGGCGTCGCGCGTGCTCGGGAAGAACTCCACGTGCTGGCGGTGCGGCTTGCGTGCCGGGCAGGTGGGACGGCAGAAGATGCCGGTGGTGCGCACCGCGGTGACGAAGATGCCGTCGTAGGCGGCATCGCGACGCATGAACGCGTCGAACATCTCTTCGGCTGACGGCAGTGTGGTGGTTGGCATGGCCGGATGATGGCCCCTGGTCCCGCGGAGCGTCCACCGGGGAATGGACGGGGAATTCGACGCCCCGGCCGCCGCTCCGCGGCGGGCAGGAATGCGCCCATGGGCGCCGGGGCGGCGGAAGGGTTCTGGCCGGCCCGAGCCGCGGAGCGGGCCTCGCGGCCGGCGGGAACGCGGTGCGCGCGACAACATCGGGCTGGCATATGGGTTGCGTAGATCCACCGGCCACCCTGGCCGGCGGGGGTCGAAGCGATCACGGCGGGGAGAGGGAAACCCATGCCCAGGACACCTGAAACGGAACGCGACCGCGTGGCGGGCGGGGCCGCCCTGACGGCCCTGCTCGCGGTCGCCGTCGGGCTCAGGCTGTGGCGGATCGGGCTGGGCCTTCCGGATTTCCTGGAAGAGGCGATCCCGTTCCGGCTGGCCCTGGGGATGACGGACGTCGCCACCGGCCGGGTGGACTGGAACCCGCACCACTTCAACTACCCCTCCCTCGCCACCTACCTCCACTTCCTGGTCCAGCAGACGGTGTTCGGCATCGGGCGGCTCCTCGGCGCCTATCCCAGCTACGCCGACTACCTGCTGTCCTACTCCATCGACCCCACCCGGATGGTGGTGGCGGCGCGGTGGGTCGGCGTGATCTGCGATGCCCTGGCCGTGGTCGGAGTGGTGCGCTTGGGCGAACGCTTCGCGCGCGGGGCCGGACTGCTCGCGGGCTTCCTCGTGGCCACCGCCCCGATCCTGATCACCACCTCGCACTCGATCTTCTGTGATTCGGTCATGGGCGTGCTGGCGGTGTGGGCGCTCGAGCGCATGTTGGCCTGGCACGACCAGGGCCGGCAGCGCGATCTGGTTCTGGCATCGGTGCTGGTGGGCCTGGCCGCGGGCGCCAAGTATCCGGCCGCCGTGCTGCTGCTGCCCATGGCGTGGCTGATCTGGCATCGGCGCGGCTGGGCGGGATTCGCATCCTGGGCTGCGCTCAGCGGAGTCGCCCTGGTGGCGTTCGTGGTGTCGACGCCGTTCGCGCTCCTCGACTCGCGGGCGTTCTGGCGCGACGTCTTCTTCGAGGGCGCGCACGCGGCCGGCGGGCACCTGGGGAGCGTCGGGCATCGGAGCTTCGCGTTCCACCTCGCCAACCTGACCACCAACGTCGGCTGGGCGGGCGCCCTGCTGCTGCTCGCTTCGCCCGCGCTCGCCGTCGTGGACGGGCGGCGGCGCCCCGGGCTCGTCGCCCTGTGGATCGCGCTGCTGGGCTTCGGAGCGCCCATCGCCCTCGCCCGCATCGACGCGGATCGCTACCTGGTGCCCGTGATCCTGTTCGCGGCCCCGCTCGCGGCGATCTCCGGGTGGATCCTCCTCGGCCGCCTTCCCCGGCCCGGGCGCCGATTCGCGATGGGCCTCGGCTTGCTGTTCCTCATGATCCCGGTGTCGCTGCGTGGCGTGCGGACGGCCGGCGAGGGCGCCGACACCACCCAGTTGCAGGCGCGGCGCTGGTGCGACGCCCACGTCGGACGCGACGAGCTGCTGGTGCAGGAAGGATACGCCGCACGCCTCCCCAGCTCGCTCCAGGTGCAGCAGGTGAGGAGCGAGGCGCTCTACCGGTTCGCGAGCCCGCGCCTCCGCGCGCGCCTGGACTCCGTGCGGTGCTTCCACGTCGTGGCCCTGCCGCTCGCCGTCTCGGGGCGGATCACGAGCCGGGTCGAGCCTCCCGGGCTGCCGCCGGTCGTGTGGGAGGTCTTCGCGCACGCGGGCGAGCTGAATCGGGTGTTCTACTCGCCGGCGCTCCTCGCCGATGCCGACTACGTCATGACCAGCGGCGCCGTCCGCGGCCGGTTCGAGGCCGATCCGTCGCGCTATCCGGTCGAGTGCGAGCTCTACCGGCTCCTCGACGCGAAGGCGCAGGTGATCGCGCGATTCGCCGCACGGGGTGCCGTGATCGGACCCGAGATCGTGGTCTACCGCATCGGGCCGCGGTACCGGGATGCGCTGGCTCGGGGCTCGGAGCTCGACCCACGCTGGTGGACCGAAGCCATTCCCCCTGGCTACAGACGCCGTGCCCAGGAGCTGCTGGCTCCCCGCGAGAGCGCGACGTGGAGCGCCACGGACCCGGCGGCGGCCTCGCCCCCGGCGTGGGTGCGGAGCCTGGCCGGTCTCTATGCCATGCGGATTCAGCCGTTCGTCTCGGACATGGCCAACGAGTTGGCGGCACTCGGCCGGAACGAGCCCGCCCGGGCGTTCGCCCGCGCCACGCTGGCGCTGCGCCCGGACGATCTCGACGCCGGCGTGGTCTACAGCGTCTGTTCGGGAAGGCTCGGGCGTTGGGGCGAGGCGCGCGAGGTCACCGCGCGCCTGCTGGCCGCCGGCGGCGATCGCGAGGCGGAGCCCGCGCTCATCCTGCTCCACGCGCGCGCGCTCGAGCGCACCGGGGATGCCGCGGGCGCGATGCGCGAGCTGGAGCGGCTGGTGGCCCGGGTCGGCGCCGGGGATCCGGTGGGCGCACAGGCCCGGCACATGATGGACCGGCTGTCGGCGCCCGGCGGCCGCCGCGGCTGAGGGCGCGACGCCGGCGGGGCGGCGCCACGGGGGAAAACGCCAGGGGCGGCGTCCTTGCGGACGCCGCCCCGAGGGCGCGAGGTGGTACCCCGAGCCTGCTAGGCCTTGCGAACGTTCGCCGCCTGCAGCCCCTTCGGACCGCGCGTCACGTCGAACTCGAGCGTCTCACCCTCGGCGAGCGTCTTGAAGCCGTCGCCCTGAATCGCCGAGAAGTGGACGAACACGTCCTCGCCGTCCGCCTGGGAAATGAAGCCAAAGCCCTTCGCCTCGTTGAACCACTTCACCGTGCCACGAGCCACTTGAATCTCCTGTTGTCTCCGGGTCCTTATGACCCGCACTTGCCGCGTGGTCGCGCCGCGGCCGCGTCCGGTCCCCATGACCGATGTCTCGATCGATTGCGGGCGGCTGGCCAACAAAAAGCCGTCAGAGAGGTCTCTGGCGGATCCGATCGTCGGCCGCACCTCCACAGCCCATTCAAGACGGGCGCAGTATTGGCCAATGCGCCGAAGAAAGTCCAGCGGCCAGGGGAATCCGGCTGCCATCGGCCCCGGCGGCGCCCGGGGGACGTGGCAAACGCATCGCCGCGAGCGGGTTGGAGGTCCCGCCGGCGGCGCGCGGTCCGGGACCCGAGCGGGGGCCGAGCCCGGTTGCGGGTGCGGGCCGCGGAGCACTAGTCTTGCGAGCACGCATGAGCGCTTCGACCCGCGGCTCCGCCCGACGATCCCGATCCGACCCGAGCGCGGCGCCTCGATCCGCTTCCACCGCCCGCCCGCGCTGCGGCTGGGGTCTTACCACGCGCGAGTACCTCCGCTATCACGACGAGGAATGGGGCGTGCCGGTCCACGACGACCGCCGGCTCTTCGAGTTCCTGATCCTCGAGGGCGCCCAGGCGGGGCTCAGCTGGTCCACCATCCTCCACAAGCGCGCCGCCTACCGGCGCGCGTTCGACCGCTTCGACCCGCGCAAGGTGGCCCGCTACGACGGACGCAAGGTGCGGGTACTGCTCGCCGACGCGGGGATCGTGCGCAACCGGCTGAAGATCGAATCCGCGATCGCCAACGCGGGCGCGTTCCTCGAGGTGCAGCGCGAGTTCGGCAGCTTCGACGCCTACGTCTGGGGCTTCGTCGGCGGGAAGCCGCGCCACAACCGCTGGACGGAGCTGCGCGAGATTCCGCCGCGCACCGACGAATCCGACGCTCTGAGCGGGGATCTGCGCCGGCGCGGATTCCGTTTCGTGGGCTCGACCATCTGCTACGCCTTCATGCAGGCGTGCGGGCTGGTCAATGACCACCTGGTGGACTGCTTCCGCCACCGCGAGGTGCGGCGGCTCGCGGGTGGGGGAGGTTCCTGAGGGGCCCGCGCCGCGCGCCGGGCCTGCCTCCCTCGCTCCCATGCCCGACTGGATCGACCACCTTCTCTTCGTGACGCTCGCGGTGATCTTCCCGCTGCGGGCCGCCACCTTCGGCTTTCGCCGCCTGCTGCGCGCCAGCTCGGCCGAGCGCCCGCAGGTGCGGCGCTTCCTCTACGTGCAGGCCATCGCGCTGCAGTGGATCCTGTCGGGGGCCGTGGCGCTGCTGTGGCTGGGGCGCGGCCGCGCCTGGACCCACCTGGGCCTGGTGCCGCACCCGACCTGGGCCCTGGCCGGCGTCGCGGCGGGGTTCGCCGTGGTGGCGACGGTGATCCTGGTTCAACGGCGGAAGGCCGAACACGACGACGAGGCGCTGGCGACGGTCCGGAACCGGCTGCGGAACGTCGAGGTCATGATGCCGCACACCCGCGCGGAGCTGGGCCTCTTCTACCGCCTGGCGGTCACCGCCGGCGTGTGCGAGGAGCTGCTCTACCGCGGGTACCTGATCTGGTATTTCGCCCACTGGACGGGCGTGATTCCCGCCGCCGCGCTGGCGAGCGTGTTGTTCGGCCTCGGGCATTCCTACCAGGGCCTGCGCGGCGTCCTGAGCACGGCCCTGGTGGGCGCTTTCCTCGCCGCGATCTACCTCCTCACCGGCTCGCTGTTCGCCTCGATGGCGATTCACGCTTTCATGGATCTCTACGCCGGGAGCCTCGGCTACCTCGCGTTCACCCGCTCGCCCGAGCCGCCGGCGGCGACCGAAGCCGATGAGAGCATGGACGCCGGGGCGCCCGCCGCCGGCGCGACGTCCGACCCGGGCGCGGGCCGGCCGTGATCTCGCCCGATCAGCCTTCATGAGCGCCGGGTACGACGTCATCGTCGTCGGGCTCGGCGCGATGGGCGGTGCCACGGCCGACGAGCTGGCGCGCCGCGGCCGGCGCGTGCTCGCCCTCGACCGCTTCGCCCCGCCGCACGCGCGCGGCTCCTCGCACGGCGAGAGCCGCATCATCCGCGAGGCCTACTTCGAGGACCCGCTCTACGTGCCGCTGGTGCAGCGCGCGTGGGAGCGCTGGGAGGACCTCGCGCGCTGGGCGGGGCGCGAGCTGCTGCGCCCGACCGGCGGGCTCCTGGTCGGTCCTCCGGACGGCACGCTCGTCACCGGCGCGCTGCGCAGTGCCCGTGCTCATGGACTCGCGTGCGAGCGGCTCGACGCCGCGGCGATCCGGCGCCGCTTCCCGTGCTTCGCCCCGGACGACGCGATGGTCGGTATCCTCGAGCCGCGCGCCGGCGTGCTCCTTCCCGAGGCGTGCATCGAGGCGATGCACGCACGCGCGCGGGCGCACGGGGCGGTCCTGGTGCCCGACGAGCCGGTGCACGCGTGGCGTGCCGAGGGCGCCGGGGTCGAGGTGACGACGTCCCGGGACCGGCATCGCGCGGGACGCCTGCTGATCGCGGCTGGGGCGTGGACCGGCACGCTGCTGACGGATCTGGCGCTGCCGCTCGCGGTCACGCGCCAGACCCTCTTCTGGTTCGAGCCGGCAGCCGCCGAGATGTTCGATCCGGCGCGCTGCCCGGTGCACATCTGGGAGCCCGAGGCCGGACACTACTTCTACGGGTTCCCGGCACTCGGCGGCGCGGTGAAGGTGGCCCCGCACGGCGGCGGCACGCCCGCCTCGCCCGACGCGCCACGGCGCGAGGTGGAGGCCGGCGAGATCGAGGCGATGCGCGTTCTGCTGCGCCGCTACCTGCCGCGCGCCGACGGCCCGCTGCGCTCGAGCGCCACCTGCCTGTACACGAACACTCCGGACGGGCACTTCCTGGTGGATGTGCATCCACATCACCCGCAGGTGGTGATCGCGAGCGTCTGTTCCGGACACGGGTTCAAGTTCGCGAGCGCGATGGGCGAGGTGCTCGCCGACCTGCTGCTCGAGAAGCAAGGCCGGTTCGACCTCGAGCCGTTCCGGCTCGGACGCCTGTTGCGGCCGCCCGCACCCGGCACAGGCGCCACGCGGGCACCGGGGCGCGGGTGACGCCGCCGTCCGCTCCCCTCGAGCCGGGGGTGACCGACGCCATCCCCCGCGCGCTGCTGCGGCTCGCGCTCCCAGTGCTGGGGTCCAACATCCTGCGCGTCGCCTACCAGTGGGTGGACGCGCTGTGGGTGCGCCCGCTGGGGGTCGAAGCCACCGCCGCCGTCACGACCTCGATCTTCGTCATGTGGTTCGTGTACGCGCTCAACGACGTGGTCGCGATCGGGGCGACGGCCTACGTCAGTCAACTGCTCGGCGCGGGGCAGCGCCGGCGCGCGGGCGTGGCGGCGTACAAGGGGCTGCGGGCGTCGGGGCTGCTCGGGCTGCTGGGGACCGCGGCCGGCCTGTTCGCCGCACCGTGGGTCTTCGGGCTGATGACGCCCGATCCGGCGATGGCGGCGACGGGGGCAAGCTACCTCGCGGTGGTGCTCGCCGCGGCGCCGCTGCCGATGATGGCGCTCACCGGCGAGAGCATCATGCGGGCGGCGGGGAACACGCGCACGCCGCTGCTGATCGACCTCTGCGCGGTGGGCCTCAACGCCGTGCTCGATCCCTTCCTCATCTACGGCTGGGGACCGTTTCCCCGGCTGGGCGTGGCGGGTGCCGCGTGGGCCACCGTCATCGCGCAGGCGGTCTACGTCGGCTGTTACCTGCTCCTGGCGGCGCGCGGCCACCCCGCGCTGCCGCTCGCGCGCCGCGAGGAGCCGGCGGCGGGGGGTGGGCCTCCGCCGGTGCGCATCGCCGGCATGGCCCGGGTCGGGATTCCGGCCGCGCTCATCGGCATGCTGTTCTCGGTGGTCTACGTCGCCTTCACGCGCTCGGCCGCGCAGTTCGGCGCGGCGGCGATGGCGATCGTCGGTATCGCCAACCGCATCGAGGCGATCCAGTTCGTGAACTCGGCCGCGATCGGAGTCGCCGGCGCGGCGCTGGTGGGCCAGAACCTCGGCGCGGGTCGGCCCGAGCGGGCGGTCGAAGTCATCCGCACCGGCGTGCGCTGGAACTTCTGGATCGCCGTCCCGCTCAGCGCGCTGCTCATGACGTTTCCCGACGTCTTCATCGGGCTCTTCACCCACGATCCCGACGCGCATCGCCTGGGCGTGCCCTACCTGCGGGTGGTCACCGCCTGCCTGCTGTTCAGCGGCGTTGAGATCGTGACCGCGGAGTCGATCATGGGGTCGGGGCACACCGCGGCCATCTCGTGGATATTCGGCACGTTTTCCGTGCTGCGCATTCCGTTGGCGTTCCTGGTGCCGCGCTGGACCGGCAGCGGCGTGCTCGGCATCGCGTGGGTGATCACGCTCACCTGCATTGCCCGCAGCCTGCTCATCCTGGGCTGGGCCCGGCGCGGGACGTGGAAGGGCGGGCTCGGGACGCAGCTGCACGGGCGGGGTCCGCCGCCGCACGATCCGTCCGAGGTCGCGTGATAGAGTGGATCTTTGGCCGGCCGCGATCGCCTGCGGCCGGGAGAGGAGAGCGGAACCGTGCGCCGCAAGTACGTCATCGTCGGTGGAGGACTCGCGGGAGCCTCCGCGATCGAGGGGATCCGGGACCACGATCCCGAGGGCAGCATCCTGCTCCTTTCGCGCGAGAATCACCTCCCGTACAACCGCCCGCCGCTGTCCAAGGACCTGTGGTTCGGCAAGACCACCAAGGATCAGATCTCGGTCCATGCCGACGAGTTCTATCGTGAGAAGGGCGTCGAGGTGTCGCTGCGGCGCGACGTCGTCGAGCTGGACCCGGACGCGCGCACGGTGTGGGACGACCGCGACATCTCCTACGAGTACGAGAAGCTCCTGCTCGCGACCGGCGGCAAGCCGCGGCTGATCGACGCCAAGGTCGACGAGGAGGGTGACGTCCACTATTTCCGCAACCTCGAGGACTACCTCCTGCTCGAAGACGACCTCGAGCGCTTGCAGCACGTGCTGGTGGTGGGTGGCGGGTTCATCGGGCTCGAACTGGCGGCGGCGATCCGTCACGTCGGCAAGGAGGTGACCTACTTCTACCGGGAGGAATACCCTCTGCGCCGCGTGCTGCCGCGCGACCTCGGGCTGTTCATCGCCGAGTACTACCGCGAGCAGGGCATCGAGACCGTCTCGGGCGACAGCATCGTCGAGTTCTCCGAGGCGCAGGGGCTCACGCACGCGCGCACGCAGCTCGGCAACATCATCACCACCCAGCTCGCGGTCGTGGGCGTCGGCATCCAGCCCCAGACGGATCTCGCCGAGGCGGCGGGGCTGGAAGTGGGCGACGGCATCGAGGTGGACGAGCACGCCCGCACCAGCGACCCCTTCATCTACGCCGCCGGGGACGTCGCCACGTATCCCGACCTCGCGCTCGAACGTCGCGTCCGGATCGAGCACTGGGACCATGCCAAGCACCACGGTTACACCGCGGGCGCCAACATGGCGGGCGCGGCCAAGATCTACGACCACGTCCCGATGTTCTACTCGGACTTCTTCGACATCGGCTGGGAGGCGGTAGGCGACCTCGACGCCGGGCTCGCGGTGCACGCGGTGTGGAAGCAGCCGAACCGCGAGGGCGTGCTCTTCTACCTGCGTGACGACGTGGTGCGCGGCGTGCTGCTGTGGAACTCGTGGGGCAAGGTGGAGTGGGCGCGCGGCCTGATCCGGCAGGCCCGCACCATGTCCGCCGGCGGGCGCGAGGCGGCCATCCCGCCCGACGCCTGAGGGAGACGGGCCGCCGCGCAGGCGTGAAGCGGCGCCGGCCGCGGGGCGGGCGACGCGGACCCGCCCACCGGCGCCACGCGAGCCGGCGCGCCCCCAGGAAACCCGTGGACGGGACGCGGCAGCCACGATATCATCCATCCCGCCGTGGGACGCTTCTCCCGGGTTCGGCCCGCGCCCGGCGGGGGAGGCGTCACGACCCGGCGTCAACTCCAATCCCGATCCCAGAGGGATCCGTGGGAGGACGTGTGAGAGAGCTGCTCGGAAAACTCGTTGGTCCGGCCGCCGCACTCGCGATCGCTGCCATCGGCGCCAGTCCGGTGAACGCCTCGCTCACGGCGACCAATCTCCCGTTGAACGCCGCGCAGCAGGTGCCGACGAACGGCTCGACCGCGACCGGCACCATGAACATCACGGTAGACACCAACGCCAATACGCTCACGTATCAGATCACGTATGGCGGCCTGAGCAGCGCGGAAACCGCGGCCCACATCCACGGCCCCGCCGCGCCGGGCACCAACGCCGGCGTCAAGCACGCGCTGCCCGCGGGGAGCCCGAAGAACGGCGTGTGGAATTACCCCGAGCCGGACGAGGCCGACATCCTCTCCGGACGGATGTACGTCAACATCCACACCTCCACCAACCCCGGCGGGGAGATTCGCGGCCAGATCGCGCCCCTGGTGCCGGGCGCGTCGAGCTGGGGCCTGATGGCTCTGGCGGCCGCCATGCTGGCGACGGGCGGGTTCGTGGTCCTGCGGAGGCGGCGCTCGATCGCGTGAGCGACGCGACACGATGGCCCCCCGCGGGCCATCGCGCGCAGGCATCGGTCCAAGTGGTCACGAAGGGCCCCGGATGTTCCCGGGGCCTTTTCGCATCCGGTTCGCGGCGAGGGTGGGTCTCACGCCCCGCTCCGGACCGTCGAGGGGGAGGGGCCAACGGCGAGACGGGGCCGGGCATGGCTCCGCGGTGACCACCGCGTGGGGAGCCGGTCACCGGCCCTCGCAGCCGTCGTGCCGGCGCGTCACAGCTCTCGATCGAGGTCCAGAGAGCGGATCTTGCGAGCCAGCGTTCCGCGATCGATGCCGAGGGCGCGAGCCGCGCGGCTGCGGTTGCCTCCGCTGCTTTGCAGCACCTTGTGGATGTGCTCGCGCTCGACGGCTTCGAGCGAAAGGCCTTCCACGGATGCCGGCGCCCGGCGCGCCCCGCCCCCCGTCGCGGGCGTCGGGAAGACCGAACGGATGACCCCGCCCTTCGCGAGCACCGCCGCGCTGCGGACGGCGCTGCGCAGCTCGCGGCAATTGCCCGGCCACGCGTCGTCGAGCATCTTTGCCAAGGCCGGGGGCGACATCCTGACCCGGGAACCCGTCTCGCGCGCGTATTCGGCCAGGAAGTGCTCGACCAGCACCGGGATGTCCTCGCGGCGATCCCGCAGCGGGGGGATCCGCACCTCGATCTGCTTCAGCCGGTAGTAGAGGTCGGCGCGGAAGCCGCCGGCGGCGACGAAGTCGGCGAGGTCGCAGGAGCTGGCCGCGAGCACGCGAACCCGCACCGGGCGCGCGGTCGTCGAGCCCACGGGTTTCACCTGCCCGCTCTCCAGGGCCCTGAGGAGCTTGGGCTGCAACACGGTCGGGAAGCTGTCCACCTCGTCGAGGAACAGCGTGCCGCCCTCGGCCTGCTCGAGGAGGCCCGCGTGCCCCTGTGTCGCTCCGCTGAACGCCCCGCGCGCGTGGCCGAAGAACAGGCTCTCCGCCAGCTCGGAAGGGGTGGCCGCCATGTTGTGCGCGACGAAGGGCGCCTCCCGCAGCGGTCCGTGTTCGTGGAGGGCCCGCGCGAGCAGCTCCTTGCCGGTGCCGGTCTCCCCGACGATCAAAACCGTCTCGCGGGTGTGCGCGAGCAGGGGGATCAGGCGCCGCAGCCGCCGGATTTCCCGGGAACGACCGGCCAGCCCGTAGAGCGGCTCGCCGGCGTCGGCCGGCGCCGCATCGGGGAGGACGCGGGCGATGGTCTCGCGAATCACCTCGGGAGCGCAGGGCTTCACCAGATAGTCACTCGCTCCCAGGTGGAGCGCTTCGATCGCCGCGCGCGCCGAATCCAGCGCGGTGATCACGATCACCGGTGGCGCCGGCTCGAGCGCCCGGGCGGCCCGCACCACTTCCAGGCCGTCGGGCGGCGGCATGCGCAGGTCGGTGAGGACCAGGTCGAATGCCTCCCGTTCCAACTCCCGCAGCGCCTCGGCCCCGCCCGGGCAGCCCACCACCTCGTGATCGGGCCGCAGGACTTCGGTGAGCGCCTGCAACGCGAGGGCGTCGTCATCGGCCGCCAGGATGCGCACGGTTCACGTCCTCCGGGGCGGTGGGTAGCCGGGCGCTTCCGTGCGCCGGGCGTCGCACTCACGCGGAACCGCGAGGATCGCTCCGGCGGCGGGGAGAATGACTCGCGAGCAGGTGCCGCCTCCGGGGCGGGAATGAAACGAGAGCGTGCCGGCGCAGGCCTCGATGAAGCGGCGGGCGGCGAGCAGCCCCAGCCCCGAGCCGTTCGCCGACGCGACCGGGTCGCGCGCGGCGGCGACCTCGCTCGGGATCCCCGGTCCCGAGTCCAGGATGTCGATCCGCACGCATCCGTTCTCGGGGCGCGCCTCGATCCGTATCCGCTCGTCGGTGGGCGTGGCGCGGCAGGCGTTGTCGAGCAGATTGAACAGCGCGTGGACCAGCTGCCCGCGGTTGGCGGTCGCCTCGAGGGACCTCGCCGGGAGATCGATGTCGATGCGCGACCTGGACGCTCCGGTCAGCAGCGCCGCGGACGCGATCACCGCGTCCAGGGGGACCGGCTCGACACTCTGGCGGGAGGCGCCGGCCATGGACAGCACGTCCTCGGCCAGATCGCTCAGGCTGCGCACCGCAAGCGCGAAGTGCGAGGGCTGTGCGTCCGGGCCCGCGCTCTCGCGGGCCCGGTCGCCGACGCCGAGCGCCAGACACTGGAGCGCGTGCAACGAGTTCTTGATCTGGTGGGCCACGCAGCCCGCGGCCTCACCGAGACGGCGCAGCGGGTCGGAGGTCGCGTGCTCGACGGCGGCCGGCGACAGCAATAGGAAGGTCATGCGTCCCGCGGAGCTGGGGCTCATCCACAGCTCGCCCCGGGCGGCGACGGCAGGCGCTCCGGCCCGCTCGAACACCAGATCCACCCCGCGCTGGGCGGTCCCTTCCGCCAGCGTCGTCGCGATGCGATCCGCGCTCTCGCTGCTCGGCCGCAGCACCTCCTGCCATGGGAGCCCGACGCCCTGCCCCGGCGGCAGGCCGAGCAGTGTGGCGCCCGCCGGATTGAGGCTCGCCACCCGGCCCGAGGCGTCGATCCCGACCAGGGCCCCGCTGAGGTAGTCCCCGAGCATGCGCAGCTCCTCGGAGAGGTTTTCGGCGCGCGCCGCGAGCGCCGCTCTCGAGGCTTCGACCCGCCCCCAGAGCCGCGCCAGCGCCTCGATCAGGAACCAGGTGAGCACCGCCCCGACGGCGATGAAACCCGAGACCGTCGCCACGACGACCGGATCGAGCGGGTCCCTGAACAACACGCCGCGCCCGACATAGGCGACGATGCTCGCGACCGCGGCCAGCACGCCGCCGCGCTTGCCGAACATGAGGCCGCTCAGCGGCAGCTCGAGCAGGTAGCCGACGAAAAGCGGGGAGGCGTTCCCCCCGGAGCGATGGACGAGGAAGGTCCACACCCCGATCTGCGCCATCACCAGCAGCAGGCCGGCCGAATCCCATCGCCGCCGGACCGCGAGGTATTGCAGGAGTCCGATCCCGGCGCCCAGGATGACGCCGGCGGCCAGCGCGGATCGGGACCCCGCCGTGTCCGGCAGCAGCGCACCCGACCCGGCGACCACGGCGAGGGCCAGGAGTCTCAGGCCCAGCGTGAGGGCGGGCGCGGCCTCGCTCACCGGGCGGGAAGACCACCCGGCGGACGACCCACCGACTTCGCTGGGGGCGAATGGGGCAATCGTCATGCGACCTCGGGCGACCGGGCTGCGGCCATGGGCCAACAAACCCACTCAGCGCAGGCGGCCTGATCGGGCGCTGGAAGCGCGACCCGAGACTCTGTTGCGTACTGCCTCGAGCGAGGGCGAGGCGTGTGGTGCCGGTGGGCGGCGCTCGATCGGCCGGATGCGAATGCCCAGCGCCCGACCAAGGTCGTCTGCCTCCGCCGAGCAAATAGATTCCGGCAACCCGCGGGTGATGTCAAGAGAACATTCAGGCACGGCGCTTCGCCCATGAGGTGGAGCAGGTTCCAACGGCGGCGATCGCGACGCTCTCCGGCTGTGTTCTGTCTGAGAGTGCCCGAGGGCAAGGCGTCGCGGTCGCGCGACGAGCGGAATCGTG
>Ga0154739_1001_pt1 | contig 25411 bp, 37 predicted proteins | sample Rifle2008BG16ft_FD_105747 | JGI IMG/M metagenome (GOLD analysis project Ga0154739, IMG submission 105747) | Candidatus Eisenbacteria bacterium RBG_16_71_46 | reverse complement strand
ATCACGCCGATCGCGATGGAAGAGAGCCTGCGCTTCGCGATCCGCGAAGGCGGCCGCACCGTCGGTGCCGGCGTCGTCTCCCAGGTCCTGGCGTAGGGGCGCGGCCGATATGCTCCAGAAGATCCGAATCAAGCTGAAGTCGTACGACCACGCGACGCTCGATCAATCGGCGTCCGAGATCGTGAGGACGGCGCGTCGCACCGGGGCGGTGACCTCGGGGCCGGTGCCGCTGCCCACCAAGAAGACGGTCTACACCGTGCTTCGCAGCCCGCACGTCGACAAGAAGTCCCGCGAGCAGTTCGAAATCCGGATTCACAAGCGGCTGATCGACATCACGCGCTCCACCCAGCAGACGATGGAAGCGCTGGAGAAGCTGGACATTCCGGCGGGCGTGGACATCGAGATCAAGACCTGAGCCGGGGCGAGGAATCGAGACCATGATGGGACTCATCGGCAGGAAAGTGGGGATGACCCAGATCTTCAACGAGCAGGGCGAGGTCATCCCGGTCACGGTGATCGAAGCGGGGCCGTGCACCGTGACCGAGCTGCGCACGCAGGAGCGCGACGGCTACTTGGCCGTCCAGCTCGGGTTTGGCGCGCAGAAGGAATCGCGCTTCACGCGGCCGGTGCTCGGGCAGTTCACGAAGCGCAACTTGCCGCCTGCCCGGCACCTGCGGGAATTCCGTCTCGACAGCCTCGAGGGCATGGAGTTGGGCAAAAGCGTGACCGTTTCGATCTTCGAAGCCGGGCATCACGTGGACGTCGAGGGTGTGACCAAGGGCCGCGGGTTCGCCGGCGTGGTCAAGCGCCACAAGTTCGCCGCCGGGCACGCCTCGCACGGGCCGACGCACGGCAAGCAGCCGGGCTCGATCGGCGCTTCCGCGTTCCCGTCGCGCGTGATCAAGGGCAAGCGGCTGCCGGGCCGGATGGGCGGTGTGCGCCTTACGGCGAAGAACCTCGAGGTCGTGGCCGTGGATCCCGAGCAGAACATGCTTCTGGTGCGCGGCGCCGTGCCAGGCCCGCCCCGCGCGCTGGTGCTGGTCAGGAAGCGGGGCAACTGAAATGAACACCAAGCTCTACGGACAAGATGGGGCCGAGAAGGGGGTGGCCGCGCTCCCGGACGAGCTGTTCGGCCAGCCGGTGCACGAGCACCTGATGTGGCTCTCGGTCAAGCGGCATCTGGGCAACCAGCGCCAGGGCACGGCCAAGGTCAAGGGCCGCGGCGAGGTTTCCGGCGGCGGCCGCAAGCCGTGGAAGCAGAAGGGCACCGGACGCGCGCGCGCGGGGTCGAACACCTCCCCCCTGTGGCCGGGCGGTGGGCGCGCCTTCGGGCCCGAGCCTCGCGACTACCGGAGCGAGATGCCGAAGAAGCAGCGCCGCGCGGCGCTGGTTTCGGCCCTGTCGCTGCGCGCGGGCGAGAACGCGATCTCGGTGCTCGAGACCCTGGCGTTCGATGCTCCGAAGACCGCCCAGATGGCCGAAGTGCTCCGGCGCCTGGGCCTCCACGAGAAGCGCACGCTGCTCCTCCTGGGGGAGTCGGACGGCAACGTCGTGAAGTCGTGCCGGAATCTCAAGAACCTCCGCACCACGCTCGCCCACCAGGTGAGCCCCTACGAGCTGCTGAACTGCGACGCGGTCCTGCTCACCGCCGGCGGCCTCGAGCGCATGAGGGAGGTCTTCATCCGATGAAGGACGCCCGAACGATCGTGCACAGGGTCCTGATCACGGAGAAGGGGACCGAATTGCGCGAGCGCCGCAACCAGTACCACTTCGAGGTGGCACGGGACGCGAACAAGATCGAGATCAAGCGCGCGGTCGAGACGATCTTCTCCGTCAAGGTGGTCGACGTCCGTACCATGCAACAGCGCGGCAAGGAGAAGCGGCAGGGCCGCTTCTCGGGCCGGCGCAGCGACTGGAAGAAGGCCATCGTCACGCTCAAGCCCGATCAGAAGATCGAGCTGTTCGAGCAGATCTAGGGGACGGCAAGCCATGCCTCTGAAGAAATACCGTCCGGTCACGCCGACGCTGCGGCACACGGTGATGCCGGACTACGCGGAGCTGACCCGGAGCAAGCCGCTGAAGTCGCTGACCCGGCGGCTGCAGAAGACCGGCGGTCGGGACAACTATGGCCACATCTCGATGCGATGGATCGGCGGCGGCCACAAGCGGCGCTACCGCCTCATCGACTTCCTGCGCAACAAGGACGGCGTGCCCGCCCGCGTGGCGAGCATCGAGTACGACCCGAACCGTTCCGCCCGCATCGCGCTGCTCAACTACGCGGACGGCGAGCGGCGCTACATCGTGGCGCCCGACGGCCTGCGCGTGGGCGAGAAGGTCGAGTCGGGGGCGGGCGCCGAGATCAAGGCCGGCAACTGCCTGCCGCTGCGCAACATCCCGCTCGGCACCAACGTGCACAACGTCGAGTTGTTTCCGGGCCGTGCGTCGCGGGTCGCACGCTCGGCCGGCACCTTCTGCCAGCTGATGGCCAAGGAGGGCGATTACGCGCAATTGCGCCTGCCGTCGGGGGAGGTCCGCAAGTTCCACGTCAACTGTCGCGCGGTCGTGGGGCAGGTCGGAAACCTCGATCACGAGAACATCTCCTACGGCAAGGCCGGGCGCCGGCGCTGGCTCGGCCGGCTCGGCAGCGTGCGAGGGGTGGCGATGAACCCGGTGGATCATCCGATGGGCGGCGGCGAGGGCAAGAGCTCCGGCGGCCGGCATCCGTGCTCGCCGTGGGGGCAGCCCGCGAAGGGCCTCAAGACGCGGAAGCGCAAGTTGAGCGATTCGCTCATCGTGCGCCGCCGCGGGAAGAAGTAGGGGGAGACGCCTCATGGCGCGTTCCATCAAGAAGGGGCCGTACGTCGTCGATTCGCTGGTGCGAAAGATCGAGGTCTTGAACCGCAGCGGGGAGAAGCGCGTGCTCAAGACCTGGGCCCGGCGCTGCACGATCCTGCCCGAGTTCGTCGGGCACACGTTGGCGGTGCACAACGGGAACAAGTTCATTCCGATCTACGTGACGGAGAACATGGTGGGGCACAAGCTGGGTGAATTCGTGCCGACCCGCGTGTTCCGGGGTCACGGTCACACCGCCGAGAAGACCGCGGCGCCGGGGAAGACCGGGCCATGAGAGCCAGGGCGATTCAGCGTTTCGTGCGCATCACACCGCGCAAGTGCAATCAGGTGCTGGAGCTGATCCGCGGTCAGAGCGTGGAGGAGGCCCAGTCGACGTTACAGTTCACGCCCAAACTGGGCGCACGGATCGTCCAGAAGGTGCTGAAGTCGGCGGTGGCCAACGCCCTGCAGGAGGGCAAGGTCCGGCTGGAGGATCTGATCGTGGAGGAGGCGGTGGTGGGCGCGGGGCCGACGATGAAGCGCTGGCTGCCGCGGGCGCAGGGCCGTGCCACGCCGATCCTCAAGCGCATGAGCCACGTGTCGGTGACCGTGGCGACGAGGGAGTCCTAATGGGTCAGAAAACCAATCCGATCGGCCTGCGCCTCGGGATCGTCAAGACCTGGGACTCGCGCTGGTTCGCTCAGCGCAACTATGCGGAGCTGCTTCGGGAGGACCTGCTGATCAAGCGCTACCTCAAGAAGCGCCTCTACCAGGCCGGGATCTCGCGGATCACGATCGAGCGCAAGGGCGAGAAGGTCACCATCGGCATCAAGACCGCGCGTCCGGGGCTCGTCATCGGCCGCAAGGGCGAGCAGGTGGACAAGCTCTCCGAGGAGATGAAGCGCCTCACCGGGAAGCACGTGCAGCTCAACATCGAGGAGATCAAGCGCGCCGACCTCGACTCCCAGCTGGTCGCCGAGCACATCGCCAAGCAGCTCGAGCAGCGCGTGTCGTTCCGCCGCGCGATGAAGAAGGCGATCGCCTCGTCGATGCGCGCCGGTGCTCAGGGTATTCGCATCGCGTGCGCCGGCCGGCTCGGCGGCTCCGAGATGGCCCGCTACGAGACCTATCGCGAGGGCCGGGTGCCGCTGCACACGTTGCGCGCGGACATCGACTTCGCGCGCGCCACGGCCAACACCGCGTACGGAACCTGCGGGGTCAAGGTCTGGATGTTCCACGGAGAGTTGCTCGACAAGCCGCAAATGGCCGCCGAGCCGGTGACGGCCCGCACCGGGTCGCGGTAGGAGAACGACGCCATGTTGATGCCGAAGCGGGTCAAGTACCGCAAGCAGCAACGCGGTCGCATGGGCGGTAAGGCGTATCGCGGATCGGCGGTGGCCTTCGGAGAGTACGGGCTGCAGGCGCTGGAGCCGGCATGGGTCACGAACCGGCAGATCGAGGCGGCGCGCGTCGCCATCACCCGCAGCATCAAGCGCGGGGGCAAGATGTGGATCCGCGTGTTTCCGGACAAGCCGGTGACCAAGAAGCCGGCCGAGACCCGAATGGGCAAGGGCAAGGGCGCCCCCGAATTCTGGGTGGCGGTGGTCAAGCCCGGCCGCGTGATGTTCGAGCTGCAAGGCATTTCGCGGCCGCTGGCCCGGGAGGCGATGAAACTCGGGGCGTCGAAGCTGCCGATCCGCACGCGCTTCGTCGAGCGGCGCGCGTTGGGAGGGGAATCGTCGTGACCCAGGTGAAGGCGAGCAGCATCCGTGAGATGACCCCGGAGGAGATCAACGGGCGGGTGGCCGAGCTACGCGAGGAGCTGTTCAACCTGCGCTTCCGCAACGCCATGAAGCAGCTCGACAACCCGCTCAAGATCCGCATGGGCCGGCGCGAGATGGCGCGCTTGCTCACGGTGTTGCGCGAAAAAGAAAAGGCGAGCGGCAGCTAGCGAAACCGGCCTGCCCTGCTCATGACCGCGGCCTGCACCGCGCGGGCATGAAGCCGGCCAAGGCCCAAGGCGCCCCGAGATCGGTGGGCGCGGAGGCAAGTGCGTGACGGAAAGCGGGATGACGACCGAACGCAGTCGCAGGAAGGTGCGGCTCGGCAGGGTGGTGAGCGACCGGATGGACAAGACGATCGTGGTCTCCATCGAACGGCTGGTCAAGCATCCGACCTACGGGCGGTACGTGCGGCGTCGCAAGAGTTTCAAGGTCCACGACGAGAAGAACGAGTGCAAGACCGGTGACGTGATCCGCTTCGTGGAGACGCGGCCGCTGTCCAAGGACAAACGCTGGCGGTTTCTCGAGTTTGTGGAGCGCGCCAAATGATGCACCCGACCGCGGATCGCACCCCGTCCGCTGCGTTGCTCGGGCGCGGGCGTCCTCGACGTGTCCCAGAGGACACGTCTGCGGGGCCCGCTTCCTCGCGCCTTGCGGCCGGGGCACGCTCCACGGCCGGGAGCCGTTGCGGAGATCGTGGAAGCCGTAGTGGAAGAGGACGAGGACGATGATCCAGCTTCGGACGATGGTGACGGTCGCGGACAATTCGGGGGCCAAGCGGGCCCAGTGCATCAAGGTGCTCGGCGGCCATCACAAGCGCTACGGCCGGCTCGGCGACATCGTGGTGGTCTCGATCAAGGACGCGATCCCGGGCGCGGCGGTGAAGAAGGGCGACGTCGCCAAGGCGGTCGTGGTCCGCACCGTGAAGGAGCGCCGGCGCAAGGATGGCTCGTACATCCGTTTCGACGAGAACGCGGTGGTGCTGATCAACGACGAGAAGGAACCGCGCGGGACGCGTATCTTCGGGCCGGTGGCGCGCGAGCTGCGCGAAAAGGCCTTCATGAAGATCATCTCGCTCGCGCCGGAGGTGATCTGATGGCGATCAGGATCCGCAGGGGCGACACCGTGCAGGTGATCGCCGGGGACGACAAGGGCAAGGTGGGCAAGGTCCTGTCCGTCGACCCGGTCAAGGGCCGGGTGATCGTCGAGAACGTGAATTTCGTGAAACGCCATACCAAGGCCCGCCGTCAGGGCATGAAGAGCGGCATCATCGAGAAGGAGGCCGCACTGCGCCTCTCGAACGTGATGCTCTACGACTCGCGTGCCCAGCGCGGCACCCGGGTCGGCATCCGGGTGCTGGCGGACGGCAGGCGTGAGCGGGTATCGAAGCAGACCGGGGAGACGATCTGACGCCGGAGTGGCCGCAGCGACGGCACGTGATTCCCGAGGCACCAGGGTCGTGGGGAATCGCGAGATGAAGACCCTGGAGACGAGTCCCAATGGTTGACCAGAAGAAGGCGAAGAGCGCCAAAGAGCCGGCGAAGTCCGCGAAGGCGGAGAAGCCCGCCAAGACCGAGAAGCCCGCCAAGGCGTCAGGCGGGCCGGACTCGAAGCAGGCCTCCAAGGCCGAGCGTGCCGCGAAGGCGGGCGCGCCGGCGACGGCGAAGGCGGTGCGGCCGGCCCGGCCGAAGGAGAAGCCGCGGCTGGCCCTGCACTACGCGAAGACCGTGGTGCCGGCGATGATGGAGAAGTTCAAGTACAAGAGCATCATGCAGGCGCCGCGCTTCCAGAAGATCGTGCTCAACATGGGCGTCGGAGAGGCGACCCAGGATGCGAAGCTGCTGGACGCCGCGATGAACGAACTGGGCCAGATCGCCGGGCAGAAGCCGGTGCTACGCCGCGCGAAGAAGGCGATCTCGAACTTCAAGCTTCGCGAAGGCGTCGGGGTGGGTTGTTCGGTGACGCTGCGCGGTGCGCGCATGTTCGAGTTTCTCGACCGGCTGGTCACCGTGGCGACGCCCCGGATCCGGGACTTCCGCGGGCTGAACCCGCGCTCGTTCGACGGGCGCGGCAACTACACCATGGGCCTGACGGAGCAGATCATCTTCCCGGAGATCAATTACGACAAGGTCGGCAAGATTCGGGGCATGGACGTGACGATCGTCACCAGCGCGAGCACGGACGAGGAGGGGCGGGAGCTGCTGAGGCTCATGAACATGCCCTTCCGCCAGCAGCGCTAGCGCGATCGGATCCCGCCCGTCCGTCGAAGGAGGAGAAGTGGCCAAGAAGTCGATCATCGAGAAATGGAAGCGGCCTCCGAAGTTCAAGGTACGCGCCTACACGCGCTGCCATCGCTGTGGCCGGCCGCGCGGTTTTCTGCGGGACTTCGGGCTCTGTCGCATCTGTTTCCGCGAACTCGCGCTGTCGGGCCAGATTCCGGGCGTGGTGAAGTCGAGCTGGTAAACCAAGCGCCCATGGCGGGCGCGAGAGGATCAGGCAGCAGGCGGGATCCGCGGGGGCACGTTCCGCGGGCGAGGCCTGAACGGTGGTCCCTGGGAGGATGAATGTCAGTCAGTGATCCGGTGGCGGATTTCCTGACCTGTGTGCGCAACGCGATCGGTGCCAAGCACCGCAAGGTGGACATCCCCGCGTCGCGCCTCAAAGTCGAGCTGGCCAAGGTGCTCCTGCGGGAGCGCATGATCAACAACTTAAAGGTGATCGAGGACAGCAAGCAGGGCGTCCTGCGAATCTACCTGCGCTACACGGAGGGCGACGCGAACGTCATCACCGGCATCCGTCGGATGAGCACGCCGGGACGTCGTGTCTACGTCGACAAGACGAACATTCCGCGCGTCATGGGTGGGCTGGGGACCTCGATCCTGTCCACGTCGCGCGGCGTGATGACCGACCGCGAGGCCCGTGCCGCGGGACTCGGCGGCGAACTCATCTGCCAGGTCTGGTAGGGGGGCGGCATGTCGAGAATCGGAAAGCTGCCCGTCGCGATTCCGTCGGGCGTGACCGTGGAGGTTTGCGACCAGGTGGTTCGGGTCAAGGGCCCGAAGGGCGAGATGAGCATGGGCGTGCTCGCGGGCACGACGGTCACGGTCGAGGGCGATGAGGCGAAGGTCGGCGCCGAGCGCCTCACCCACAATCCGGCCTTCGGCACCATGCGGGCGCTGGTCGCCAACATGGTGACGGGCGTGAGCACGGGCTTCAGCAAGGTGCTCGAGATCGTGGGCACCGGCTACCGGGCCCAGATGGACGGAACGAAGCTCGTGCTGCAACTGGGCTATTCCCATTCCATCGAGTTTCGGCCGCCGCCGGGCATCGTCATCAAGGTGGAAAGCCCGACCCGGGTGCTGATCACCGGGTTTGACAAGAAGATGGTCGGCCAGGTGGCGGCGGACATCCGTGCGTTCCGTCCGCCCGAGCCGTACAAGGGCAAGGGTATCAAGTACGAAGGCGAGTACATCCGGCGCAAGGCCGGCAAGGCCGCAGGGGCAGCGTCATGAGCGGAACTCACGACAAGGTGGAGCGGCGGCGCATCCGCCGCTATCGGATTCGCAAGCGTGTTTCGGGCACCGTGGAACGTCCGCGTCTCTCGGTGTTCCGCAGCGCGCGGCACATCTACGCGCAGATCATCGATGATTCCCGGGGCGTGACGCTGACCGCGGCCTCGAGCCGCGAGGCTGCGAAGCCCGCCGAGAGATCGGGCAAGCTGTCGCTGAGCACGGCGGTCGGCAAGCTCATTGCCGAGCGCGCTCGTGCCCAGGGCGTCCTCCGGGTGCGTTTCGATCGCGGCGGCTATCTGTACCACGGGCGCGTGAAGGCGCTCGCCGACGGCGCACGCGCCGGCGGCCTGGAATTCTAGGAGGCATCGTGGCTCGTTTTTCCGACGCAACCAAGTCCGAGTTCGCCGAGCGCGTGATCGCGGTCAATCGCTGCGCCAAGGTGGTCAAGGGCGGCCGGCGATTCTCGTTCAACGCCATCGTCGCCATCGGCGATCAGAAGGGCCGCGTCGGGGTTGGACTCGGCAAGGCTAACGAAGTTGCCGACGCGATTCGCAAGGCGGGCGAGGTGGCCAGGAAGAACATGTTCCAGGTTCCGGTGACCCGCGGCGGCTCGATTCCGCACCAGATCGTCGGTCACTTCGGCGCGGGCGAGGTGCTGCTCAAGCCGGCGTCGCCGGGAACCGGCGTCATCGCGGGTTCCGGCGTGCGCGCGGTGCTCGAGGTCGCCGGGGTGCAGAACGTCCTGACCAAGTGCCTCGGCAGCCGCAACCCGCACAACCTCGTCAAGGCCACGGTGAACGGATTGAAGAACCTGCGCCGGCCGTCGGACATCGCGGCGATGCGGGGCATCACGGTGGCGGAGCTGTTTGGAAGGAGCGGGCCGAATGGCACGTAAGCTGCGCATCCAGCAGATCAAGAGCGCGAGCGGCCATCCCGCCGACCAAGGCGCGACCGTGCGCGCCCTCGGGATCCGCCGCATGCAACAGGCGATCGAGCACGACGACACACCCCAGATTCGGGGCATGGTTTTCAAGGTCCGCCACCTGGTGAGGGTGGAGGAGATCCGGTAGGGACCCACACATGCGCATCGGAAAGATCCATCCGGCAGCCGGCGCGACGCAGCCCCGCAAGCGCCGCGGCAAGGGCTCCTCGAGCGGTCTCGGCGGCACGTCCGGCAAGGGGCACAAGGGGCACAAGGCGCGGGCCGGCGGCAAGATCCCGAGCTGGTTCGAGGGCGGCCAGATGCCGATTCAGCGTCGCCTGCCCAAGCGCGGCTTCCACAACCCGCACCGCGTCGAGTTCCAGGTCGTGAACGTCGGCCGTCTGGAGGCCGCCGGGGCCGGGACGGTGGTGGACCGGGCGTGGCTGGAGGCGCAGCGCATCGTGCGCCGGCCCGGACCGGTCAAGCTGCTGGCGGGCGGCGAGATCAAGCACGCGATCACGGTGAAGGTGGATGCCGCCAGCGCGGCGGCACGCAGACGCGTCGAAGCGGCGGGTGGCACGGTGGAACTGCCGGCGGCGAAGGCATAGGCAACGAATGATCGAGAAGATCCGCAACATCTTCCAGGTCCCCGAACTCAAGCGTCGCATCCTCTTCACGCTGGCGCTATTCGTGATCTACCGGCTGGGCGAGCACCTGCCCTCGCCCGGCGTGAACGCCAAGGCGCTGGCCGGGGCGTTCGAGAGCCAGCGCGGGACCCTGTTCGGCCTCTACGACCTGTTCGTCGGCGGAGCCTTCTCGCGCGCGACCATCTTCGCGCTCGGCATCATGCCGTACATCTCGTCCTCGATCATCCTGCAGGTGCTCGGGGCGGTGGTGCCGTACTTCGAGAAGCTGCGCAAGGAAGGCGAGGAGGGACAAAAGAAGCTCACCCAGATCACGCGCTACGGCACGGTGTTGATCTCGATCATCCAGTCGTTCGCCTACGCCGTCTACCTGGTCAACATGGGCGCCGGGGAGGGCCTGGCGGTGGTGCCGGATCCGGGGCCGCTGTTCTTCCTCTCGACCGTCGTGACCCAGACCACCGGAACCATCTTCGTCATGTGGCTGGGGGAGAAGATCACCGAGCACGGCATCGGCAACGGCATCTCTCTGATCATCTTCGTGAATATCATCGGCGGCGTGCCCAACGCCGTGCTGGCGGGTATCGACAGCTTCCGCGGCGGCAGTCTGTCGCTGTTCACGATTCTGGCCGTGCTGATCATCATGGTGGGGGTGGTCGCCGCGGTGGTGGTGATGACCCAGGCCCAGCGCAAGATCCCGGTGCAGTACGCGAAGCGTATCGTCGGCCGGCGGATGTATGGCGGGGCGAGCACCCACATCCCGCTGCGAGTGAATTCGGCCGGCGTGATTCCAATCATCTTCGCCTCGAGCTTCATGATCCTCCCGGCGACCATCGCGGGGTTCGTGCCGCCGACCCATCCGCTGGCGGCGATCGGCCAGTGGCTCAGCCCGGGATCCCTGCTCTACATGTTCATCTATGGCATCATCATCATCTTTTTCACCTATTTCTATACCGCCGTGGTGCTGAACCCGAACGACCTGGCGGAGAACATGCGCAAGTACGGCGGCTTCGTGCCGGGAATCCGGCCGGGGCGCAAGACGGCTGAGTACATCGACCGGGTGCTGTCGCGCATCACGCTGCCGGGGGCGGTCTTCCTGGCGCTCATCGCGGTGGTGCCGGACAGCTTGCTGAACACCATGGGGCTGCCCTTTCTCGGGTTCGGCGGCACCAGCGTGCTGATCGTGGTGGGCGTGGCGCTCGATACCTTGCAGCAGGTGGAGTCGCACCTGTTGATGCGCCACTACGAGGGGTTCGTCAAGAAGGGCCGCATTCGCGGCCGTCAGAGGATGTAGCGTGCGGCTCATCCTGCTCGGCCCGCCCGGAGTGGGCAAGGGCACGCAGGGTCGCCGACTCAGTCAGGTCCAAGGCTGGGCCCTGATCTCGACCGGCGAGATGCTGCGCGAGGCGGGCACGCGCGGTACGCCGCTCGGGCTCGAGGCGCGGCGGCGGATGGATGCCGGGCAGCTGGTGTCCGACGAGATCATGATCGGGCTGGTGCGGGAGCGTACGGCGCTGGACGACGCCTCGAAGGGCTTCGTGCTCGACGGTTTTCCGCGCACGGTGCCGCAGGCCGAGGCGCTGGACGCGCTGCTCGAGGAGCGCGGGCAGCGACTCGACGCAGTGGTGAGTCTCAACGCTCCGGAAACGGAGTTGGTGCGGCGGCTGAGCGACCGCCGGGAATGTCCGGTGTGCAAACGTGCGTACAATCGGGGGAGTTCGGCGCCGAAGAACGGCGCCCATTGCGACGACCACCCCGAGGTGGAGTTGAAGTCCCGGGCGGACGACGCCCCGGAGACGGTGAGGGAACGGTTGAAGGTGTACCGGGAGCAGACCGCGCCGCTGATCGACTACTACGGCCGTTGCGGGCGGCTTCTCGAGGTGACGGGATTGGGCGAGCCGGACGCAGTGTTCCGGACGATGCAAGAGGCGTTGGCCGCGCGCCAGCAGGACAGGTGAGGGTATGGTCTATCTGAGGGACCAGGGCGAGATCGAGAAGATACGTGCGGCGGCGAAGCTGGTCGCGCGTACCCTCGAGATGCTGGCCCGCGAGGTGAAACCCGGGGTGACCACCGCGGATCTCGATCGGCTGGCGGACGCATTCATCCGCGAGCACGGCGGCCGGCCGGCGTTTCGTGGCTACCGCGGATTTCCGGCCTCGATCTGCGCGTCGGTCAACGACGAGGTGGTGCACGGGGTCCCCGGCCGCCGCGTGTTGCGCGAGGGCGACATCGTCGGGGTCGACGTGGGCGTGGAGATGGAGGGCTATTACGGCGACGCCGCGCGCACGCTGCCGGTGGGTGCGATCGCCAAGACGACCGCCCACCTCCTCGACGTGACGCAGGAGGCGCTGATGGAGGGCATCCGGCGAGCCCAGGCGGGCCGGCGGGTGGGCGACGTGTCGAACGCGATTCAGACTTGCGCCGAGCGCAATGGGTTCTCGGTGGTCCGTGCCCTGGTCGGTCATGGAATCGGCCGCGAGATGCACGAGGAACCGCAGGTGCCCAATTACGGGCCGCCCGACCGGGGGCCGCGCCTGATGGCCGGCCAGGTGCTCGCGATCGAGCCGATGCTGAACATGGGCGGGCCGGAAGTGGTCACGCAGCCCGACGGTTGGACGGTCGTGACGAAGGACGGTGGGCTGAGCGCGCATTTCGAGCATACGGTGGTCGTAGGACCGAACGGGCCAGAGGTCCTTTCGGTCGTCGACCGGGAGTAGCGGGCGGGCGCGGGAGCCCGGGCCCGCCGCCGCGGGAACGGGTCCGGCGCTCAACGGTGGCGCGAGGTGGCATTGGCCAAAGAAGAGGGCATTCAGGTCGAGGGCACGGTCGTCGAGCCCCTTCCGAATGCGATGTTCAGGGTCGAGTTGGAGAACGGTCACAAGGTGCTTGCCCACATTTCGGGCAAGATGCGGATGCATTTCATCAAGATTCTCCCGGGGGACAAGGTCACGGTGGAGTTGTCGCCCTACGACCTTTCCCGGGGCAGGATCGTGTACCGGTACAAGTAGCCTGCGCTGACTGCCGGATGGAGCACTTCCGGTCCGCCGGCCGGAGCGCAACGAGGGGACGGAGTGACATGAAAGTCCGCACTTCCGTGAAGAAGATCTGCGAGCACTGTAAAGTGGTGCGTCGCAAAGGCGTGGTCCGCGTGATCTGCAAGCGCAATCCGCGGCACAAGCAGCGGCAGAAGTAGCGAAGGAGGGGTTCAGTGGCTCGTATCGCGGGCGTCGACCTGCCGAATGACAAACGTATCGAAATCGCGCTGACGTACATCTACGGCATCGGCCGGACCACGGCGCGTCGCATTCTGACCTCGGCGGGCGTGCGGCCGGAGATCCGGGTGAAGAACCTCGGCGACGAGGACGCGGGCAAGCTGCGCACCATCATCGAGCGCGAATACAAGGTGGAGGGCGCGCTCCGCAGCGAGATGGCCATGAACATCAAGCGCCTGATGGACATCGGCGCGTATCGGGGACTGCGGCACCGTCGTGGACTCCCGGTGCGCGGGCAGCGCACCAAGACCAACGCGCGCACGCGCAAGGGGCCCAAGAAGACCGCAGGGGCCATGAAGAAGCCGGCTCCCGCCAAGGCCAGCGGCGCGAAGCGCACCGCATAGCGCGGACGCTCCGCAGATCCGAGGAGGCATCGAGTGGCAGACGTCAAGAAGGCCAAGAAGCGGGACCGCAAGGTGGGAGCGAGCGGCGTCGCCCACGTGCAGGCCAGCTTCAACAACACCATCGTGACCATCAGCGACACGGACGGCAACGTCGTCAGCTGGGCGAGCGCCGGCAAGGTCGGCTTCAAGGGCTCGCGCAAGAGCACGCCGTTCGCCGCGCAGGTCGCCGCCGAGGCCAGCGCGCGCGAAGCGATCAACCTCGGCATGAAGCGCGTGGAGGTGTGGGTGAAGGGGCCGGGGGCGGGCCGCGAAGCCGCCGTTCGCTCGCTGCAGGCGGCGGGTCTCGAGATCTCCGCGATCAAGGACGTGACGCCCATTCCGCACAACGGTTGCCGCCCTCCGAAGCGGCGCCGAGTCTAGGAGAGCACGAGCCATGGCAGTCTATCATGATGCGCGATGCCGGCTCTGCCGGCGCGAGGGAATGAAGCTCTTCCTCAAGGGATCGCGCTGCTTCAGCGATAAGTGTGCGTTCGAACGGCGCGGATACGCGCCGGGCGAGCACGGCAAAAGCCGACGCATCAAGGAAACGAACTACGGGCAGCAGCTGCGCGAGAAGCAGAAGGCGCGCCGCATCTACGGCCTGCTCGAGCGCCAGTTCCGGCACTTCTTCACCAAGGCGGCGGTGTCGAAGGGAGTGACCGGCGAGACCCTGTTGCAGATGCTGGAGCGGCGCCTGGACAACGTGGTGTTCCGGCTGGGGTTCGCCCCCTCGCGCAGCGCGGCGCGCCAGTTCGTGCGCCATCGCCACGTCCATGTCAACGGGCGCACCGTGGACATTCCGTCGTTCCTGGTGAAGGCCGGGGACGAGGTGGCGGTGCGCGAGAAGAGCCGGACGCTGGCCGTGGTACAGAGTTCGCTCGAGGCCCGCAAGGGCCAGGGCGTGCCCGAGTGGCTGGACTTGAGCGCCGACAAGCCGGTCGGCAAGGTGCTCAACATCCCGACCCGGCAATCGATCCCGGTTCCGATCAACGAACAACTGATCGTCGAACTCTACTCCAAGTAACCATCGCCTACCCCCAGGGAGGCTTGCCGATGAAGTGGAAGAATCTCACCATGCCGAAGCAGCTCGTGCCCGATCCGGGCAACACCGACGGGTACGGGAAGTTCGTGATCGAGCCGCTCGAGCGTGGCTTCGGGATCACGCTCGGGAACGCCCTGCGTCGCGTGCTGCTGTCTTCGCTCCAGGGCGCGGCGGTCACCGCGGTGCGGATCGACGGTGTGCTGCACGAGTTCTCGACGCTGCCGGGAGTCATCGAGGACGTCACCGAGATCATTCTCAACCTCAAGCAGGTCCGCCTGAAGCTGCACGGTGACGGTCCCAAGAAGGGGACGTTCGAGACGCGGGGCAAGGGCGAGGTGCGGGCCGGCGACCTCAAGGTGGACGCCGACGTCGTCGTGCTCAACCCCGACCTCCACATCGCGACGCTCAACCGCGACGGCGACCTGCGCATGGAGGTCGAAATCAACGGCGGCCGCGGCTACGTGTCCGCGGACCAGCACTCGGCAACCGACCGTCCCATCGGAGTGATCGCGATCGACTCTCTATTCTCCCCGGTCACGCGGGTGAACTACCACGTCGAAGCCACCCGTCTCGGGCAGCGCATCGACTATGACAAGCTCACGATCGAGGTCTGGACCGATCGCAGCATCCTGCCGTCCGACGCGGTGGCGGTGGCGGCCAAGATCCTGCGCGACCACTTCCAGCTCTTCATTCACTTCGAGGAACCGATCGAGGAGGAGGTCGAGGAGGAGGTCGACGAGGAGCTGGAGCGCGTGCGGCGTCTGCTCGACAAGAGCGTCGAGGAGCTGGAGCTGTCGGTGCGCTCGAGCAACTGCCTGCGCGCGGCCGAGATCAAGTCCATCGGCGATCTGGTGCAGAAGAGTGAGCCGGAGATGCTCAAGTACCGGAACTTCGGACGCAAGTCCCTCAAGGAGATCCAGGACATCCTCAGTGAGATGGGACTGAGCTTCGGGATGGACGTCAGGCCGTACCTCGAGAATCGGAGCACGGTGAACCTGGAGGGCTAGGGCTCGCGCCCGTCGCTGCTCCCCGCCGCTCGGAAGGGATCTGCTGCCATGCGACACCGTAAGGACCATCGCAAGCTGAGCCGCACCGCGTCGCATCGTCGCGCGTTGCTGCGCAATCTGGTCACGGCGCTCTTTCAGTACGAACGCATCGAGACCTCGGTGGCCAAGGCCAAGGAGGCCCGGCGGCTGGCCGAGCGCCTGATCACCTTTGGAAAGCGCGGCGATCTCGCCGCCCGGCGGCACGTGGCGCGCTTCGTCACCCGACCTGAGGTCACGCGCAAGCTGTTCGAGACCGTCGCTCCCTGGTACGCGGGGCGGAACGGCGGCTATACGCGGATCATCCGCCTCGGGCGCCGTCTGGGCGACGCCGGCGAGATTGCCTACCTCGAGCTCGTGAAGACCACCGAGCAGAAGGAGAAGGAGCGCGCCGACAGGCTCGCCGCAGCGGAGGCGAAGGAGACCTCGCAGAAGGGCGAGAAGCCGTCGAAGAAGGCGAAGCTCGAGGCCGAGGCGGGAGCCGGGGCGGAGAAGTCCAAGGGCGGAAGGCGGAAGCGCTCCGAGTCGGAAATCGCGGCGCCCAGCCGCAAGCGCACCCGTCACGGGGTCAAGACCGGCTAAAGCCGGCGGTCCCCGAGGCCGTTCATATCCTGGACGCGGGCGGGAGCGCGCTCTCCCGCCCGCGTTCGCGCTCACGGCCCTTCCAGGTATCCGCCCATGGTCTTTTCCCAGCTCATGCCCCTCCTGCTGCTCGCCTTCCCGGCGCCCGCGACCGCGGCGCCGGAGAGCACCGCCCTGCCCGCGGCGGTCATCCCCGCGGTGGCGTGGCACCCGCCGCTCGCGGCCGCGCCCGATTCCACGGGCCCGGCAGGGCGGGAAGCCGCACCCGCCGCGGGATCCGCAGTCCGCTGGATCCCGGGCGAGCCTGCCGCGGACTCCGCGGCCACTCGGGCCGGCCCGGCGCCGGGGCCGATCCCGGACCTCTACCTCTGGGTCCCGCGCACCGCCCTGCTGCAGCCTGCCGAGATTGCGCGCATCGTCGAGCGGGCGCGCGCCATCGGGGCGCGCGGGTTGCTGGCCCAGGTGGTGGGCCGCGGCGACGCCTACTACCGTTCGGACGCCCTGCCGCCGAGCGAGGCGCTGTCCGAGGCCCGGCGCGCCGTCACCGGCTACGACCCTCTGGATTCCCTGGTGACCCGCGCCCACGCGGCGGGGGTCGAGGTCCACGCCTGGATGAACTGCCTGCTGGTGTGGTCCGCGCCGGAGGCCCCGCGGGATCCGCGGCACGTGCTGAACCTCCACCCCGAGTGGGTGGCGCGCCTGCGGGACGGGCGGCGGATGACGCAGCTGCGCGCCTTCGAGCGCCGGCGCCTGGGAGTCGAGGGCGTGTTCCTGGCACCCGGTGGCCCGGGGGTGCGCGCCTGGCTGGGCGGGATCGCCCGCGAGATCGCCACCCGCTACCCGGTGGACGGAGTGCATCTCGACTACATCCGGCAGCCGATGGTCGAGGTGGGTTATGATGCGGATACGCGGGCGCGCTTCGCGCTCGAGCAGGGCGTCGATCCCGCGAACGTCGGCCGGCTTTCGCCCGGCGGGCGCGCTGGGCTCGATTCGACCTGGCGGGACTTCCAGCGCCGGCAGGTGACGGCCGTGGTCGAGGCGGTACGCGAATCGCTCGACGCCGCGCGCCCGGGAATCCTCTTGACCGCGGCGGTGCTGCCCACCACGGCGGCCCAGGGCGCGGGCGCGCAGCCGTGGAGGGAGTGGCTCGGCTCCGGGCTCATCGACCGCGCGTTCGTCATGTGCTACGCGCCCGAGGTGCAGACCGTGCTCGACCAGCTCACCACCCTGGCGGCGGACGCCGGCGCGGGTGGGCGGCTGATTCCGGGCATCGCGGTCTACAACACGCCCCCGCGCGCCGCCGCGAGCAAGATCCTCGCGGCGCGCGAGCTGGGATTCCACTCGCTGGCCCTCTATTCGTACGACACGCTGTTCTCGCGGCCGCTCTACTGGCCGGAGTTGCGAGGCATCATCACGACCACCGGCCTCGGCCGGCCACCCCAGGAGGACGCGTGGAGCCCACGCTGACCAGGAATGCCGGAGACGCCTCTGGCCCGCCTCATTACGCGTCGCGCGACGAGCTGCGCAACATCGCGATCATCGCCCACGTGGACCACGGCAAGACCACGCTGGTGGACGCCCTGCTCTGGCAGAGCGGCGTGTTCCGCGACAACCAGGAGGTGGTCGAGCGCGTGATGGACTCCGGCGACCTGGAGCGGGAGAAGGGCATCACCATTCTCGCGAAGAACACGGCGGTGCGCTTCGGAGCTTACAAGATCAACATCGTCGACACGCCGGGCCACGCCGATTTCGGCGGCGAGGTCGAGCGCACCCTCAAGATGGTCGACGGGGTGCTGCTGCTGGTGGACGCGAGCGAGGGACCGCTGCCGCAGACACGCTTCGTGCTGCGGAAGGCGCTGGAGCTGGGGCTGCCGCCGATCGTGGTCATCAACAAGATCGACCGCAAGGACGCGCGTCCCGAGGAGGTGCTGGACGAGATCTACGACCTGTTCATCGATCTCGACGCGCACGAAGACCAGCTCGAATTCCCGGTGCTCTACACCATCGCGCGCTTGGGGATCTGCCGCCGTACCCCGGACGGCGAGGATCACCGCCTGCTGCCGCTGTTCGAGGAGATCGTGCGCAGGATTCCACCGCCGCGCTACGAGCCCGCGATGCCGCTGCAGCTGCTGGTGCTGAACCTCGACTACTCGGACTACGTCGGCCGTCTGGCGATCGGCCGCGTCGTGAACGGCACGGTGAGCGCGCGCCAGGACGTCGTGTTGGCGCGGCTCGACGGCACGCTGACGCGCGGACGCGTGACCAAGCTCTTCGTCTTCGAGGGCCTGACGCGCGTCGAGGTGGACGATGCGGGACCCGGCGACATCGTGGCGCTCTCGGGCTTCGACGAGGTCAACATCGGCGACACGGTCACCGACCCGAACGACCCACGGCCGCTGCCGCGGGTGGTCGTGGACGAACCCACGGTGAGCATGGTGTTCTCGGTGAACAACTCGCCGTTCGCGGGCCAGGAAGGCCGGTACGTGACCTCGCGCAACCTCGCCGAACGGCTGCAGAAGGAGTCGCTCACCAACGTCGGCATCCGGATCGAGCCGGGAGAGACCCCCGACGCGTTCCAGGTCTCGGGGCGCGGCGAGCTGCAGATGGCCATCCTGATCGAGATGATGCGACGCGAGGGTTTCGAGCTCGCGGTGAGCAAGCCCGAGGTGATCACCCGCCAGGTGAACGGCGAGCGGCACGAGCCGATGGAGCGCCTGGTCATCGATTGCCCCGAGGAGTTCATCGGCGTGGTGACGCAGAAGGTCGCGACGCGGCGCGGCCGCATGCTCAACATGGTCAACCACGGCACCGGCCGCGTGCGGCTCGAGTTTCGCATTCCGTCGCGAGGCCTGATCGGCTTTCGCAGCCAGTTCCTCACCGACACCCGCGGCACCGGTCTGCTCAACCACTTGTTCGACGGCCACGAGCCGTGGCAGGGGGAGATTCCGCACCGTGTCACCGGGGCGCTGGTGTCGGACCGCACGGGCAAGGCGACCGGCTACGCGATCGAGCACGTCCAGGATCGCGGTGAGATCTTCGTCGAGCCCGGCGAGCGGATCTACGAGGGCATGATCGTGGGGGAGAATGCGCGCGAGCAGGACATCGACGTCAACATCGTCAAGGAGAAGAAGCTCACGAACATGCGGGCGTCGACCTCCGAGGAGGGCATCCACCTGGTGCCGATGCGACGCATGTCGCTCGAGCAGGCGCTCGAGTGGATCCGCGAGGACGAGCTGCTCGAGGTGACCCCGGCCAGCCTCCGGCTGCGCAAGCGCGTGCTGGCGGCCAACGTGCGCCCGCGCTACTGGCAGCGCCCCTCGGCCTGATCCCGGGTCACCCACCGCCGCGCCGAACCGCCGGCCGAGCGCGGCGCTGGGCCGGTCCGCCGCGAGGGCCCCGGGCCCGGGCGCGAGCCCTCGCCGCCACGCCCGGCGATTTCGCCTCAAGTCATTCTCGCGCTTGCCGATGACAGGACAGGGCTCACCCTTGTCTCGCGGCCCCTCGGAGCATGACCTTGACCTCGAAGCCGGCATGGAAGCGACCTGAGTCCCCGGCCAAGGAGCGCGCGGACGTCCCGCGTCCGCTGGGCAACGCCCTGCGCTTCCTGCTGCCTTCGCGCGCCGTCGCCTACCGCGAATCGCGCTGGTTCGCGGTGGTGCTGATCGCCGTCGCGGTCCTGGGCGTCGTGCTGCTCAACCTCGTCGTCTTCCGTAGCGCCGAACGACGGCATCTCAAGCAGCGCCGGGAGGAGCTGTCGGTGACCACCGACCGCAAGCGCGAGCAGGTGCGCGACGTGCTCTGGCAGTACGAGCGTCAGGCGCGCTTCGTCGCCGAGCAGCCCGCGTTGCACGAGCTCGTCGAGCGCATGATCCAGGGGAACCCGGCGCCGGGCGATCGCGCGGGGCTCCACAACGAGCTCGACCGCGCCACGCGGACCTTCTCGTTCCTGGGTGTCGAGTTGGTCGGCCCCGACGGCGGGGTCATGGACCGCGCGCCGACGCGCCGGCTGCCCGACGAGGTCGGCGCGCTCGAGCTGGCGCGAAGCGCGGCCCAGGCGCGCCGCGCGCAAATGGGCGACGTGCCCCGCGCGAGCGGCGACACTCCGGGCCTCGCGCTGGCCCTGCCCCTGGTCTCGCTGGGGCGCGGCGCCAACAGCCCGGTGATCGTCTTCCATGCCGGGCTCGAGGAGGGCCTGCTGCCCCTGCTCATGAGCTGGCCGGGGTTCGGCGAGTCGGCCGGGGCCTACGTCGTGCGTCGGTACGAGGGCGGCGTGGCCTATCTCACGACCCCGCCGGGATTCATGGGGTCGGTTTCCGACCCCGAGGGCCATGCCACCGGTCGCGCCGCGGCCATGGCGGCGGATGGGGTCGAGGGCGAGGCCGAGCTGCACGGCCCGGACGGTCATCGGATCTTCGTGGTGACGCGCTTCCTCCCCGAACTGGGTTGGGGTCTGGTGGGGCAGGTGGACCGCTCGGACCTGATGAAGGGCATGCGCGCGACGCTCTACGGTTTGCTGGTGCTCGATCTGGCGATGGCGCTCCTCGCGCTTGGCGGCTTGTGGTTCTGGCGGCGCACCTACGCCAGCGGGCTGGCGCGGCGCGAGATGGAAGTCACGCGCCGCCATGCCGACCGCGTGCAGGCGGTGTTCGACACCGCGTTCGACGTGATCATCACCTTCGGCCTCGACGGGCGGGTGCAGACCGCCAACCGGGCGGCGGAGCGCATGTTCGGCCTCTCCGCGTCGGTGATGGAGAACCAGCCGATCGACCGGTTCCTACGCGGGATCGAGCTCGATCACGCCGGCGCATCGCCGGAGTCCGGCGGGGGGGCGGTCCGGCTCTCCGAGGCTCATCGGGCCGGTGGCGCGACGCTGCCGGTCGAGTTCTCGCTCGGCTGCGTCGGCGCCGGCGGAGAGAGGCTCTACACCGCGATCGTGCGCGACGTGAGCGAACGGATCGAGGCCGACCAGCGCATCCGCGCCTTCGCCGAGGGGCTGGAGGCCACGAACCGCCGGCTCGAAGAAGTGAACGCCCAACTCGAGGAGAGTTCGCGCCTCAAGAGCGAGTTCCTGGCCAACACCTCGCACGAGCTGCGCACCCCGCTCAACGGCATGATCGGGTTCCTTCAGCTCGTGCTGGACGGCATGTGCGACACGCCGGAGGAGGAGCGCGAGTTCCTGACGCAGGCGCTGGAGTGCTCGCGGCACCTGCTGGGGCTCATCAATGACGTCCTCGACATCGCCAAGATCGAGGCTGGCAAGCTCGCCATCGAGGTCGGCCGCGTGCAGGTCGAGAGCCTGTTCGAGGAGGTCTACACCGTCACCCACGTGCAGGCGGAACAGAGGGGACTCGAGCTGGCGTTCGTTCCCCCCGAGGATGACACGCACGCGGTACGCGGCGACTTCGGCAAGATCAAGCAGATCCTCATCAACCTGATCGGGAACAGCATCAAGTTCACCCAGCGGGGCAGCATCACGGTGCGGGCGGTGGCGCATCCCCAACTCGGCCATTTCATGTTCGAGGTCGTGGACACGGGAATCGGCATCCCCCTCGACCGCCAGAAGGTGATCTTCGACAAGTTCACCCAGGGGGACGGGAGCACGACACGGAAGTTCGGTGGCACCGGTCTGGGACTCGCCATCTCGCGGAGCCTGGTCGAGCTGATGGGCGGGATCATCGGCGTCCACAGCGAGGGCGACGAGCAGGGCACCCGAATGTACTTCTCGCTCCCGATGTGGCGCGATCAGCACGAGGAGGGCCCGGCGGAGGACGAATCCGACGGCAGCCGGATCCAGGGTCCGGCCGGCGGCCCGCTCGTGCTCCTGGTCGAGGACGACGCCACGTTCCGCCACTATCTGCGCTCGCTGCTCCACCATCATGGCTATCGCACCGCCGAGGCGCGCCACGCCGAGGGCGGCTGGATGCTGGCCCGCCGTCTGCGTCCGGCGATCGTGATCCTCGACTACGCGCTGAGTTGTGCCGAGGGTGCGGGGATCCGCACCGGCTGGGATCTCGCGGAGCACCTGACCAACGATCCGGCGACGCGCCAAATCCCGGTCATCTTCCTCACCGGCTTCGACGAGGAGCTCCGCCAGAAACTCCGTGCCACCGCCTTCGCCCGGTGCCCCGCGCACATGACCAAGCCGATCGAAGGGTCAGCCTTGCTGGGTCGCATCGAGGAGCTGCTCGGTTCCATTCCCGATCGGACGGTTCGCGTCCTCATGGCCGACGACGATCCCGCGGTCGCGGCCTATGTGCGCAAGGTGCTCCCGCCCACCCGGTTCCACATCGAGGTCGCCAACGACGGCGAGGAGTGCCTGCACGTCATGCGCACGCAGCCGCACGGCTTCGACCTGCTGCTGCTGGACCTGATGATGCCGGAAATGAGCGGCTACGACGTCCTGCGGGAGATGACGCTCAGCGGCACGGGGGCGCAGCTGCCCGTGCTCGTGCTCACGAACTTCCCCGAGGGCCAGAGTGCCGAGCAGCAGCGCCTGCTCGAGCACGGCCTGGTGGTGGACGTGCTCTCCAAGCTGACGGTGCACCAGAATCCCCGGCTGCTGGCCAAGACCATCGAGGCCCACCTGGGCGCCGGGACGGACGATCTCGACGGAAACGGCCCGAGCGTGCCGCAGCCAACGACGGACCAGGCCGGGGAGAAGGCCGCATGAGACGCGTGCTGGTGGTGGAGGATGACCCCCACAACGCCGTGCTGTTTCGCAGGCTGCTCGAGAGGCGCGGAGGATTCCAGGTGACCGTGACCGAGTCCGCGGAGGAGATCTTCGCGCTGATGCGGGAAAGGAAGGTGGATCTCGTCATCATGGACGTGTCCCTGAAGAACACGAAGTGGGAAGGCCAGCCGCTCAACGGCGTCGAAATCTGCCGGCGGCTCAAGTCGGATCCCGAGACCGCATCGATTCCGGTGGTGCTCGCCACGGCGCATGCCATGCGGGGAGACGCCGAGAAGCTGCTCGAGCAATCGCAGGCCGACGACTACATCGCCAAGCCGATCGTCGATCACGTGGCGTTCGTCCGGCAAGTCCAGGGGCTGGTCGGGGAGGCGGCATGAAGCCCACAGCCGAGATCAAGATCCTGCTGGTCGAGGACGATCCATTCTACCAGCGCGTGCTGCAGAAGCGACTGTCGGTGGAAGGCTATCAGGTGCACGTGGCGGCCGACGGTCGCGAGGGCATGAAGGCGATCGTCAGCTTCGCCCCCGACCTCGTGATTTCCGACTGGATGATGCCGCAGGTGGACGGGCTCGAGCTGTGCCAGTCGGTGAAGACCGGCCTGCGCGAGATGGCCCCCTACTTCATCCTGCTGACCGCCAAGGGCGAGATCACCGACCGCATGCTGGGGCTCGAAACCGGCGCCGACGACTACCTCGTCAAGCCCTGCGACCAGGGCGAACTGATGGCCCGCGTGAGGGCGGGCCTGCGCATCGTCCTGCTGACCCAGGAGTTGCGCTTGGCCAATACCGAGCTGCAGCTCAAGAACGCGGAACTGGATGCGACGCGCTCGGAGATGGGCCGGCTGTCCGAGACCCTGCCGATGTGCTCGGTGTGCCGCAAGATCCGCACTGCCGACGGTGAGTGGGAGAGCCTCGAGTCCTACATCGCCGCGCTGGCGGGGACCGAGTACAGCCACGGCATCTGCCCCGACTGCCGCGCCAGTCACTACCCCTCGCCCCCGCAAGACGAGACCGAAGCGGCCTGAGCCCCGGCGCGGAGGGCGCCCCCTGCGCCCCTCGCGCCGGTCCCCCGCGCCGGTCCTCGGCCACCGATCCTCCCGCACCGGCCCTCCCGCGGCTGGCCACGGGCGGAAGGCCGCGCTAAGCTCGGCCCTGTCCGCCATCCGCCAGCACCCCCGCTTGGGAGGAGGCAAGCGCCATGCGAACCGTTCCCGTCGTCCTCGCCTGTGCCCTGCTGCTGGGGGCGCGCCCCGCGGCCGCGGCCGACGCCGCGGCGGCCCCGCGCGCCACGGGCCCCGATACGGCGTTCGTCCAGCTCGGCGAACCCGGCACCGGCACCCACGCCTTCGTCGCCCGTCCCGCGGGCCAGCCGGTGGCCGCGATCGTCGTGGTGCACGAGTGGTGGGGGCTCAACACCCAGATCCGCGGCATCGCGCTGCGCCTGGCGTCGCAGGGCTACCTCGCGATCGTGCCCGACCTCTACCACGGCAAGGTGGCGACCGAGGCCGAAAACGCCCACGAGCTGATGCGCGCGCTGGATGACGAGCGGGCGCTCGCCGATCTCGACGCGGCGGCGGCCTGGATCCGCGCCCAGCCGGGCAGGGCCAAGAGCCGGATCGGCGTGCTCGGCTTCTGCATGGGCGGCTCCCATGCGCTGCAGTTCGCGCTCCACAGTTCGAGCCTCGCCGCCGTGGTGATGTTCTACGGCCGTCCCGTGACCGATTCCGAGAAGCTCGCGGCGCTCAAGGCGCCGCTGCTCGCCCACTTCGGGGCGCTCGACCAGGGTCTCGGACCGGACCGGGCCGAGGAGTTCAAGACCGCGCTCGAGGAGGCGAGGAAGGACGCCAGCGTCCACGTCTATCCCGGGGCCGGGCACGCGTTCATGAACGAAGCCCGCGACTCCTACCATCCCGACGCCGCGCGGCTGGCCTGGGCCCGCACCCTGGCGTTCTTCCAGAAGACCCTGAAGGGCTAGCCACGGTGGGCGGTCAGGCGGTCCTGCTGGTCGGCGGCACGGGGTTTCTCGGCGCCCATGCCGGGCGCGCGATGCAGGCCGCCGGGCACCGCGTCAGCGTGCTGTCGCGCGGAGCCCGCAAGGTGCACGAGGGCGCGGATCACCTCCGCGCCGATCGTCGCGATCCCGCCGCGCTCGCCGCGGCGCTCGAGGGCAGGCGCTTCGACTTCACCGTGGACTTCGCCGCCTGGGACGCCGTGGACATCGAGCGCCTCCTGCTCGTGCCCTATGCCGCGCTCGGCCGCTACGCGCTGATCTCGAGCGGACAGGTCTACCTCGTCACCGAAGGGGCCCGCGGGCCGTGCCTCGAGGAGGACAGCGAAGCGCCGCTCGCGCCCGCGCCCGCGGAGGGAAGCGACGACCACCGGGAGTGGCTCTACGGCATGGGCAAGCGGCGCGCCGAGAGCGCCCTGCTGGCCCTGCGGGCCTCCCACGGCGTGCGCGCCGTCGTGTTGCGGCTCCCGATCGTGCAGGGAGAAGCCGACGTCAGCCTGCGGCTCTGGGCCTACATCGAGCGCATGCTCGATGGCGGTCCCATCCTGCTGCCGGACGGCGGGACGTGGCCGACCCGGCACCTGTACGCCGGGGACCTCGCCGCCGCGCTCGTGCGCCTGCTCGAGGGCCGGACTCCGCGCGAGGCGATCTACAACCTGGCGCAGCCCGACATCGTGCCGCTGCGTGATCTGCTCGAACGGA
>Ga0154739_1034_pt2 | contig 25683 bp, 22 predicted proteins | sample Rifle2008BG16ft_FD_105747 | JGI IMG/M metagenome (GOLD analysis project Ga0154739, IMG submission 105747) | Candidatus Eisenbacteria bacterium RBG_16_71_46 | reverse complement strand
GGGAGGCGGAGCGTGGCGTGCGCCAGCGTGACGGCCGAGGCCCGCGGGTGGAGTGTCCACAGCGACCAGGGGTCGACTACCACGCTCAGCGACTCGGCGCGGAACAGCGTGTCGCCCGCGGCGAGGCCGCGCAGCGTCAGTCCGGCGAGCGCGACGCGGAGCGGCCAGCCGACGCGCAAGGAGCGCCACGAGACCTCGGCGTCGCGTCCGGCCGCCACCTGCCGCAGGCGCAGGGCGACCAGCCCGCGCGCGACCGGCCCGATCGCCGCCGCGGCGGCGAGAACCAGGACCACGCCGATTGCGGCGAACGCGCGGGGGCCGGGACGGCGCGGACGACTCGGGAGCATGGTTCCGCGAGGACTCGAGCGGGCCGCCGGGGCGTCCGGCTCAGCGCACCGTCGCCTGTTGGCCCGCCTGCCAGTCGCGCAGAAGCGCCGGTGCCTCGTGGACGAAGTGGGTGTGACGGGGCACCCAGCCCAGGTCGCGCCGCGCCCGGGCCGCCGAAACCCTGAGGTCCGAGAGCAGCGCCCTGCCGTAGAGCCCGAGGGTCTCGATGACATCCTCCCGCGGCCGCGACTTCGCCGTCGCGCCGGTCGCGGCCGCGACCGCCTCCGCCATCTCGCGCACCGTCAACTGCGAGCCGTCCGCGAGCAGGTAGCGCTCGCCGCTGTTCCCGTGCTCGAGAGCCAGCGCATAGGCGTCGGCGACGTCGTCGCGATGCACCATGGCCCAGTGCTGGGTTCCGTCGCCCGGATAGGTCACCGTGTGCCGCTCGCGCGCCTCCTGCCACCAGCCCCCGAAGGTGCCATGCGCGCCGCCGTAGACCATCCCGGGCCGGAGGATGAGCGCGCGCACGCCGAGCTCGACCAGGTCGAGGGCCACGTCCTCGTGGGCGGCGCGCCACTTCACCAGCTCCAGCGGCTCGAGTGCGGCATCCTCGTCCACCAGCCGACCCTGCTGGTCACCATGGACCCACACCCCGCTGGTGTAGATCAGCTGCCGCAAGCGGCCGTCCTGCACCGCCCTGGCGGCCGCTTCGAGGGCGCGCTGGTCGTTGGGGGCCGTCTCGCTCCCCGCATCGAACGCAGTGTGCACCATCGCGTCGCAGTTCTTGAGGTTCGCGATGAAGCTCTCGGGCCGGGACAGGTCGCCGACGATCGCCTGGATGCCGAACGCCTCGAGGGCGCGCGCCCGGTCCTTGCTGCGGGTCAGGCCCAGCACCTCGTACCCCGCGCGGAGCAGGCGTGCGGCAACGGCGCTACCGATGTAGCCCGTCGCTCCGGACACGAACACTCTCTGGTTCATGGATCTCCCGCCTCCCGGCCCATGTCTTCAGGGAACGGTCAAGCGCCTCGGTGCGTCCGAGCGCCCTTCCCTGTCCCAGTTGGATACGATTGCCGGGATCGGGTTTCCACCTTCGTCGAATGGTCCAACCTTCGCAGGTCGAGCCGCGTCATTCGCCCCGGTAGGTGCAGCGCGCCGTACAGGTTTCCATGACGGTGATCGCGCGCAGTCCCGGGAGCCGGGGCTCGAGCCTGGCCCACAGCCAGCCGCACAGCACTTCCGACGTGGGGTTCTCGAGCCCGGGAACGTCGTTGAGGGCGCGGTGATCCAGCTCGCGCTTGAGCAGGGGCTCGACCACGGCCGTGATGTCGCCGAAGTCCACGAGCCAGCCCGCGCGCTCATCCACGTCCCCGCCGAGCGTGACCTCGATCCGGTACGAATGGCCGTGCATCCGGAAGCACTTGTGGTCGGGCGGCACCATCGGCAAGCGGTGGGCGGCCTCGAACGCGTATTCCTTGGTCAGCTCGACGCGCATCCGTTCAGGTCCGGTGAAGAGTCGCGTATCGGGTGGGGTCCGCCACGCCCGCTTCGCGGAACCCCTTGATCCGCAGCCTACAGGCGTCGCAGCGGCCGCACGCCGCGCCGCCGGCGGCCGGATCGTAGCAGGAGTGGGTGGCGCCGAAGTCGACCCCGAGCGAGGCGCCGAGGCGGATGATCCCGGCCTTGTCCAGCCGCATGAGCGGGGTGTGGATCCGGAAGCGCGCGCCCTCGTCCCCGGCGCGGGTGGCGAGCCCGGCGAGCGTCTCGAACGCGGCGACGAACTCGGGCCGGCAGTCCGGGTAGCCCGAATAGTCGATGGCGTTCATCCCCGCCACCAGGTCGGTCGCGCCGAGGGTCTCGGCCAGGCTCAGCGCCAGCGCGAGGAACACCGTGTTGCGCGCCGGGACGTAGGTCGGTGGGACGCCCGCGCGCATGGCCTCGTCCGACCGGTCGCGCGGCACGTCGATGTCTGCGGTCAGCGCCGAGCCGCCGATGGCGCGCAGGTCCACGGCGACCACGCGGTGCTCGCGGGCTCCCAGCGCGCGGGAGACGCGCGCGGCGGCGGCGAGCTCCACGCGGTGCCGCTGCCCGTAGTCCACCGCCAGCGTCACGCACTCGAAGCCCTGGGCGCGCGCCCAGGCCAGGCAGGTGGCGGAGTCGAGCCCCCCCGAGAGCAGCACGACCGCTCGGGCCATCATACGCCTCGCCTGACACCCCACATCCACACGTGCAGGCGCGGGCTGAGGCGGAAGCCCTCCCGGAGGCACAGCTCGGCGAGCGCGAGCGCGTGACGGCGGACCGCCTCGTCGGTCAGCCCCTCCGGCATCAGCATCACCCGTCCGGACGGCAGCCGGTGCTCGGCGACGAGGCGGCGGGCGTCATCGGGGTCGGGCGGATCGCCGACCACGATCTTGAAGGTGGCGTTGGGTTCCGCGAGCCATGCCGCGGTGTGGCGCCAGGTGTCGGCCCAGCGCCCGGTCGCGGCGGGCAGCTTGGGCGAGACGTTCCAGGCGAGTCGCGCATGGGAGAGCGGCGGGGGCGCCACGCCGCTGGTCTCCACCTCGACGCGCGGCCAGCCGGCGAGCCCGCGCTCGAGCAGGGCGGCGATCCCGGGATGCTCGAGCGGCTCGCCCCCGGTCACGACCAGCAGTGGGGCCGCGCCGAGTGCCAGCGCCTCGTCGATCACCGCGGCGGGCGTGGCCTCGCGACCGCCGCCGAATTCCCAGCTGTACTTGGTATCGCACCAGCGGCAGCCCACGTCGCAACCCTGGAGCCGCACGAAGTGCGCGGGCGTGCCGGCCGATGGTCCTTCGCCCTGGATCGAGAGGAAGACCTCGCTGATGCGCAGGGTGTCGGTCATGGTCGCTCCCGGTCGGGCCGCGGAGGCGCTCAAGGCGCTACGAACTCCGCGGCCGGGATCTCGGCCGCGACCTCGATGTCGCGCGTGGACACGTTGCGGCGCCCATCGCGGTGCGCCGTGGCGAACCACAGCCCGCCGGCCTCTTCCCAGTCCTCCCAGGTGTAACTGCGCGGGGGCGGTTGATTGCCCTGGAGAACCATGTCCCACTTCACCACGCGGTCGTCGCGCCGCCGCACGTACACCCAATAGTGATCGCCCGGCGTCTGGCCCACTCGGGCGAAGCTCAGGGCGATCTTGTCGCACGGGGCGCCGTCCACGACCGCCTCGCCGGCGTCCTCGAGCGTGACGCCGGGGTCGCGCAGCTTGTAGGGCATCAGCAGCCAATAGGCGTCGTTGATCCACAGGGACTTCCCGAGCTCGAGCAGCTGCCGGAGCGAGTCGCCTTCCGCGGCGCGGCCGTTCACCCAGGCGCGTCCCGTGCCGTCGTTCACGTTGACCACGACCACGATCCGCCGGCCGCCCGAGTCCTGTCGCTCGATCCGGTCCCATCCCGTCCACTTGTCCCAGGAGTGCCGTCGCGTGGAGCGGACGGTGTCGTCCACTGCGACACCGAAGGTCCAGCGCAGGCCGCGCAATGCGTCCCAGCGTCGGCGTCCGCCGAGGGCCGCCATCACCCGATCGGCGATCGCGACCGCCGCGGGATCCGAAGGCGCGGCCGCCTCGGCGCGCGCCGCCTCGCGCGAGTCCTCCGCGAGGACTCGTGTGGCGAGGACCGGCAGCGCGCCGGCTGCCAGGCCGCCGACCAGCACGGCCAACACACGGAATCGCGGGATCATTCGGGTCTCCGGCGCCGTCAGTGTGGCCGCTTGCGGGTGAGGTCGAACTCCTTGCTGCAGTTGAAGCATTTCCAGTGATAGGTGTCCTGGCCGCCGGGCCAGGTCACGTAGTCGTGCCGGCCGCAACCGGGACAGGAGATCCCTACGCGCTCGGTCGGGGTGCGGCTGGGCTTCGAAGCGTTCCGGGTCATGGCCTGAAGGGGTTGGGGTGCGCGACGATCATTGCGGGACGGAAGGCGGAGTATAGCGAGCCCGAGGCGAAGCGAGAAAGGGCGCCCGCCCGAGCAGAGCGGACCACCCCTTCGAGCGCCCACGCGCTCCGAGCGCCCGCCCAAGGCGGCCCCTCGCGCAGGGCGCCCCGCCCGCTCAGTCCCCGCGCAGGAGCTCGGGGAGCTTCTTGGTGAACGCTGAGCGCGGCAGGACGCGGTCCACCCCCGCGGACTGGGCCGCCTCGCGCGTGGCGACGTCCACGTGCGAGTAGAAGCCGGCGATCTCGATGGCGCGCGTCGCGGGCTCCTGCTTCAGGGCGCGCACCAGGCCGAAGGGATCGCCCGGTGCGTGGAGGTCCAGGATGAGAAGGTCCGGCGGCCGCGATCGGCAAGCCTCCAGCGCGCCTCTCGGCCCCAGCGCGACGAGGGCGATGCCGGTGGCCTGCGCCACGGCTTCGATGCGCGAGGCGAAGAACAGGTCGGGGACGACCATGGCGACGCGACGGGGCGTCAAAACCGCGTGACGACCGATCGCGCGGCCGGACGCTTGGCTGAGGCCGTGCTTCGTGAGGGGTGCGCCCGTTCGACGTCAAGCCGGTGTAGGATCGCGCCCGCGCGTCCGTTTGGGCCTTGACGACCAAGGGGGTCGGGACGAGACTGCAAGTGGCGCAGGGAATCTCCCGCCGGGGACCTCGGCTGCGTCGCTACCTCTCCGGTCTGCGGCTCGGTGGTTCGGGGCCCCGAGAGGCGAACTCGGACGCGGCGAACCGGCGGAGACCCACGCCAGAGACGCGCACGGTTGCGATGCGCGCTCCGAAGGACGCGACGGCGACCATCGATATCCGCCGTCGCGTCGACTTTTCTTGGACCGGCCCCCTCGTCGTCGAATTCGCGGCGTCCCGTCGCGCGGGCCGCGCGGTTGCCATTCCGGGTCGCGTCCATCGCCGGCATCCTCTCCTCCTCGAAACGCGCCGTGGCGGGTTCGTCCCGCGGCCCGGCCGACCATCGCGCCGCCGAGTGGTTCTCGCGGCCGCGCGTGCACCCTAGCCGATCTTGGTCTGGGCGGTGAAGACGAGACCTCCGGCGGCTCTGGTCTCGTTCCCGGCATGGGCGCCGGCGCTCCCGCTGCTTCCGCCGGGGCGCTCTCGTCGCCACGGCAGACCGCGACGGAGCGCGACGCCGGGTCAGCGAGTGGAGTCGGCGGGCGCCTCGCTTCGCCGCAGCGGGCGGCGGCGCTCGATGACGCGCTGGAGGGCCTGGGGATTGAGCACGACGAACTCGACCCGCCGGTTGCGGGCCATGTTCTCCGCGCTCGTGTTCTGGACCACGGGACGCGAGCGACCGTAACCCCTCACCGCGAAGCGCGTGCGATCGAGTGCGGGACACGCGCGCACCAGGTGACCCACGACCGCCCTGGCGCGCGCTTCGCTCAGCCTCAGGTTGAACGCCTCGGAGCCCCGATTATCGCAGTGACCGCCGATCTCGATCTGAAGCTCCGGCGCGTCGATCAGCACCTGGGCGATGGACACCAGCGTCGCGAACGACTCCGGCAGGATCTCGGAGCTGCCAGTCCCGAAGCGGATCCTCTGGGTGGTGATTCGGCCGGTGTCGATCAACTCGGTCTCGCGCTCGACGACCTCGGCCGTGCAGCCGACCGGATCCACCGCGATCCCGGGCGAGGTGTCGGGACACCGGTCGAGCCCGTCGCACACGCCATCGCCGTCGCTGTCCCCCGGGCAGCCCTGCGCGTCCACCGTGCAACCACGGGTCGTATGGGGGCACCGGTCCGCTCCGTCGACCACGCCGTCGTCGTCGCCGTCCGACGGGCAGCCGTACTCGTCCACCGCGTAGCCGGCGGGCGTCTCGGGGCAGCGATCGAGACCGTCGTAGATGCCGTCGTGATCGGAATCCAGCGGGACCCCCCACGGGTCCACGAGCGCGCCGCGCGGCGTGTCGAGGTGGCGGTCGATCCCGTTTGGAACGCCGTCGCCGTCGTCGTCGACCGGCACCCCGTAGCGATCCACCTCGGCCCCGAACGGGGTGTCGGGAGCGCGGTCGATCTTGTCGGGAACGCCGTCATGGTCGGAGTCGCGCGCCCGACTGCCGAGCGCGACGTCGAATCCGGCGCTCAGGATGAAATCGTTGATCTGCCACGCCTGGTTGCCGAGTCCGTAGAAGCCGCGCGCTTCGAGACGCAGGCCCAGGGGGTCGCGGAGGCGGAACCGTCCGCCGATTCCGTATTCGGTGATCGGAAAGCTCACGTGATCGCTTCGCAGCGGGCCCGCGGACGCGGTCGCCCACCCCGCACCGCCCAGCATGAAGATGCCGCCCGACCCCCGCAGGCGCTGGAGCACGAGACTTCCACTGTAGTGATCGACCGCGAGCTGGCTCTTCCCGGTCAGCCGTTCGGAGCGCGTATGGCCGATCGCCGCCTCGAAACCGAACGAGCCGGCCGGATGGAAGCCCAGTCGGCCCCCGAAGTAGCCGCTCGCCTTCGTGCGGAGGCCGGTGGATGGAAAAGAGCCGCGATGGGCGGGATCGAGGATCATCACGCCGCCCATCGGCGACAGGATGATCCGGTCACCCGGCGGCTCCGCAAATGCGGATTGCACGGCGAGCATTGCGGTCAGCACGACCCACGACGCCCGCGCGGACGCGCGGCCCCTGGGCGTTCGAGGCGAGCGCCCGGCAAGCCGGTCTCGGACGCGAGTCTCGACCGAGCGGAAACGGGAGATCCGAGGTTGCGTCGACACCTCACGGAGCACGCGAGAGCGGTCCCTTCTGCCGGGTCGGATGCGCCGGACGATCCCTTCGGGTGCGGCGCTCGCCGCGACTGGATTCCGAAAGCTCCATCGCCCCCCCCGTGCGCCCGGATTGCGGCAACCGCGATTAGCACGCTCCGTTCCACGAGGGGCGGACAGAGCCGGAATCTCCCCGGGCCCCCCCGGCCGATCCGCCCATCGCCTGGCGGCGATGGCGCCCTGCGGGGTCGCCTACGTGGCGCCAGCTCCCGGCCGGTTCCGCCCCAAACGATTCGCCCGGCCGCGGGAGCATCCCCGCGGCCGGGCGAAAGAGACTGCGCGATGGACTATCGGTAGAGCGACTTGATCGTTCCCCAGGTCGAAGACCGGGCGGGAGTGCTCGGCGCGTCGAACTTGCCGTCCGGATGCGCCGAGTAGCCCGTCGGCAGGGAGGACGGGGTGACGACCCAAACGCCCTGCATCAGATTGGGGCCCAAGGCCGCCACGCGGTTGTAGAGCGTGCCGCCGGTGAACAGCCAATTGGCGCGGAACGAGCCGTTGGCACTGCCCATGAAGCTCGTGATCTCGGTGTGGAAGTCCGAAATCGTCCCCTCGAGGATCTTGGTACCGTTGATGAACTTGCTCGGGACGCTCGCGTTGGGCGGGTTCGGTGGCATCGGCGTCGAGGCCCGGGGCGCATCGCCGTAGGTGTCTTCCCAGATCTCGAACACTCCACCGGTGTAGTCGGTGTCGTACTGGTTGAAGCCGCCGCCGCCGCTCACGACGGTGCCCGCGGACACCAGGTTCTTGAAGATGAAGGTGTACTCCTTCGCGTTGATCAGGATGTTGGCCTCGAGATCGTCGAAGGGCGTGCAGAACAGACTGACATGTCCGACGCACGTGAGTTGGCTGCCCAGCGCGGAGTTGAAGGTTGCCGGCGTATAGGCCGTCTCGTAGGCGAAGCCGTCCGCGTCCCAGTCGATGAGTACGCCCGTGTCGCAAGGGCCGATGGCCATGGCGGGCGAGGCGAGCACGCCCGCTGCCAGGCTCCCCAGCACCGCCGCCACTCCGAAGAACTTCTTCATGGGGGTAACCTCCGTGGGTCCGGTTGGTTGGAGTCGATAGCTAGCGGTAGAGGGCCTTGACGGCTCCCCACGTGCCGTGAGTCGTGTTGGTCGAGCCCGGAATCCGGCACTCGCCCGAGAGCTGGTCGTCGTAGCCGGTGGGGATCGTGCCGTTGGGCCGCCCCGCAAGTCCACCCAGCACCCACCCGGCGCGCTGCGCCACCGGGATGTAAGCCAGGTAGGGACCTTCGTCGAGGGTCATGTTGCCCTGGAAGTTCCCCTGGTTGGTGCCGAAGTTGTACGTCAGAACGAAGTTGTCGATGCTGCCGCCGAGCCCCATCACAGCGTCGATGAAGGTCGACGGCGCCGTGGCATTGGGCGGGTTGACGCCGTAGGTCCCGTGCGTGCCGACGCCGCCGGGAGGCGGCAGGTCGTCGTAGAAGTAGCGGCCGCGCCCGCCGTTGGTGCAGGTCACGCCGACGAAGCTGCCGAACGCCTGGCGAGTCGCGACGGTGAGATCGAAGATGTGGAAGGTGTACTCCTCGACCGAGACATCGGTCCAAGGATCGAGGAGCGGGCCGAAGCTGGTCACGAAGCCGACCGCCTTGTAGCCCTCGCCGACGGCGAGGAACACCGAGGGATTCGAGTTCGGATCCTGGTAGTCGAAGCCGGTGAACGCGAGGAGCAGCTCGTCCGTCTGCGAATAGGCAGGCGCGGCCATGGCCATCATTGCGGTCAGAAGGAACAGCAACGCACTACGCTTCATCGGCCACCTCCCCAGGTGCTGTGATTTTCGTTAGCTGTCGTTCAGAAGCGGCCGACGTGCCGCCGATGGCCCCCGCCCATCCGGACCGGAGAACCCAGGGCCCTCGCGCGGTGCAAACTGCCGCCCAAACATGAACTCGAACACCCCACGCGGGGGACGACGGGGCGTTCATGAGACGTGAATGCTAGTGCGAGGGATAGCGCCCTCGCCGACGCCAGCTAGTATTGACCGGGGTCCCACTCGGCGCAAGCCAATTCCGCCATACGGTGTTGCCATTATCAGGAACGAATGCGTCAGTTTAGTCTCACGATTCGAGCTTGGACAGGCGCCCCATAGCGGCCCGGATGGGCAGCAGCGAAACCAGGGACCCCACCAGCGGCGGACCCCAGAGCCCGATCCCCGCTGGAAGGGCCGCCTCGCGGATGTCCGCTAGGGCCGAGAGCCAGAACCAGATGGCCGCTTGGGCCAGGAGCAGGCCCGAGGCCGAGATACGCCCTGCGAGGGTGAGCATTGCCCGGGGGCTGGTCCAGGTCGGGTCGCCGAATCGCGCCCCGGTCCACACCCCGAGCGCGATCGAGAGCCAGAGCGCCGAGAGCGCCAGCGAGACCAGGCGGGGCCAGGTTCCCGCCGGGAGCGGGAAGACCAGGGCCAGCGTTCCGGCCGCGAGGCCCATGAGGGGGGCCGCGACCGCGCTCGCCCCGATCAGCTTGGCCGCGATCCAACGGCCGACGGGGACGGGTGCGAGCCGCTGCCACGCCGCGGCCTCACGTTCGAAGGGTAACGCGCGCGCGGCGACCTCGTATCCCAACCCCACGGTGAGCGCCAGCAGCATCGCGCGCGCGAGCAGCGCCGGCGGCGCGGCGTGCAACGTGGCGCCCACGACCGGCAGCAGCGTCCACAACACGGCCGCGGTGAGCACGTCGCCGAGCACCGTCCAGTCGCGCAGCAGGAGCCGCGCGTCGCGCAGCAGCAGTGCCCCGAGCATGGTGCGCGGGCGCCGCGCCGACCGCGTCGCCCGGGGCGCCCGCCCGCGCCCCGCGGGGGCGGCCGCCAGGCGCGCCTGGACCTCGCCGAGATGCCGCGCCCCGGTCCACGCCGCCAGTGCCACCGCCGCGGCCGCGACGACGATCAGCCAGGCGGTGGCGACCGCCGCCGCAAGCGGCTGGCCCGCTGTCGCCGCCGCCACCGCGTTCGCGAGCCAGTGGGCGGGGGACACCGCCGCGAGCAGCGCGAGTCCGTCGCGGCCGCCGTCGAGCGCCGGGGCCAGGCCGGGTCCGGGCTCGGCCAGCCGCGGGAGCAGGAACGCGTTGGCCAGCCAGAGCGCGACCAGCGTGAGCGTCGAGATCAGCCCCAGCGCCTCGCGCGCGCGCCGCGCGGGCAGCCGGCGCAGCAGGTACACCGCCGCGGCGGTGCCGGCGCCGAGCGGGATCGCCCACAGCGCGGCGAGTTGCAGCGGGAGCGTGATCCAGCCCCAGGCCGGCAGCGGATAGTGCAGGCCGAAGGCGACGACGGCGGGGATCGCCACCACCACCAGCAGCAGCGACGTGCGCGGGAGCGCGTCGGCGAGCTTGAGTCCCAGGAGTGCGATGCCCGGCACCGGCGCGCGACGCAGCAGCTCGAGGTCGGGATCGAGCAGCAGGGTGGAGACCGCGTCGTGAAGATCGAACACCAGCAGCCCCGCGAGCGATGCGAGCAGCACCAGCGCCAGCGTGCCCGCCGCCCGGGCCGCCGTGGCGCCCGCGCCGGCGAGGGTCTCGAACAGCGCCGAGAGCGCCGCACCGACCAGCACCGCCACCAGGAGCGCGAGCACCGCGGCAAGCAGCGGGTGGCGCCCGCCCCGACCGGGGCGCCCGCGCCGCGGGAGCAGCGTGTTGCGCACCACGCGCGCGCGCGCCCGCGCCACGCCGGCCACGTTCACCGCGGCTCCTCGCCGGATTCGCGCGTGAGCGCCAGGAACACGTCCTCGAGGGTGGCCTCGCCGTGCGCCCGACGCAGCTCGTCCAGGGTTCCCTCCGCCACCTTTCGGCCGTGGTGCAGGATGATGGCGCGGTCGCACAACCGCTCCGCCACCTCGAGCAGATGGGTGGAGACCAGCACGCCCAGCCCGCGCCCGGCGCGCTCGCGCAGCAGGTCCTTGAGCGCGCGCGCCGCGCGCGGGTCGAGCCCGGTGAGCGGCTCGTCGAGCATGAGCAGCGGCGGGTCGGGGAGCAGCGCCGCGGCGATCGACACCTTCTGCCGAGCCCCGAGCGAGTAGGTCTCGATGAGGTCGTTCGCCCCCTCGAGGTCGAGTCGCGCGATGAGGCCCTCCGCCCGTCCGTTCGCGATCGTTGCCGGCACCTCGTAGATCGCGGCGATGAACTCGAGGAACTCGCGGGCGCTCAGCCGCTCGTAGAGGAACGGGCGATCGGGCACCAGCCCCAGCTTCGCGCGGGCGCGGAGCGGCTCGCGCGCCAGCGAGTGCCCGGCCACGCGCACCTCGCCCGCGTCCGGCCGCAGCAGCCCCGCGCACACCCGCAGCGTGGTGGTCTTGCCCGCGCCGTTGGGCCCGAGGAATCCGAGGATCTCGCCGGGGCGGAGCACGAGCGAGAGGCGATCGACCGCGGTGAAGCGACCGTAGCGGCGGGTGAGGTCGGAGACCTCGAGCGGCGGGGCGATGCCCGGCATGCGGGACTCCGGCGGCGGCGTCAGGCGGACGACGGCGCCGGTGCGGACGCGCCGAGCGCGCGTGCGAGCTTCGGCAGGCTCACGTCGTAGCGGTAGCTCAGGTTCATGTGGCCGTCGTCGAACTCCTGGTGCTCGTGCGGGACACCCAGCGCTTCGAGCCGTCGCTTGAAGAGGCGCGCGCCGTGCTGGAGGTGAAACTCGTCCCGCGTGCCGCAATCGAGATACACCAGCCTCATCGAGCGCAGGGCGTCGGCGTGGCGCTCGACCAGGCTCAGCGGGTCGTGCTCGAGCCAGCGGCGCCAGACCTCCTCGCGGAACGCACCGGTCTCCAGGTCGCAGGGCAGCTCGATGCCGAAGGGCGGCGTCTCGGGACGCGGGGAATAGGCGGCCGCCATGCCGAGGATGTTGAGAGTCAGCATGTCCTCGTGCTTCTTCTGCACGCTGGCCTCGAAGCGCTCGAGCCACGGGCCGATCCCGCCCGCTGCCTGCACCTGCGAGCAGAAGCGCGGGATGTCGCCGCGGTAGCAGTAGTCGAAGTAGAGATCGCCGCTGTGACAGGCCAGGGCGCCGAACACCTCCGGATGCTTCATCGCCAACACCAGCGCGCCGTAGCCGCCCGAGGACTTGCCCGCCACCCCGCGGTGGTCACGCCCGGGCATCGTGCGGTAGGTGCGCTCGATGTGGGGCACCAGCTCATCGATCAGGTGATCCTCGTAGCGGCCCGTGGCGCTCGAGTTGAGGTACTGCGAGCCGCCGTAGCGCGTGAGGCAGTCCGGCATGACGAGGATCACCTCGCCGCAGGTCCCGCGGTGAAGCAGACCGTCCATGCGGTCGTCGAGGCCGGGCGACCAGGCGTTGTCGTTGAGCAGCATGCGCCCGCGGCCGGAGAAGCCGCTGAGCACGAAGAGCACCGGAAAACGGCGACCGGGATCGTCGGCGTAGGCGGGCGGAAGGTAGACCGGCACCGTGCGGCCGGCGGGATCGCCCGCGCGGTTGCCCGCCAGCGCCCGGCTCTCGAACCGATCCCACACGACCTGGCCGCGTTTCATCGCGTTACTCCTCCCCCGCGCCGCACCCCGCTCGCGGCGGGGGCGCCAGCATAGTGGATGAGGCCGTGAAGCCGCACCCCGGGCCGGAATCCCCGGCGCCGCTCCCGGGCGCCGCGCGTCAGAACCGCGCCACGCTCTCCCCCGGTGCCTCGCGCCGGCGCAGCGTGCGCGCCGCGCGCGTCACCACCGAATCCGCGGGCCACTCGGGGTAGATGCGTTCGAGCGCCTCGAGCTCGCGCGCTGCGGGGCCGTCGAGGTGCGCGTCCACGAGCCCCGCCGTCAGGTCGCGGCGCGCGAGCCAGTCGCGTGGGTTGAGCCGGCTCGCGACCTTGAGCTCGAGCAGTCCGTAGCGCGAGCCTCCGCGCGCCATCAGCTGACCGAGCACCGCGTGGCCCTCGGGCCGTCCGATGCCGTACTGGATGGCCGTGATGAGATGCCGCCGGGTCTCGAGCGTGTCGCGGTCGTCGCGCAGCGCGTTGCGGGCCGCGCGCATGTGGGCGCTCCAGCGTAGCGAGTCGTCGCGGGCGCCCAGGGCCTTCCACGCCGCTTCGGCGCGGTCGCGGCGCCCACGCCACAGCTCGGCCCAGCCCAGCCAGTAGAGGTTGTCCATGCGCTCGCCCCCCTCCTCCAGCGCGCGCTGGAACGCGTACGAGGCGCCCGCCGGACGGTCGAGCAGCAGCAGGTCGCAGCCCACCAGGAAGAACGGGTCGCCGGCGTTCGAATAGAGCGGCCGCAGGTCGGCTCCGTCCCAGTAGAGGAAGCGGCAGGGGTGGCCGGCGGCGGTGGATTCCGAGAACTGGGAATAGAAGTAGGACTCGATCGTCGGATCCCGGTACAGCGCGCGCAGCAGAGGACCGTTGCCCATCTGGAAGCCGGCCCAGGGGGGGAGCAGCGCGAAGAAGTACCGCGTTCCCCGCGGCGGCGAGGGTTCGAGCCGCAGCATCTGATGCGACAGAGTGTCGGTGAGCGCGGCGGCACGCCTGAAGTAGAACGAGGTCAGGTGAGAGGTCCACCCCCATGCCCCGTCGGCGATGGCGAAGGCGCGCGTCGCCGTGCTGCCGGCGTGCCACCACAGCAGGGCCCCGCACAGGGCGATCCACGCCCAGCGGTCGACGCGCCGGGCGGCCAGGCCGACCAGGATCGCGCCGCCGACTCCCGCGAGCGTGTAGTAATAGGCGCTCCAGGTGCGGACCACCGGTCCCACCACGAGGCCGAACGCGACCAGCCACGCGACGGCGAAGCGCAGCGCCGGACGCGCCGGTGGCGCGGTGGGCGTGCGCTCCCCGCTTCGAGCCGGATCCAGCCACAGGGCGAGCGCTCCCAGGAGCACCCACGGCAACAGCGCCGGTCCTTCGCGGGCAAGCCCGGCGAAGAGACCCCCTGGAGACCCGAGCCCGAGCAGGCTCTGGATCTCGTGGACCAGGGTCGCGGCGAATGCGCCGGGGGCGAACGTCAGGAACGCCGCCGGCGCCGCGTGGCGCGCGCGCACGATGAGCGCGAGGGCGACCCAGGCCACGCCCGCTGCGGCGGCGGGCAGCAGGCGGCGCAGCGCCTCGCCGGTCGGACGCCGGGCCACCCACAGCTCCCAGGCGAGCAAGACGGCCGGCAGCGGCAGGGCGGTCTCCTTGCTGGCCGCGGCCGCCAGGTAGGCCGCCGCCGCCCAGCCCGTGCGTCCTCGGCGATGGAGCGCCACGGCTCCCAACGCGCACGCGAGGGCCAGCAGATCCTGGCTGCACGAGACCCAGGTGAGGTTCACCTCCTGGAACGGCAGCAGGGCGAAGAAGAGCAGGCCGGCCAACACCCCCGGCACCGGCAGCAGCGATCGCAGCAGATCGGCGAGCAAGGCCAGCGCCGCCAGGAATACCGCGAAGTTGAACAGATGAAAGGCCAACGGGTGGTCCCCCGCGATGGGGGTGAGCGCGGCGAAGTAGACCTGGCGCGCGAGCGGGCGGTAGTAGTTGGCCAGCGGCCCGAGGTCGCCGAGGGACTGCAGCAGCGGGCGAGTGCGGGCCTGCTCGAGGAAGAGAAAGTCGTCGTTGAGGAATCCGGTCCGCAGGGCCCCGGCGTAGACGGCGGAGAGCCCGAGGAGGGCGAGCAGGACGGCGGGCCACCAGGGGAGTCGCGGAAGGGTTCGCACGCTAGGCGCAATCTAGAGGGCTCCGGCCGATACGGCAACTCCGGGGCGCGCCGCGGTCCTCGAGCGCTCGCCGGCCACTGCTCGCGTGGCCACGGCGGCGACTCCGCCCACCCCCTCCGCGCCGCCCCCGGACCCGACCTCGCAGTTTCCGCGCTAACACCGGGCCCCGGTGCCGCCGATAACCCGGAGGTCGGATCCACCCCGCGCGTCACGCGCACGGGTGCACACGCAAGGAGCGCGAGCATGTCCCATCCAGGCCCGACCCCGTTGGAACACCTCAGCCGACGCAGCTGGCTGCTGTGGGCGCTCACCATTCTGGTGGTGCTCGCGCTCACCGCGGCGGTGCCGCTGCTGTACTTGCCGCTGATGGAACTGGAAGGGACGAACGGCATGCCCAGCGGGCAGGAACGCGACGCGTACTACGCGATCGTCGGGCTGGCGGGGCTGGTCGTCACCTTCTGCCTCTACACCTGGAGCAAGCAGCGCGAGCTGGAGGCGATGCGCTCGGCGCTGCATCGCGAGGAGCGCGAGAAGGACGACGTGCGCAACCGGCTCTCCGAGCTGTCGGCGCTGTTCCAGGTGTCGACCTCGCTCAACCTCCAGCTGCGCCTCGACGTCATCCTCGAGATCATCGTGCGCCGGGTGGTCTCCACCCTGCGGGCCCAGCAGGCCTCGGTCATGATCTACAACCCCGAGACCGGAGTGCTCGAGACCCGGTCCTCCTACGGCCTCGAAGCCGAGTTCGCGCGCAACGGGCGCCAGCGCCTCGGCGAGGGCATCGCCGGCTGGGTCGCCGAGCGCAGCGAAGGGCTGCTGCTCTCCGAATCGGCCGCCAGCGATCCGATGCGCCAGCACTACAAGCCCGACCGCCACATCAGCTCGGCGCTGTCGCTGCCGCTGCGGGTGGGCGAGCGCTGCGTCGGGGTGCTCAACGTGAACCGCATCAACCACCCCGAGACGTTCAAGGAGCACCATCGCGAGCTGCTGCTCATGTTCGCCGACCACGTCGGTGCGGTCATCGATCGCGCCGAGACCATGGACCGCCTCGGCAGCCGCACGCGCCAGCTCGAGGCCGACAACCGTCGGCTGAGCGAGACCAACCGGCTCAAGGACGTGTTCCTGTCCACCGCGAGCCACGAGCTCAAGACGCCGCTGACCTCGGTCATCGCCTACGCCGAGCTGCTCGACGACAACGCGGGCCGTCTCGACGGGACCCAGCGCAGCGAGTTCCTGCGGCGGCTGCGCGCCGAAGCCGGGCGCCTGCTGAGCCTGATCGAGGACATCCTCGACGTGTCGCGGATCGAGAGCGGGAAGATGACGATCCGGCGCAGCGCGCTCCGCGTCGAGGACATCGCCCGGTCGGCGGTGGAGACCACCCGCTCGATGGCCGCCAAGCACGGCGTCACGATCGAGGAGTCCTACGAGGAGCATCTGCCGGCGATCCCGCTCGACGAGGTCAAGATGCGCCAGGTGGTGGTGAACCTGCTGGTCAACGCGGTGAAGTTCAGCCCGGCGAACGGGCGCGTGAGCGTGCGCACGGTGCGCGAGGCCGACCACGTCCTGCTGGAGGTCAAGGACCAGGGGCCGGGGATCCCGCCCGAGGATGCCGCCCACATCTTCGAGCTGTTCGGTCAGGGCGTGAACGAGAAGCGCGACAGCAAGGGCGGGCTCGGCATCGGGCTCCACCTGGTCAAGCGCATCGTCGAGATCCACGGCGGCCACGTCGGTGTGAACAGCCCTCCCGGTTCGGGCAGCGCGTTCTGGCTGCGGCTGCCCCTGGCGCTGGCCGAGATCACGCTCGCGACCGAGGACGCCGAGCAGGCCGCCTGAGCGCCGGCGCCCGCCTCGCGGCGCCCCCCCAGCCGTCAACCCCAGCCGGCCCAACGTCTTTCGGCCGGCGCCCGGCTGTGCAATACTCGCCGGACTCGATGTCCGGACGGGTCCCGACGCGCCCCACGCGATGCGGCGGCCCCCCCTGGACGCGCGGTCCACGACGGGGGTCCGGTCCGTGAAGTCGCCGATCCACCCGGCACAGCGAAGCGCTCAACCCGTATCAGGTCGTGAGCGTGAGATTCCGGAGGCGAACGCCGATGGCGAGGCTCCCGGCGTGACCGGCCTGCGCGCAGACCGGCCACGGCTCGAGCGGTCGGTGATGGAGCGGGTGCGTGAGCGCGATCCCGAGGCGCTGGGCGCGCTGTTCGAGCACTACTTCGACCTCCTCTTCGGGCTGACCTACCGATTGCTGGGCGAGCGGACGGCCGCGGAGGACATGACCCAGGAGGTGTTCTACAAGGTCCACCGCGCGGCGCACCAGATCGACCCGTCCCGCGATCCCGCGCCGTGGCTGATCGCGATCGCGTGCAACGCCTGCCGCGACCTGTGGCGCTCGTCGGCCCATCGGTTGGCGCGGCGCAGCGCCTCGATCGACGACAATCCGGGCGTCGCCGCCCGCCTCACCCGCGGCACGCACGATCCGGAGCGCGACCTGTTGAGCGCGGAGCGCGAACGGCTGGTGCAGGAGGCGATCGGGCGCCTCCCCGGCCCGCTGCGCATCGCGGTGGTGCTGCACGATTACCAGGGTCTCAGTCACCAGGAGATCGCCCGGATCACGGGGATCCGCCACGCCGCGGCGCGCAAGCGCTATTCACGGGCGCTCGAGGCGCTCGGACGCATGCTGAAAGAGAGATTCGGATGACCGACACCCACACCCGGCCCCTCGGCCACGACGAAGCGCGCGCGCGCGACGCGGTGCGAGCGCTGCCCCGGCCGGAGGCGGACGCGGGATTCCGTGAGCGGCTGCGCTCCGAATTCGCTTCCGGACGGATCGAGGCCGCCCACCCGCGCCTCGCGGGGGGAGGGCGCGCGCGCCGGGCGGTGGTCTGGCTCGCGGCGCCGGTGGCCGCGGCCGCGCTGCTGCTCGCGGTGAGCGTGCTCAACCAGGGTCCGCGCTGGCGCGTCACCGCCGTCTCGGGCGAGGGCATCGCCGTGGTGGACCGTCGCGCCGTGCCGCTCGGCCACGTCGAGGAGCTGGCGCGCCGCATCCATGCCGGGGCCGAGGTCGAATGGCCGGCCGGCGCGAGCATCGAGATCACCAGCCCGGGGGCGCTGGCCGTCGAAATCGAGGGGGAGACGCTGACCCGCGTCCCGACGCCGCCCGGCCGTTGGTTCGGGCGCGAAGTCGCGGCCGGCCTCAGCCGCGGCGAGCTGCGCATCACCACCGGCCCCGCCTTCCGCGGCGCGCGGCTGGTGGTGCGCACGCCGGAGGCCTCGGTCGAGGTCGTCGGCACCACGCTCGGAGTGATCTGCGAGCCGCAGGGGACCTGCGTGTGCGTACTGGAGGGCCGCGTGCGGGTGGGGCCTCTGGGCGGCGCGATGGCTGCGGTCGAGCAGGGCCGCCTCCGTTACACCTTCCGCGACGGCCGCCCGCCGGTGGATGCCGAAATGCGTCCCGTCGAGCGCGTCGAGCTCGCCCGGCTGCGTCTGCGCCATCGCGCGGATGCGCCCGCCCGTTCCGGCCCGGTGCAATAGGCTCCGTTCGCAAACGGCCGAGGGCTGCGTTGCGCGGTCGGCTCCTCGCTCCGACGTGGCCGGGCACCACGCGCAGCGTGGTCGGCCACGACTCCGCTCGTCGCTCGACCGCGACGCCTTGCCCTCGGCCGTTTGCGAACGGAGCCTACGCGGCCTCGGGGCGGACCGAAATCTCCGCGTAATCCTCCGCCTTCAGCGCGCGCAGCACGCTCATCCCGCGCGGGATCGGGCGCAGCTCGACCGCTTCGCTGGTCTCGAGCGCCATGCGCTTGGGCCCGGTGATCAGGTGCACGTGCGGTCGCGCGAGGTCCTCGATGTTGGGCGCGAGCACGATCGCGATCGAGCCGTCGTCGAGCTCCACCAGCTGGCCGGGGGGATAGAACCCCACGGTCTGGACCAGGGCCCAGAGCAGCGCCGGGTCGAACTTCGCGCTCAGCGGGCCCAGCATCATCCCCAGCGCGCCGGACGGCGTGATCTCCGCGCCGCGCTCGCTGCGGTGGGTCTGGAGGCTGACGAAGCAGTCGGCCACCGCGACCAGCCGCGCGAGCATGCTCACGCGCCAACGCGGCGGCAGGGCGGGGTAGCCGCTGCCATCGGCGTTGGCGTGGTGCTCCATCGCCACGCGCATGCAGCGCAGCGTGGTCGCGTTGAGCGCCGTGCTCTCGGCCAGCAGCTTGGCGCCCTCCAACGGATGCCGCGCCGCGGCCGCCCGTTCCTCCTCGGTGAAGTCCTCCAAGCGGTTCTTGATCTCGTTGGCGACCGCGGCCTTGCCGACGTCGTGGAGCAGCGCGGCGGCGCCGAGGTCGGCGAGCGCCCGGCGGTCCATCTGCAGGTAGTGTCCCATCGTCACCGCCACCAGCGTGACGTTGACCGCATGGGCGTAGGTGTACTCGTCGTGGCGGCCGAGCGTCGTGAGCCCGACCACGACCGGTTCCTTCGCGAACGCCCCGTCCACCAGCGGCTGCACCACGCGCTTCGCATGGCGCATCTCGAGGCCGCCCTGCAGCGTGGTGGTGGTGAGCAGCGAGCGCGCACCGACCATCGCCTGCGAGAAGCTCTTCGGCGCCGCGCCCCGCGGCGACTCGGATGACCCTGCGGCACCCGACGGCACCACCCCGAGTCCCGCGCTCGGGTCGGACAGTTCGAGGTCGTTCGCGGATCGGCTGCTGCTCAGCCCGGCGTAGATGAGGGACATCTTCTCCATCGGGGTCATCGTGCCGGATTCGCCGCCGCTGTCGGGGGACTCGGTGGTGGCGTGGACGGCGGGCAGGATGTGATCGCAGCCGTGGGCGACACAGGCTTCCAGCAGGCCGGTGCCCTGGAAGACGTCGGGCTTGAGAAACAGGGCCACGAAGGCGTTCAGCTCCTCCAGCTTGATCCCCGGCACCAGCTTGATTCCCGCGATCTTGCGCTGCTCGAACTCGTGCATCATGCCTTCGTGGAACTTGACGGTGGACGCCTTCACCGGGATGCGGATGCCGTTGAGATAGAAGTCGCTGTCGATGAAGACCAGCACCACCTCTCCGGTTTCAGCGAGCATCGGTGCGATGATCCCGAGGAAGTCCTCGAGCTGGCGCTGCACGACCTGGTTTTCGATCTGGTAGGCGCGCCCGAGGCGGATGAGCGTGGTGAGACGGCGCAGCAGGTTGAGCCCGTTTTCCCGGTGGCGGTCCTCCACCGTGCGCGGGGGTGCGCCCGGTCGCTCGCCGCCCTGGGGCATGCTCACAGTCGGCTCCTCGAATCCATCGCCTCGAGACAGGCGTTGCGCACCGCTTCGCTGCGGTCGCGCAGGCCGGTCTCGAGCACCGCGAGCGCGCGGTCCGTGCCGATGCGGCACAGAATCAGGGCCGCGGCGCTGCGCGTGTAGGTCGGCTGCGCGAACCACCCGCCCGCTCGCAACAGTTCGTCCAGCGCCGGAACCATGCTGTCGTCCGCGACCTCGGCCAGGGCCGCGAACAGGGCGTGCTGGCTGGTCTCTCGGCGCCGCTCGAAGCTCGGCGCCGTGATGCGGGCGAGGATCTGCCGGCCGACCTCCGGGTCGTCGTCGCGCGCCAGCATATTGAGCGCGGCGGACAGCAGCCGTGGATCGTCGCTGTCGAGCTGTTCGGCGACCAGCGGGCGGCGCTCGTCGGGCGGCACCGAGCCGAGGGCGAGCACCACCTGCCTTCGCACCCGCAGCTCGGGGTGGTGCGCGGCGGTGGTGAGCTGCCCGAGCACCTCGTGGCCGCCGATCTGGCCGAGGACGAACACGATGTTGCGGACCACGTACCAGCGCGTGTCCGCGAGATGGGGTTCGAGCGTCTCCGGACAATCGCGGCAAAGGTAGGCGAGGGCGGTCAGGCTGGCGGCCCGGGTGCGACTGCGGCGGGCTTGCGCCATGACCGCCACCGCGAGCCCGAGCGCCGGTCGGCCGAGGCCTACCATGAGGGCGAAGAAGCGCGCCTGGTCGAGCGGCTCGCTCTCGTCGAGATGCTCCGCGCAGGACTCCGTGTCGATCTCGGCGAGCGAGGCGTTCAGCTCGTCGAGGGACAGCGCGCGCTCGGGATCGAATTCCACCAAGAGCTCGAGCGCGCGCTGGGCGGCCGACCAATCGTAGGTCTCGATCGACGCCACCAACCAGGTCACCACCGAGTGCACCACCGCGCGCCGCATTTCGTCCGACGGGTCGAGCGACAGCAGCAGGCGGAGCACATCCGGGGCCTCGTATTGCGGGTCGGCCACCCACTCCTGCACCCACTCGGTCTGCGACTGCTCGAGCGCCGTCTCCATCTCCGGCAGGAGCCTGGCGTAGGCCTGGACCACGTCCACCGAGCCGCCGGGCAGCTCCCAGTCGTCGAAGTTGTCCTTGTGCAGGCCCTGCGATCCGGCCACTTGGCCGAGGTCGGCGTGGATCTCCTCGCCGGAGGGCGACCAGCCGAACGCGAGGCCGCGGCCCGATCCGCGGCCGCGCCCCTCGGTCGGGCGCGACGACAGGTAGATCGTCTGCTCCAGCGGCACCGACTCGATCTGGATGTGCACCAGGTTCGCCTGCCACAGCAGGGTGACCAGGTCGTCCTGGGACAGCCCGCGCCGCCCGGCGATCGCCATCGCCTCGATGAAGGTACCCACCTCCTCGGTGCTGAGCTTGGGCAGGAAGCGCAGCAGGCGGATGCCGTCGCGGTAGAGCAGGAAGGGGAACTCCTCCTCGGGCCCCGGGAAGATGACGCTGCCGGGCCCGCGCTGCTTGACCCGCACCACCGGCTGATCCTCGAGCAGGATCTCCGAGGGGCGCACCCGCAGATCCATGCCGCCGTGGCGCTGAACCAGGTCCAGGATCTCCTGCGAGATCTGCTCGCGGAGCTGGACCACGAAGGGGTTCTCGCTCCTGTACAGCCGCAGGGTCTTGATCGCGCGGCCGAGGCGCTTGAACCACATCGCAACCAGCTCCGCGAGCGGGGACAGCTCGCGCGCCGGCGCCTCGACCCTTCCGCTGTTGGGCTCGATGGTCATGGTCTATTGAACCGGGAAACCTCGCGTGCGGGAACGACCTGCCCATGCGGCGGCCACCCCGTCATGCATGAGGACCGGAGCGTCTCCCGGGTGCTGCCGAACCCGGGACGGGTGTCCTCGTGGTTATCGGCAGGCCGAGTCGAGAATTGAAGGCCGCGCTGGCCTCTCTCGGGGGCGCCGGACCCCCCGCACAGGGCTCCCGGGGCGGCCCGCGCCGCTGGGGGCGCCGAACCTTGACGGCGGAGCGGGGGTTCCCGTACTCTGCCTGGTCCCGAAGAGCACGCCGTTCCCCTCGACCACGAGGTTTTTCGTTCGATGAAGCGCACGTATCGTCCGCGCAACCGCCATCGCAAGAAGACCCACGGTTTTCGTGCGCGCATGAAGACCAAGGGCGGTCGCAAGGTGATTTCCGCCCGTCGCCGGCAGGGGCGCAAGCATTTGACCGTGTCGACGGCCTAGCCGCGGGCCGCGGCGTCAGTTGCATTCCGCTCTTTCCGCCCACGCTCCCGCTTCAGGCTTGCGGCCGCCGGGGCCCGCTCCCGGACGCCGCACGAACCTGGAGGGCAGCCGCATGACGAACCATCATCCCGAGCGACTCCCCCGGGAGCACCGTCTGCGGTCCTCACGCGATTTCGGAGCGATCCGCGCGTCGGGTACCGCGGTGCGCGGGCGGCACTGCGTTCTGCTGGTCCTGCCGGCGCCGGCCGCGATGACGCGTGTCGGATTCATCGCCAGCCGCCGCGGCGTGGGGGGCGCGGTGCAGCGCAACCGCGCGCGCCGGCGCCTGCGCGAGATCGTTCGCCGCCGCTTCCCCCGCATGCCGAAGCAGGGATTCCTGCTGGTCCTGGTCGCCGCGCGCAGCACGCTGACCGCGTCGCACCAGGATCTGGCGACCGACGTCGAGCATCTGCTCGCTCGCGCCGGCGCCCTCGCGCCGATCGAGCTGGTGGAGGTCTAGGCTGTGTCTGAAGACGCCCGAGGGCAAGGCGTCGCGGTCGAGCGACGAGCGGAATCGTGGCCGACCACGCTGCGCGCGGTGCCCGGCCACGTTGGAGCGAGGAGCCGACCGCGCAACTTGAGCCTCGGGCGTTTTCAGACACGGCCTAGGCCCTTGCGCACGGCGCTCGTTCTCCTGCTGCGTGCCTATCAGGCGCTGCTCTCGCCGCTGTTCCGCGGGGCCTGCCGGCACGTTCCCTCGTGCTCGGCTTACGCCGCCGAAGCGATCGAGCGTCACGGGGCCCTGCGCGGCGGGTGGCTGGCGCTGCGGCGGGTCCTGCGCTGCCGCCCGTTCGGCTCCCACGGCTTCGACCCGGTGCCATGAACCTCGACCGCCGCGCCATCGTGGCCATCGCGCTGTGCGTGCTGTTCCTCCTCCTCTATCAGCCGCTGTTGCGGTGGATGGGGCTGGGCAAGTACCTGGATGCGCCGCGCCGCCAGGCCACCGAGGAGGTGGTGCCGGGAGCGGTGGACACCGTTCCCGAGCGCGCCCAGCGCGATCTCACCTCGACCCGCGGGGAGCCGGGCACCGAAGCGCGCGGCTCCGCGAAGCCGAGCGAAATCACGGCGCCTCCGATCGTGGCCGCGCGGGCCGAGCTCGAGCACTCGCTGTTCATCGACACGCCGCTCTACCGCGCGGCGTTCTCGAACCGCGGCGCTCGCCTGGTCTCGGTCGAGCTCAAGCGCTATGCCTCCGGCTTCGCCGGCGCGACCCACGTGCATCACGGCGAGCTGGTGCCGGCGGAGGACCGCGTCGTGCTGGCGGGCGGGCCATCCCTGGGCCTCGACCTCGGCTCGGGCGCCTCGCTCCTCCCGCTCGCCGACCTGGTCTACGCCTCCAAGGAGAGCCTCGACGCGGCGGGATCCGTGCGCGCGATCACCTTCAGCGGGACGACTCGCGAGGGCCTGAGGCTGCGCCAGACCTACCGCGTGCGCCCGGACTCCTACGCCCTCGACCTCGAGGTCGAATTCGTCGAGCTGCCGGCGGGCCTTCGGGTTCCCGACTACTCGATCACCACCCGCTCGTGGCCGCTGTTCACCGAAGCCGACTACAAGGGCGACGAGCGCCAGCTGCGCTCCTCGAGCCTGGTCGGGACCAACATCCATCGCGAGCACGTCGGCGGGCTGGTCAAGGGGGCGCGTAGCTTCGAAGGCAACGTGGCCTGGGCGGGCGTGCAGAGCCGCTATTTCCTCGGGGCGGTCGCCATCACCGAAGCAGTCGGGCGCAGCGTGATCTCGCAGGCGCAGCGCCTGCCGCTCACCGAACGGGAGCGCCAGGAACTGGCGCCGAATCCGCCGGCCGACCGCCTCGTGGCGGTCACCTCGCTGGTGGCGAGCCTGCCGACCTCCCATCAGCCGGTCAACCGCTTCCTGGTCTACTTCGGGCCGGCCGAGTACTCGCGCCTCGACGCCCTCGGCCAGGGACTCGACCGCGCCGTGGACCTGGGGTGGATCTGGCTCCAGTGGTTCAGCCAGTGGCTGCTGCGCCTGATGAACTGGATCGACGCGGTGGTGCAGAACTACGGCGTCGCGATCATCGTGCTCGCGACTCTGGTCCGCGTACTGCTGCACCCGCTCAACATGACCAGCATGCGCAGCATGCGCGCGATGCAGAAGCTGCAGCCGGAGATCGAGCGGCTCAAGGCCAAGTACAAGAACGATGCGCAGGCCATGAACACGGGGATGATGGCGCTCTACAAGGAGAACAAAGTCAATCCGGCCGGCGGCTGCCTGCCGATGCTCATGCAGATGCCGCTGTTCATCGCGCTCTACCAGGTGCTCTTCAACGCCATCGAGCTGCGTCAGGCTCCGTTTCTGCTGTGGATGAACGACCTCTCGGCGCCGGACCAACTCTTCATGGTGGCGGGATTCCCGATTCGGGTGCTGCCGATTCTGATGGCTGGGTCGGGCTTCATCCAGCAGTGGATGACGCCGACCGATCCGCGTCAGGCCCCGACGATGTACATGATGAACCTGTTCATGCTGGTTTTCTTCTACAACCTGCCCTCGGGGCTGGTGCTGTACTGGACCGTCATGAACGTCCTCACCGCCCTGCAACAGCTGATGGTGCTGCGTCAGGATGGGCAGGTCGCCCTTCCGGTGGCGGCTCCCGAGGAGGGCGGCGGGAAGCCCGGCAAACGGAGCGGGCGACAGGCCGTGGCCAAGAGGGCGACGGAGAAGTAAGCTAGGAGCATTCGACAGCGGCTGGACTGCCGCGCGCACCGCCGTTCCTCCGAGTTCCCTCCAGCCGAGTTGCTCGGGATCCGCTGGGACGACGGTCGCGCCGCCCGCCGCCCACTCACGGTTCGCACACGGCGCCGCGCGGGGCATGTCCCTCCGGTACGCAGGAGTCCCGCCGCCGGCGCCAAGAGAGGTTGCCCATGGGGCCAGAAGGCTCGATTTTCGAAGGCAAGACGCTTGACGAAGCGGTACGCAAAGGACTCGATGCGCTCCGGTTGTCGCGCGCCGAGGTGATGATCACGATGGTGGAAGAAGGCTCGGGCGGATTCCTCGGCATCGGGGCACGTCCCTACCGGGTGCGCATCATGGCGCGCCCCGGGGGCGCGATCCGCGAGGCGGAGGACCGCGAGGGCGGCCGGGGCCGCCGCGGCGGTCGCGAGCGCGAGCGTGGAGCGGGCCGGGGCGACTCGCGCGGCGGGGGTCGAGAGCGCGGGCGCGGCGAGGGACGCGGCCCGGCACGTGGCGAGGCACGTGGCGAGGCACGTGGCGAGGCACGCGGCGAGGCACGCGGCGAGGGGCGCGGCGAGGCACGTGGCGAGGCACGCCGCGAGGCACGCGGGCGCCGTGGCCGGGGGGAGCCGCAGCGCGAGCGCGGCCCGGCGCCGGTTCGCGCGGAGGGCGAGGGCGCGCGGCCGCACTCGGGCAACGGGCGCGGGACCGAGGAGGAGGGGCGCCGCCGCCGGCGCGGGCGGCGCGGGGGAGGCGAGCGCGACCGCGAGCGTACGAGTGGCGCTAGGAGCCCGGCCGGCCCGCCGTCGGAGGCTCCGCGGCCGGCGGCC